>Ga0075156_10000737_pt1 | contig 17225 bp, 19 predicted proteins | sample JI81AbrownDNA_FD_70966 | JGI IMG/M metagenome (GOLD analysis project Ga0075156, IMG submission 70966) | Wastewater effluent complex algal communities from Wisconsin, to seasonally profile nutrient transformation and Carbon sequestration -... | ecosystem: Engineered > WWTP > Effluent > Algae...
CCGGGCAGGAGCGCGCGGCGCGGCAGTACGTGGAGTACCGTCGTCGTTGGTAGCAGCAGGAGTAGTGTCGTCACGTCGATCCCTACGGGGTGGACGGGCACCATCGGCACCAGGCATGCGCGTACGCTTGACTTGGTAGCCCTGCTTGCGCTCTGTAGCTGGACGCGTAGTACGGGGGCCAGTCACTACTGTTTGGCGGTTGTTTTGCTCACGAGCTACTACACCTTCGAGGCTCCCTATAGAGCCCTCCACTACCGTTGGGGTAGCCAGAGTTGCGGCAGTCGGTTTCGAGCTAAACATGTTTTTGAACGCGCGCTTAAATCGGGGGCGTTCTACTTGCCCGTTGTCTTTACTCGCGGAAGCAGTGCTTGCCGGAGTGTTTTTGTCGTCTGTCATAACAGATATACTTACGTAACCCTTACTTGAAAAATTATTCAGGGTACTTGCAAATTAGAGGTTAGAGAGAGCTGGGCATGTGTTCCCGTTCTCTATTTCCTTAGTGCCGAAAGAGGGACTCGAACCCTCAAGCCCTTGCGAGCGCTGGTACCTGAAACCAGTGTGTCTACCAATTCCACCACCTCGGCATGAGATGTAGCTTCTGGAACTCCTTGCATAAGGAGCTGCGTCCACTATCAATTTTTAACGGAAACCATGTCTATTCTATGCGAACTTCGCCAATTCCCCCTTCAAATCCTCAACCATAGCCACGGGGTTGGGGTCTATACCGTACCCAAGGGCCAGATTGTAGGCTACGACGTCCCCGGTAAAGAGTGACTGCATAACCCGAGAAAAGGCTGTAGAACCGCTCAAATGAAGGGGTAAAACCTGTAAACCTTTGGATTCTAGGAGTTTTTGGGTTATTTGAAAGCGGAGGAGGTTTCGTGGGTGTTCCGCACCATCTATAAGTAGTATAGCAGTAAATTTTCCCTGTGTCAAGGTGTACCCTACCATCTCGTTGTGGTTCATCTCGGGAAACACATTGTGGTAGGCTGGGGTCTTGCCATGCTCGTTGATCTTGATCTTCCATACCATGGCCATACCACGGTAGCGCTCGGTCGACAGTACCACCGGCGTAGTACCGGCAATCTTCTTGGCGAGATCACTGCCCGTGTTCCAAAGAGCTTCGCGGTTGGCCTTCATCTCGGCGGCGGCTACGAGTAGCGCGTCACACAGACCAGTCGCGAGTCCGTGGGTTTCCAGGAGCTTCGCCATGATACCAATGAAGTACCCGGTGGCCATACGTGGCTGGAACCCAGGGTATGGGGATGGTACAGTGATGTGGGGTACGCCAGCGAGCTTGGCAGCCTCTTCGAGTTTACCGCCATGCGAGAGAGCCACCATACGCAGGCCACGTGCCAGGCCGTCTTGGAAGGCTGATAGGGTCTCCTCAGTATTGCCCGAGTATGAGGCGAAGATAGTGAGCATAGGGAAGTCTACTCGAGTAGGCAACGTATAGTCGCGGGCCACGATGACCTCGGGGGCTACTGTGCCCCGCTCACGATTCTGGATCTCGAGGAAGTCTCGAAACAGATCGGTGGGGAGGGCGGACCCACCCATACCCGCTACCGCCAGTCCAGCGAACTGCCCCTCAAGGCGGACACTGGCGGCGAGCTCCATACCTACCGCGTACTGATCGGGGCACTCCCAGATCATAGCGGCGAGGTTACTCGGGTCGAGCTCGTGTTTTGGTGGAAAATTAGTCATAATTTCTGTTCAATTAGAGAATATTTCTTGTCGGAGTACCGTGAATCGAACACGGGTTACATCCACCCCATGGACGCGTACTACCACTATACTATACTCCGGAATTTTTCGCAAAAGGCGCTTCTATCACCTAATTACTATATCATAAAAAAAGAAAAGGGGGTAGGCGCTACAATGGCTCCTACTCCCCCTATTGACTCATACCTGACAGACGCTGCTGCTAGGTGAGTACGTGGCCAAACATCCACCCATGCTCCCGAGGCTCACGCTTGGGGATCTTGGGGGTATTCACGATGGCCGCGAGCGCTTCCAAGTCGTTGACTCCATAGCATTTCCGCAGCCAATGCGACTGTGGGAACGTATCCAGACTGTGGCTCGCCTCGAAGGCTTGCTTCAGTGTCAGGACATGCTTCTGTTCGGTAGGGCGACGAGCCTGACGACTCAGCACCAGTCTCGACACCAAGTTGTTGTACTCGGTGATGGCCTTGCCCCGTTGCTCGGCGACGATCGCTGCGGTGATGTGGGGGCTACCGTGCATGATCAGCTCCCTTGGCAACAGCATCAGCCGCCACCACTGACTCGATAGTCGGTACGCCTCCGAGCAGATCTCGGAACTGCGTATCCTCGTGGGCGGGGCCGTCGACGACGACTTCCCCCTTACCGCCAGCAAACGACGCTAATGCGCCGAGACTGCCTGTTGGCTTCGCTTTTGTGGCCATGGGACGTCCTCCTCATCGTTGTTGGGGCTAGCCCCAGGGTTGTGTTGCGCCGTTCCAGGCTGCTGCCTGGCGATAATCATCTGACTCATGGCCAGGGATCTAGCTTGAGCCGGGTCAGTTTTAGCTGCTTCCACGAATTATTGCTCCTTAACTACTATTTGGTTGATGTGTATGGTGAGGCAACAAGCCCCACGACAATTTGCTGAAAATTTAGCCCCTGAGCCATGAGGTCGACAACGGTGTCGTGCCAAATACGCATCAGGGTTTCGTCTGTACGGCGTTTCTGCCGCTGCTTGCGCAGTGTCACCGGGTCATACCTGCTGCTACGACTGTAGCCTCGAGTAGCGCCAGCTCTGCGTCCAAATTCATACCGTCCCCTTCTGCATCGGGGCTGGTGTGAACCGGGGCGCCAGGTACTTCTGGTTGTGACCGGAAGTGGGTGGCGTGCGGATCTGTATCATCCATCGTGTCAATCTCCATTGTTAACGAACTGAAAAACAAAAACCCGGGATTGTGGCCGGGATTCCTGAGTACAAAATCCCGATTTATGCACGCGGAAGCAGACCAAAGGGCTTGCCCATGGCTACTACTGCTGTACAAATCGTGATATGTATCATTATTCTATTATACGGTACTACGAGACATCTGTCAAGCCCTGTATCTACGCCATTTTAGCCTTTTGTCTCTTTATCTCTAGCGGCCTGGTATATCTGCCAAAACAGCTCGGTGTTGTCGGTGTCTTCGAGGTCGTTGACCTTCTCGTGGCCACAGATGACACAGCGATGTAGTATGCGCTTGCGGTCACCATTGGTATCCACCCTGGCCTCCACCGGGACCATAGATCCCCCACACTCGGCTGCCCTATCGCCGGGCGAAGTGTCGACGTGTTTGCTATACAGACAATGTGGGCAATGGTTGGTGTAGCCGTCCCCCACGACGAATGTGCCGCAGTGGGTGCAAGTAAAGTCCTCTACAACGCGACGAAACATAGCATGAAAATTACTGTCTATCGAGCCACTCCTGGAGTATGATCCGAGCCGCCTCTTCGTCGTCGTGTTTGGAGACGTGGGTCACACCTCGCTCGATCAGGTTGCGCTGAGCCAGCTTGGTGGTAAACATTTCGTTTTGGTAGACGATACGGGTGCCAGGGACTCGCTTGGCTAGAGCATCGCCAAATTTCTCACTCGGGTAGTCTACGGCGTCGCGGTTCACATGGGACGGTAGGCCGATGACTATGGTACCTATTGCCTCCTTCCGCACTATACGACGGATCTCGTCTATAACCCCGGGACGATTGTGGAGCATAGCATAGGCGAAGGCAATACGTGTCTCGGATTCGGCCATAGCCACTCCCACGTCGGAGCGCCCCCAGTCTATACCGAGATAGTTGACCTGTGGTACCGACAGATCTGGTGCCACTGTCTCTTCGGGTATACTGGTGAGGATTTTATTATTCATATTTTCTGGTTGAAAAAATTATTCGGTAGCGGTCAGGACTTCGGTACCTGCCTCTGTGACGAGTACCGTGTTCTCGTAGTGGGCCGAGAGCGAACCGTCAGCCGAGACAAATGTCCACTGGTCGGCTGCCAGATCTACCTCGTGGGTGCCGACATTGACCATGGGCTCGAGCGCCACCACCATACCCGCAGCAAATCGAAAATTCGGCAGACCAGAACGACTGTAGTTGGGAATGTCGGGTTTTTCGTGGAGCTCGCGGCCTACCCCGTGACCGACCAGATCTCGGACTGGGTGGAAGTCCGCCCCCGACACCACTGCCTCGGCGGCTTTGGCGTAGTCTTCCATACGACTATCGGGACGAATAGTAGCGAGCCCAGCGCGGAATGCGCCCTCGGTAGCGGCTATGAGCCTGGTTTGCAGATCAGTTGGTGTACCCACTACCACGGTTCGGGCCATGTCGGTCACCATACCCTGGTAGCGCATGCCTATGTCGAGCTTCACTATGTCTCCGGATTCAATAACGACAGAGGCAAGTGGGATGCCGTGTACTACTTCGGCGTTACGAGAAAAACAGATAGATGCGGGGAAGGGCCTGCCCCACTCCCGCCCGTAGCCCTTAAATATAGGTGTAGCACCGATCTCTCGCATCAGACTTTCGGCGGTGGCATCGATATGTGCGGCTGTGACTCCTGGCTGCACCAGGGCTATGAGTGCCCTCATGATACGCGCCAACTCATGACCACAGGCACGGATGCTAGTGATCTCTTGGGGGGACTTAATCCATTCAGTCTTTTTCATAGATTACACTGACTCTGATTGGAGAGCCGCCTGGATAGTAGCAAAAATCTCGGGTATAGTGGCCCTGGCATCGATAGTCAATACCTGATCGAGCGACTCGTAGTGGGCAATAACGGGCAGCGTCTTGGACTGGTACAGGGCGTAGCGGCGGCGCACCCCCGCATCAGTGTCGTCTTGGCGCTGGCGTATAGGGCCGTGACATACAGGGCATGGGGCCTCGGGGTTTTCCAGGTTACTACCCAGTATGTAGCGCTTGCCACAACGGTAGCATTTGTAGCGCTTGGTAATACGGTTTAAGCACTCGTCGAGTGGAAGGGTGAGGTGGATGACTCGAAATAACTCTCGTCCCGATTTTTGAATCAGTGTCTCCACCTCATCTACTTGGCCCATGGTGCGTGGCGACCCGTCTACGAGCACTGGTACACCCACAGGTACCCTAGCAAATGCGGCAGCCAAGACCTGGGTCAAGACCTCATCTGATACCAGAGTTTTCTCAAGATGAATCAAACGGTTGACCTCGTGACCGAGGGTGCTGTCCTCTTGGGCGAGCGCGCGCAGCTCAGAGCCAGTATCGATATGGCAGACTCCAAAGTGCTCTCGCATCAGCTCTGCCTGTGTACTCTTACCACAGCCGGGTGGTCCGAGGAGTATATAGGCATGGGGCAAAGCGGGCGAGGTCTCCATAGCTAATGTAACCAAGGGCTACAATCCGTGGTAGCTTCGCAGCGATACTTGGCCTTCGATGTGCTTCATGAATTCGAGCACTACTGATACGACGATGAGCAAGCTGGTACCACCAATAGCGAGTGCAGTCAGTCCAGTCAACCCCTGAATGATGTTGGGAAGTATAGCAATAGTCGCGAGGAAGAGCGCTCCGAACAAGGTGATACGGTTGATCAGCTGGCCCAAGTACTCGGCCGTGGCTGTACCAGGACGAATACCCGGTACAAATCCACCCTGCTTCTGGAGGTTCTCGGCGATCTTGAACGGATCAAATACAACGCTGGTGTAGAAGTAGGTGAAAAGAGCTACCAAGATGAATGTGGCAAGCCCAGTCACCCAAACTTTATTAGCCCAGAGGATTATGTTTTGAGCTATAACCTGGAGCTCAGGCGAGGCCGACTGCGACATAAGTCCGGCGACCAACTGCGGGATCACCAAGAGTGAAAGAGCGAAAATGATTGGGATCACTCCGGCCTGGTTGATCTTGAGCGGGAGATGCGAGGCAGCAGCAGAGTCACCAGTGACCCCGCGGATCTTGCGAGCATACGACACCGGGACGAGTCGCTGGCCTTCGTTGACGAGGATCACGAGCGCCGTGGTAGCAAGTGCTAGAGCCAGGAATACAAGGTAGGAGAAGAACTGGGTGCTATCGTAGGTCTGGTAGAGATTACTGACGTGCGTCGGGAGAGCTGACACGATACCCGCAAAGATGAGGATCGAGACTCCGTTACCGAGGCCTTTCTCGGTGATGAGTTCACCAAGCCACATGAGGAGGATGGACCCTGCAGTAGCCGTGAGTATGACTACTATCCAGGTGAACGGGGTGAAAGTCTCCACCACCTGCTGACTCTTGAGGAGCGAGAGCATACCATAGGCCTGAAGAGCAGCGAGCGGTACTGCGAGGATACGAGTCCACATAGTGAACTTACGGCGACCAGCTTCACCCTCTTCTTTATTGATACGCTCGAGACTCGGTACTATGGTCTGCATGAGCTGCATGATGATCGATGCCGTGATGTATGGGGCTACACCGAGGAGCACGATAGACACGTTGGAAAAACCTCCTCCAGAAAAGAGGTTGAGGAGTGAGGCGATGTCGCTCCCGGCCATCTGGGCGCGCAAGGCTAACACGTCCACGCCTGGTAGTGGTACGTTGGCTAGTACCCGATACACTACCAGTATACCAAGAATAAATAAAATCTTGTTGCGTAGTTCATCATCCAGGAGAGCCCGCTTCATTTGTTCCCACATACTCGTTTATTACTTCTATACGGCTTAGCATTCTTACTTCTTCCAGTATATCACACTTTGGCCCAAAAAGTCACTTTTAACCTTCTTTTTCGGGTTTTTTGGTAACACCCTGCCCACCGATCCAGCCACAAATAGCAGCCACTAGATCTGAGGAGTGAGAAGCCCACTCGGCACGTTCACTCTCTCCCATAGGCTGGAGTACATAGTCGGCTAGGTCGAGCGCCTCCGAGCGACCCACTCCGAGCCGCAGCCGGGTAAAGGCCTGAGTACCGAGGTGCTCTATAATGCTTTTTACCCCATTTTGGCCGCCAGAACGGGAATCATACGACCATTTGGATGCATGAATGGTCAGGTCGGCGTCGTCATGTATGACGAGGAGGTCGCCTGGAACTACCTTGTAGTAGGCTAGGAGCGGGGCTACTGACTCCCCCGAGAGATTCATAAACGTCTGCGGCTTGACGAGGAGCACCCTCTCCCCCGCTATGAGGAGCGTTAGCACCTCGGCATGGTGCTTAGCATCAGACTTCCAGGTTTCGCCCCCAGCGAAGTGGGCGGCGAGTTTCTCTACGCACCAAAACCCGATATTGTGACGGGTGTTTTGATACTTTTTTCCTGGATTTCCCAGACCAACTATGCATTTCATACGCATCGTATTATGGAGGAAGTAACGCTTATGGTTTGATCTTATCGAGTACGGCTCGGTGCGCGTCTTTGGAGGTAGACAAGAGGAGCTTACCATCGACGAGGGAGTAGTCGAGCGATAGCGTAGTGTCGCCTGCCGTGAAGTTGGTATAGCGGATAGGTACACCACGGTGTTCACTGTTGCCAAAATTACTCTGCTCGGGTATGGTTGGCTGCTTACGGCCAAGTACATACAGACTCTTCATCTGAGTGGGGAGCGCACTATCGGTAGCTGAAAGGGTGCTCATAGTACGCGTCGAGTCGCCCTTGGGGGTTATAAGGAGCGAGAGCGAACGGTTGTTCAAGGATTTGGTAATGTAGAGCGTCATGTCGGCACCCTCGAATATACTCGGAACAGCTGTGTCGGGTATAATGAGCTTGGAGAATTCGTCGAAAGGTACGCTTTGAAACTTCTCGTTACGCAAGAGGAACTCGTAGGCGGTGCCATTGTTTGGGACCTTGTCAGCTATCTGATTCAGGTAGGCGACGAGGGCTTCGGTAGTCAGCCCTTGGCGGGTTACGTTCAGGTAGTTAGGCTTATCAGCGAGAAATATTTCCCCAGGCTTAGCGGTCTCGAGATTGGGAGCCTTGGGGGTAGCAGCTACGTCGACAGTCGCTACGGCAGGAATCTTGCCAGCCCACCAGCTGTAACCGCCATAGGCCAATCCACTCACGAGAGCCAGCACGATCAGCACTCCGGCATAACGGGCCCACGGAGTAGCAGATACGGACCCCTCTGCATCGAAGTGTATGTCTTCAGCAGGAGTGTGTGTTGGTGATTGCTTCTGGGTTTGAAGGAAATCAGCGAGAGTCGCTGTGGCTACAGGTGTAGTCTGGACTCCATCGGGTGGTACAGCGCCGGGTATCAGAGGGCGAACAGGCACAGCAGCCGGACCACGAGGCACCGAGGGGGCTACTCTCGGAGCAGCTTGAGCTACGCGCACCGACGACACTGGTGCCACTCCTGGCATGCGCTGCGTGGCCTGACCATCTCGAAAAAAAGCATTGCTCTTCACCGGGTCAAGTGTGGGGACTCGAGGCATAGGGAGATCTTCGGACACTAACTCCTGAGCTCCTGCTACAGGCAAACCATTTGGGGCAGCAGATCGCCGAGAGACGGCTACTGAGGCTCCAAGAGGAGCTACTGGGGTCGGAGGAGTGGGCACTGTACGTACCGCAGAAGTCTGACTCTCCGAAGGGGTATCGGTAGCGAGTGTGCGCAAAGTGTACTCAGACGGATCGTCGTCGCTGCGGGTCTGCGCTGGGGTGCTGCCAAGGCCAAACATAGTGCGAGAATAATATATTAGTGTGTACCTGTAGTATACTCCCCCAAGGCCAAAGCCGCAAGCGGTTTAGCTATTGGGGCCCTGGGTAGCAGCCTGCTGACGGGCCAAGATCTGACTTGGGTCCGAGGTTATGATCTGGTCTTCGGAGTAGCTCGCTACTACCTTGATCGCGGCGTGCTTGGTACCTGCAAAGAAGATACCCTCTCCGACGTTGCACTCGAGCAACAGGAACTTCTCGTGGTCAGTCAAGTAGAAGGCCTCACCCACCGAATCGATCGAGCTTGGAGCTTGCTTCAGAAGCAACTGAATGGAGGAGTTGGTAATAATCGGTTTTCCATATTTGCTCCCCATGAAGTCACTGATATCCTGAGTAATAGTAGTCAGTCCTGTGTAGTACTTACGACAGCGTTTGGCAATACCAAAGAGGAAGGCCGCAGCGTCCTCGTTTTGCATCATCACCCAGGCTTCATCAGCTACTACCAAGCGCTTCTTCAGGTTACTACGCATTTCGTTCCAGATGTACTGGAGCACGAGGTACATAGCAATAGGGCGTAGCTCTCCCTCGAGATCGCGAATGTTAAATACTACCAACTGATTGTTCAGCTCGATATTGGTCGGCTGGTTCAGGAAGCCCGAGAAGATACCCTCGGTGTAGCGTTCGAGACGGGTAGCGATAGTTTCGGCTCCAGTCATATTGCGCAGCACCTGGTACAGGTCAGTCATGGTGGGGTAGTCTACTGCTGTCAGGTTTTTGTAGTCTCGGCCCTCTTGGATATCGCGCAGGGCATAGGTCTCGCGAATGGCTCGGTCGAGTATCGAATCCTCTTCGGGGGTCAGGTTGCCGAGCATGGTGTGCAGAAGTCCGATCAGGTTGGCTACCGAGTTTCGAAATATTCCTTCAGCGTCGTCGTTGTCGGCGATCTTGGGCAAATCAAAAGGGTTCAGGCGCACCTGAGACGAGAGTGACATACCGATATAGCTCCCCCCGACCACCTGTGACAGATGCTCGTATTCGTTTTCTGGGTCGATAATGATGACGCTGGTGCCGAGCATCATAGAGCGCAGCACTTCGAGCTTCACCGCGTAGGACTTACCCGCACCAGACTTGGCGAACACTACCATATTGGCGTTTTCCATTTTGAACCGATCAAAAAGGATCAGCGAGTTGTTGTGCCTGTTGATACCGTAGAGTATACCCTGATTGGATGAAAGCTCGGAGGAGACAAAGGGGAAAGTAGTAGACAGCGGCTCGGTATTGAGGTTGGTAGCAGCGTCGAGTACGTCGAGGGCTATAGGCCTGGTAGCCACAAACCCCTGGTCCATACGGAGGATAGCTGACTTCACATACACCAGCTGAGCAGCGAGGATAGCCTCCACTTGACGAGCCTTCTCGGCACAGTCTTTCTCATCACTGCCGTAAATAGTGATGTAGAGTCCTGAACGGAAAAACTTCTCTGTCCCCTGCTGGAGCTTGTCGCGGAGCTCCTCGATGTTCTCTATAGCTCCCTCGAGGATTGGGTCACGAATCTTACCACCTTCGGCTTCGATATTCATTTGCGACTGCACCTGAGTAGCAGACTTGCGCAGCTGCTTCAGGATCTCGCCGGTGTCTATCGGGTTCACATACAGCGACACGTCCATGGGGAAGTCAATGTTGATAATGGGTGAAAACCAGTTGGTAGACAGGTAGCGTGGGTAAGCAATGATGAAGAGCGTGCGCGCGGTAATATCGCCTATCTGCATGAAATTCGGGGCAAACTTGAGCGCTGGCGGAGCGATCAGATCCTTGACCGTGGCAAGTCCCCTGGAGTAGGTGTCGAGCTCTTCGCGCAGTAAGCCGCTGTCGATACCGGTGTTGGTAGCGACTTTTTTGGATCCGAGGTTGGGGAGGAAATCAAACATAAATGGGTATTACTAGCTTTCGAAACGAGTCTGAAGTTCTACATCGCCGGTGTTGCGGATGAGCGAGTTGGCAAAGAGCGATGGGTTGTAGCTCTGGTATAGGAGCTCGATGACTTCCTCGGTACCCAGGAGTGCCGTACGGACACCCGTAGCCGACAGGGCATTGGCAGCGATAGCCACCCGCTGCAGGAGCTGCTGCTTGTACAGCTCGAATAGATCCGAGCGCATGTTGGTAGCGGTCTTGGGGGTAAATATCCCCATTACCTTGTCAAAAATACCATCGTTTTTACTCTCACCCGGGGCGAAAGGGACGATGACGTAGAAATATTTGGACATGATATTGGTGACCTGGGTCAGCCCCTGGACGAACTGCATGTACTCCTGAGTCTGAGAGCGGAGCAGCTCATTGGTCTGCTGGTCGCGCGCCTGTCGGAGCAGCTCGAGGTACGGGTCTATGTTGTAGCGCCTGGACTGTACCAGCATCTGCACTGGGAAGTCTATCGCGTTCAAGAAGTTCTGATACTGAGAGATGATCGCCTCTTGCTCCATAGAGCTCTTCAAGTCAAAGTTGATCGACGAGACTAGGAGTACCGCTCGGATAGAGCCATTTTTGAGTACTACTACCCCATCGCGGATTTCCTCCACGTCTACGTAGCGTTGGGTGGCACTACTGCCGGTGTTTTTTTTCTTGCCAAGTAATTCCATAGTGTATGTACTGGATCAAACTTCTTTATTCTTTTTCTGTATTGTCTCTTCTTTTAGTATATCACTTCTGCCTATACGAGTCGAGACTGCCGGCTAGGTCACGGAGGGTATCGGGCGACAGGCGCTTATCGGTGATAGGTTTAATTGACTCCTCATTTTGCTTAGGCCTGGTTGGCAGTGACTGGAAGAGTGGACGCTCCCACAGTGCCTGCTTAGGCCGAAAGGCATACATGATACCGTAGAAGATAAATGAAGCGAGGGTCAGTCCTTGTGGTTTGTAGAAAGCAAAGGCGAGGAATATAGCCGCTATAGGGAACGCTGGGAAGTAGAAAATTGGTGGTGGTACGAAGTTCCACAAGAGCACGAGCATACCCACCCCCGAGGCAGTCCAGGCGAGCTGCTTCCAGGTCAGCGGTCCGACTATCTTATCCTCGACATCTATGAATTGTGGGACATTATAGGCGGGCATAGGAGAGGGTTTATGAATTTGTCATTTGGGTAAAGAAAAAGTGCCTGAGTTACATGCGCAGGTTTCTAGCAGTCGGCGGTGTCGCTGGTACTGGCTCAGCTGCTGGGGTCTGGTTCTCGGCGAGCCAAGTGTCGACGAGCTCGCTGCCAGTGTACTCTGGTGTCTCGGACGGGAGCACGTGGTTGGTGGAGAACGATACCCGCCCCATAGGGCCAGATGTCGGTGTGACTGGGATGGCTACGGTGTAGGGCGCTGCAGTAATTTCGAACTGCGTATCATCTACCATGCGCTCCTGTGACTGGAGCGCGTGGAGTGGCACTGAACTATTTTTCTGTACGTCCGGGACTCTCATCTCTGCTACCTGTGGACTCTGCATAACCCCTGGCCAGACTATGGATTGGCGCCTGATATCTACCTCTACCGCTACCCCATCCTCGAGCGCCTCTATTACGTGGTGCATACGGTCCTTCTCTTCAGAGCTCAACTTCTTACCGTTTTCTGAGGTAAAGAGGAAGTTGGTACGCTCGATAGTATCGTGCTTACGAACGCCGAGCTCGTCGCGGTAGGCCTTGATCCAGTTGTACAGCGTGCCACGTACGGGGGCTATCTGCGAGCGCAGCTTGACCATCTCGCTACTGATTGTCTGCTGACCGAGCATGGGGTATTCGGTCATAGCCCGCTGCAGTGGCAGCTTCGGATTTTGGGGAGCTATGATCGATGCGGTCTTTAGAGTATCTACAGAAAGCAAACTCTCTGCCTTGGCTACTAACTTCTCTACCTCTGTCTCGGTCAGTGGCATATCGCCCCCCATGTGGTACCACGTGTCGTAGAGCGACTGCGCTTCTGGGTACACATCCATGAATTGGCGAAATACGGTCTGCACGAGCCCGGCCGAAATCTGGGCGGCTACTTTGGAATCCCCTATCTCGTTGTTCACTTCATCGATCAGATTCTCCAGTGGGAGCTGACTCTCGAGTACTTGCCCCACGAGTATCGATATTTTTTGCTTATTCTTCGTACTAATCGGGTAGCGCAGCACTACTGACTCCACGTCTCGGCGGAGATCTATACTATCGTAGTATTTTTGGAGTGCAGCCGTCATCATAGACTAGACATAGTTGTTAATCTTTGGATCCCCGGAGTAGGCTGCCTGCAAAGCCGCCACCTTGTCTTGACCAGCCTGAGCCATACCGATACCTGCTAGATTTGGATCAAGCATCTCTTGGTTGAAACGTCGGCCAGCAGCCGTATTTTTAATACTGAGCACGAAGTCTCGATAATTAGGTACTTTGATATTTTCGGCTATCTTTTCTCGATTAGCCACCAGTACTCCGCCATCAATATTAGCACCGTAGTCTTTACTGAGTTTACCAAATATCTGCTTTTGCCAAGCGGCAGCATTGGCACCAGCGAAGGCAGCCATATTCATGCCTCCTGCCAGGTCAAAGTAGGCTTCCTGCACAGCTTTGGCAGAATCTTTGGTGACGTCCTGCATCTCTGCCAGAGACTGTTTAGACCTAAGTACGTCTGTAACAGCAACTCGAGTTGTATCATCCTTGGCCCAATCACGAATAGTATCAGAATCTGCGGCACCTTTCTTAAATACTGAAGCCAGGAATTCCTTATCCCGAACAGTACGACTATCTTTCTTAAGTTTCTTGGCATCAAACGCGCTACTACCGACATAGCCATCTATTATTACAGCACGTTCAGCTACAGCGGCTGGCTTAGTAGCAGTATCTATACCCTCCGCTCGGAATATGTTTTCCAGAGCACCGATTGGGTCGTACTTCATGATCTTATCATTCACACTCTTGAATACCGTAGAGGTGGTGCCAAATTCTTTAGCAAGCTGCTGCATAGCATCTATGTTGTGCTGAGCATTAGCGACGACTGCTGGATCAGCACTCTGTAGATTGAAGTTAGTTTCTTCATCATCAGCGAGTTTCTTCATTACTGCCAATTTTAGATACTTGTCAGTACCCTTGTCATCACGTATAGCTTCAAGCTGATCATTATTCATATTGGCCACACGATACAACTTGGCTGCTTCATCCATCTTAGACTTCTGATATTCATCGGTGCGTAGCTCGGCATACTTACCCGTCTTTTCATCTACTCCCAGGATGTTGGCCGCCACTCCACCACCAGGGAGACTTCGTAGTCCGCGAGCCGCCCTACTACCAGCCACACCAGCTATGGCACTGTCCTGCAGATAGCTTGCTTTGCTTCCCAATTTGTAACCAAAACTCCGTTGTTCGGCCTGACTACGGGCATCACCACGCTTCTTGTTCCAGGTCTTGGCGGCGTTGTACCAGGTCCCGTAAAATGGATTTCGACGGTCTTTCATAACCTTCCAGACGCTGTCTTTGATCTTATCCGCCCCTGCCACTCCGAAGCTACTCCCTACACCCATAGCCATCCAGAGCAGTGCTATAGGGAGGACATAAAAAGCAGCCTGCGCCAGATATGGTGCATTACTAAAACCACTTATCGAATTGCCCGTAGCTGTGACGGTAGTACTTATTACCTGACTCGCAGCAAAACCGTTCATGAGTTTAACCGCTACCAGGAGCATGAGCGCGGCAGCTGGCCCAAAGAGGCAGTAACTAATAAACTTGTCCCACCATTTGCTACTGAAGCTCCCCAGCCCAGGGAATACTCCCCCGATGAACCCAATGGGTGAAAATATAAGCAGGACCATGAGCCCAACCCAGCGTATAAAAAACTGTAATGCAAGAACCAAAATAGTAACTGCGAACAAGAACATCACTATGGTCGAAAAAATTGCATGCGTGACTTGTGTAGCGGCAAGAGAGTCAGGCCAAAGAGTTTTTTCTATTTTTGAGCTTGCAATAGATGCTCCTACTATACCCTCTTGACTTGAGCCGCTATTGGCACTATATGTTCGATTAATGAAAAAATACATAGGCACGGTAGTAGCGTCGATGATGAACCTGGCAATGGGGAAACTGAGGTTGATAAACAGGGCTGCCAGGAGCACCGAGAGGAAGATCTTCTTAATATGATACTGGGCCACCTGGAATATAGTGGCAAAGGCGGAGAAGAGGAGGATGAAGATAAATCCGATGTTGGCAAAGTCGCGGACAAATTTCCACATCTCATTTACTACGGAGAGGTTAAAAAAAGCGTCTACAAAAACAGGTTTCAGTGCTAGTTCGAGGAGTATGGTACCAAGCGCCAACAACCAACTAAAGAGTATAAAAATTGGATAGATGGCTGTATTTAATGCAAGGTTAACGACTTCGCCAGAGGAGGTAGGGACGTTTCCCACTGCCGCATGAGCTATATCGCTACCAAAGAAGGCAGAAAAAACCAAAACCAGCCCCAGGGTCAGTACCTGCGGTAAGCGGAATTTGTATGTACGTTTGGAGAAAAAAGGCATGATAAATGACACTATATTCCCAGTATACCCCAGGGGCTAGAAGTACGCAAGGGCTCTGGAATCAGTTTTTAGTAGGTGAGTTTTACCACTTCCGAACACTACGAATACAGCTGTGTAGCAGTCTGGTTATTCGTCTCGGGTGCAGCTCCCCGACTCCTGGGTACAGACATAGGTTATGTCTCCGAGTTGGTCGGTGCGGTAGGCAGGTATACCCAGAGATCGGAGCCGATCGGTGACCTCTAGGCTGGGGTGACTGTACTCGTTGCACGGTGGGCACTGCTGCCCAGCCTGGCACGGGGTGGTGTCTGGGTCGCCTGGGAGCGGCCGGCAGCTAGTCCCCTGGCGGACAGTGCGCCCGGTAGAGAGTATGACCGCGCTCGGGCTCGTAGAGCGCAGGAACGCCTCGCTACTCGAGTGCCCTGACCCATGGTGGGCAGCCTTCAACACATCGATATCGGGGATAGACTTCAGATAGGTCTCTTCGTTGGGCAGGTCTCCGGTCAGCAGGAACCGTGTGGTACCGAAGGTAAAGAGCTGCACAGTACTGGTGGTATTGGGGTCGTCGACTGGACTGGTGTACGGACCGTAGGGGTACAGCCAGGTGAATCGGCCAAAGTCCCCGGGGAAAGCGAGCTGCTCCCCCGCATACCCATAGAACACTTGCCGTACTGGGTACTGCTCGAGAGTACGCTCCACCTGTGCCCACACATCGGTACCACTGGTCACCGCTGGGGAGTAGAGGGTATCGACTGTGTAGCGTCCACCAGCGAGTAGCCCAGCGAACCCACCAATGTGGTCGGCATCGGGGTGGGTCAGCACTACTACCTCGATGTGCCGATCCCACGGGGGCATATGCCGGGATAGGTGGCTCTGCAGAGTCAGAGTATCGCGCCCAGTATCGATCAGCACTTGGTAGGTGCCATGCTGGACCAATATGGCATCGCCCTGCCCGACCGCGAGGAACGTGACCGTGGTACTACGATAGAGTCCCCGTACATACCCCGACAGCAGGAGCACCGCGAGGAGGAAGACTACCGCACTACAGAGGGAGAGCCGGCGAATTGTGGCGTACCGCGAGACGGTAGTGGCGAAGTTTGCGGGTAGCATAGTAGGTAAGTAATACAGCTCCAGTATACCACAAGACAAAGAACGTGAGCGACGGTGGCGTAGTAGCTATGCCCGCTCCAGGAAAATCCGCGAGGATACCAGCCACGGCCACGAGCGCCGAGAGTACCGCGTAGGCTGGGACCATGGCTACCCAACCAAGCGCGCCCCACCAGCCCAGGAGCAGCACCAGGAACACACAGAGCATAGCAGGCGGTATTAGTATGGGGACCAAGATATTGGACAGGAGCGAGATCGGGGAGAAGAGGTGGAAATACCATAAGAGGAGCGGCAAGATCCAGATCTCTACCGAAAGGGTAATGAGCAGCGGCTCGAGCGTCAGACGCTTCCACATACTACCCGTACCCAGGAGCGCCTCGCGGAGTGGTGCCAAGAGCACGATGCCGAGCGTAGCCAGGAAAGAGAGTTGAAAACCGATATCATACCGAGCCAAGTGCGGATCGTGCCAGAGCATACCCGCCGCAGCGATACCCAGCGCATACAGAGGCGTACTGAGTCTGCCCGACAGCAGTGCTACCGACACCAGCGCCGCCATGACTCCAGCCCGCAGTGCTGCCGGTGGCGCCCCGATGAGCAGGAGGAAGAACACCACTCCAACTAGAGCTACCACTACCGCCTGCCGCCGCCACAGCCCGACTGCCACACCTATCAGCACCAGGTACTGGACTATGATCGTCATGTTGTAGCCACTGACGGCCACGATGTGTGCTAGCCCCACTCGGGTGAAGGTATAGCGAGTCTCGTCTGAGAGGAAGTCGTTGCCCCCGAGAGTCATACCCAGCGCGAGTCCGGCCATGGGTTCAGGCAGGTAGTAGCGCACCGTATCTACTACATATGTCCGCACACTCCCGAGCACACGCAGGAGTGAATACCCCTCTGGTGGTACGAGAGTGAACTCGCCACGGTCACACACATACCCTACCCCCTGACTGGCCAGGTAGCGCGTATAGTCAAAGTCCGGACGGAAGTTGGCCGGGCGGGTGAGGGTACAAGAGAGG
>Ga0075156_10000739_pt1 | contig 17208 bp, 18 predicted proteins | sample JI81AbrownDNA_FD_70966 | JGI IMG/M metagenome (GOLD analysis project Ga0075156, IMG submission 70966) | Wastewater effluent complex algal communities from Wisconsin, to seasonally profile nutrient transformation and Carbon sequestration -... | ecosystem: Engineered > WWTP > Effluent > Algae...
GGGGTCGGAGTTCCTGAGTCGGAGCCTGCGCTGCGTTGCACCGGGGGGGTCAACCAGACCCAACCCAAGGTGATCTGTGCAGGAGACAAGCTGCGAACCTCGATCGGAAGAATTATCGCCGGGTCAGACAGCTTGCAGTTTCATTTCAGGAACATCAGCTGGACTTGAAACTGAAGGTCCCAGGTGGGGCCGAGGTATGGACGCGAGACGGACGAAGAAGCTCGGGTCAGGCCAGGCCCATACGGGCCTTGATGCGATAGAACGGCTCGGCCCGCCGATTGTCCTTGCTGCGGTTCTCGTCGCGTTCGTCCTTGGTCGCATCGAAGTGAAAGATTGGTGCAAATGCTGGTGAGGTGCTGTCATCGTCAGGAATCAAGGCGACTTAGAATTCCCCGCTTTGGCCGCTTATGAAAATCGCCACCTGGAATGTCAACTCCCTGAACGTGCGGCTGCCGCAGGTGCTGGACTGGCTGGCCGCGCAGCCGTCGGATGCGCCGGTGGATGTGCTGGCGCTGCAGGAGCTCAAGCTCACCGACGACAAGTTCCCTGCCATGGCCTTCCAGGAGGCCGGCTATGCTGCCCAATGGTTCGGCCAGAAGACCTACAACGGCGTGGCCCTGATCAGCCGGCAGCCCGCCTCCGACGTGGTGAAGAACATCCCCGGCTTTGCGGACGACATGGCCCGCGTGATCACCGCCACCATCGCAGGGGTTCGGGTGATCGGCGCCTATTTCCCCAATGGCCAGGAGCCCGGCTCGGACAAGTTTGCCTACAAGATGCGCTGGCTGGACGCCCTGCGCGAATGGGTGCGCGCCGAGCTGGCGGCCCACCCGAAGCTGGTGCTGCTGGGAGACTACAACATCACCTTCGACGACCTGGATGTCTGGGACCCGGTGGGCCTGGCCGGCACGATCCACTGCACCGACGAAGAACGCACCCACCTGCGCGCCCTGATCGGCCTGGGTCTGACCGACTCATACCGGCTGTTTGCCCAGCCCGAAAAGAGCTACAGCTGGTGGGACTACCGCATGCTCGGTTTCCAGAAGAACCGCGGCATGCGCATCGACCACATCCTGGTCAGCGAAGCATTGAAGCCGCTGGCGCGCGCCTGCACGATCGACCGGGCGCCGCGCAAGAACCCGCAGCCAAGCGACCACGCGCCCGTCATCGTGACGCTGGACTTGCCGGGATAACTCCTGATTTCATAGCTTTAAACGACCCATCCACGCTGGGGAATGGCCAAATAAGCTTGAAATCACTCCAGGCCCAGCTCCTGGATCTTGCGCGTGATGGTGTTGCGGCCGATGCCCAGCTTTTGCGCCGCCTCGATGCGCCGCCCGCGGGTGCTGGCCAGCGCCGCGAGGATCAGCTTGGATTCGAAACGCCGGGTAAGTGCGTCCCAAACATCATGGCACCCCGACGCCAGCAGCGCGTTGGCCTCCACTTCGAGGCCATGCTCCCAGGCCTCGTCGGCCGAGCCGGCGGGCCGGCCCAGCGCCGTGCCGGATACCGTCGCCGGAGCCTGGCTGCTCGCCGGTGCGGCGAGACCTTCGTCCGCACGGGCGGGGCTGGCCGCGGGGGGCGCGACAACCGCCTGGGCCATGGGTGCAGGCACGGGTTCATCGCCCAGCACCTCCGGCGGCAAGTCCTTCTCTTCGATCATCTGCGCCGGCGCCATCACGGTCAGCCAGTGGCAGATGTTTTCCAGCTGGCGCACGTTGCCGGGAAAGCCGAAAGTCCCGAGCCGGGCCACGGCCGCATCGGAAATGCGCTTGGGCTCCACGCCGAGCTGACGGGCGCTCTGCTGCAGGAAATGGCGCGTCAGCATGGGAATGTCTTCGCGCCGATCGGTCAGGCGCGGCAGGCGCAGGCGGATCACGTTGAGGCGGTGGAACAGGTCCTCGCGGAAACCGCCCTCGCGCACGCGCTGCTCCAGGTCCTGGTGGGTGGCCGCGATCACGCGCACATTGGCCTTGACCGCGCTGTGCCCGCCCACGCGGTAGAAACTGCCGTCCGACAGCACGCGCAGCAAGCGCGTCTGCAGGTCGAACGGCATGTCGCCGATTTCGTCCAGGAACAGGGTGCCGCCATCGGCCTGCTCGAACCGGCCCCGGCGCATGGTCTGCGCGCCGGTGAAGGCCCCGCGCTCGTGGCCGAACAGCTCGGACTCCAGCAAATCTTTCGGGATGGCCGCGGTGTTGATGGCGACAAATGGGCCGCTGGCGCGCTGGGAATGCTTGTGCAGCGCGCGCGCCACCAACTCCTTGCCGGAACCGGACTCGCCGGTGATCAGCACCGTGACGTTGCTCTGCGACAGGCGGCCGATGGCCCGGAACACGTCCTGCATCGCCGGCGCCTGCCCCAGCATCTCGGGCGTCGCGCCCATGCGCTCCTCGGCCACTTCCTCGCGCTGGCTTTCCTCGACGGCGCGCCGGATCAGTTCCACCGCCTTGGGCAGATCGAAGGGTTTGGGCAGGTACTCGAAGGCGCCGCCCTGGAAGGCGGAGACGGCGCTGTCGAGGTCCGAGAACGCCGTCATGATGATCACGGGCAAGCCGGGCAGTTTTTCCTTGACCTTGCCCAGCAGGTCCAGGCCAGAGCCCCCCGGCATGCGGATGTCGCTGACCAGCACCTGCGGACCGCCCTCGTCTCCCGCGGCTTCCAGGGCCTGGAGCACTTCGCGCGGGTTGGTGAAGCTGCGGGTGGGAAGGCCATCGCGCAGCAGGGCCTTCTCCAGCACGAAGCGGATCGATTGGTCATCATCAACTATCCAGATCGGCTTCATGGTGCGGGCGTCCCTTTGGTCTGACTGTTATGGCAACGGAATCAACAACTTGAAATCCGTCCGGCCCGGCACACTGTCACACTCGATCAGGCCATGGTGCTGCTGCACGAACGTCTGTGCCAGCGTCAGCCCCAGGCCGGAACCCCCTTCGCGCCCCGACACCAGCGGGTAGAAAATGCGGTCCTTGATCGAGTCTGGCACGCCAGGCCCGTTGTCAATGACATGCAATTCCAGTGCCAGGCGATAGCGCTGCTTGCCAAAGGTGACCTGGCGCAGGACGCGGGTTCGGAAAATGATCTCCGCATCACCGGCGGCGATGCGCTCGCCGAGAACCTGCGCCGCGTTGTGGGTGAGGTTGAGCACCGCCTGGATCAGCTGCTCGCGGTCGCCACGGAACTCAGGGATCGACGTGTCGTAGTCGCGCACCACCTTCAGGCCCTTGGGAAACTCGGCCAGGATCAGTGAGCGCACCCGCTCGCACACCTCGTGAATGTTGACGTCGCCCACGACGTGCGGCCGGCGGTGCGGCGCCAGCAGACGGTCCACCAGGGTCTGCAGCCGGTCGGCCTCGCGGATGATGACCTGGGTGTACTCGGTCATCTCGGGCGAGTCCATCTCCATTTCGAGCAACTGTGCCGCCCCGCGGATGCCGCCCAGCGGGTTCTTGATCTCGTGGGCCAGGTTGCGGATCAGCTCCTTGTTGGCCTGCGCCTGGTCGATCAGGCGCTCCTCGCGGTCCTGACGCGCCTGCGCCTCCAGCGGCAGCATTTCGATGATGATTTCGCCAGGGCGCTCGGTCTGGGCCACGATCACATGCACCGGCAGGGGTTCGCGTTGCTGCCGAAGCAGCATCGCGTCGTAGCGCAGCGCGGCAAATTCATTGTCGTTGGCACTGGTCAGCGCACTGGACAACACCTGCGGCTGCGCGAAGCTGTCAGGAAAGTGGGAACCTTCGATGCTGCGGCGAGACTGGCCCATGGCATCTTCCAGCGCGGCGTTGGCAAACAGCGCGACGCCGTCGCTGCGCACCACAGCCACCAGCGTGGCCAGCAGATCAAAGGCGAGAAACCGGGACGGGTTGGGGGTCAGCGGGGTCAAGCAAACTATTTTGCCCCAGATGCGGGCGCGGCCGTCGCAACCGGCGCCGCCCCGGCGGACGCTGGCGCGGGCGCGGGCGAACGACCCAGTTCACGCCGGATGCCGGCGATGTCGCTCTCGTTGCGGGCAATGGCGGCCTTGAGCTCGGCCACACGGTCGAGGTATTTCTGGTGGTTGCGGCTTTCAATGCCCTGATGATCGGGCTTGCCGTCCTTGTACTCGGCCAACAGTTCGGCACGCCGGGCCTCGGCCCGCTTGAGTTCCGCCTCCAGAACGCCACGAGCGTCCGAGTCCCGCGCACGCTGATCGTTGGCGTCGACTTTCTGGACCGCGCTGCCAGTGGCCACGGGCGCCGAGGGCGCTGGCGATCTGACCGCCGTGCCGGCAATCACACTGACATTGCCCTCGATCTGCTTACAGTTCCTGGTCTTCGCGACCGCCTGGTCGTTGGTGTATTCGTTGTTGCCGCAGCGGTAAACACGATCCTGCGCCAGGGTGCCGGAAGCGCCTGTCAAGACCACCAGGAAAGTCAGAAGTGCGTATTTCAAGTCAATTCCTCACCTGCGCCATCAAGCGGCGGGGGACCAAGTATCGGACAAACGCCGAACTTAGCAAAATGCCCCCCTATTTCCCCATGAAAAAGGGCGGCTTGCGCCGCCCTTTTGAAACCAATCGCAACAGGGTTTACAGCGAATAGTACATGTCGAATTCAACCGGGTGCACCGCCATGCGGAAGCGCGTGACTTCGCTCATCTTGAGTTCGATGTAGGCGTCGAGCATGGTGTCGGTGAACACGCCGCCCTTGGTCAGGAAGGCGCGGTCCTTGTCCAGATGCTCCAGCGCCTGATCCAGGCTGTGGCAGACGGTCGGCACCAGCTTGTCTTCCTCCGGCGGCAGGTGGTAGAGGTCCTTGGTGGCGGCTTCGCCCGGATGGATCTTGTTTTCCACTCCGTCCAGACCCGCCATCAGCAAGGCTGCAAAGCCCAGGTAGGGGTTCATCAGGGGATCAGGGAAGCGGGCCTCGACGCGGCGGCCCTTCGGGTTGGCCACGAACGGGATGCGGATCGAAGCCGAGCGGTTCTTGGCCGAATAGGCGAGCTTCACCGGCGCCTCGAAATGGGGCACCAGGCGCTTGTAGCTGTTGGTGCCGGGGTTGGTGATCGCGTTGAGCGCGCGGGCGTGCTTGATGATGCCACCGATGTAGTACAGGGCAAACTCGGACAGGCCGGCATAGCCGTCGCCGGCGAACAGGTTCTTGCCGTCTTTCCACACCGACTGGTGCACGTGCATGCCGGAGCCGTTGTCGCCATGGTAGGGCTTGGGCATGAAGGTGGCGGTCTTGCCGTAGGCATTGGCCACGTTCTGGATCACGTACTTCTGCAGCATGGTCCAGTCGGCGCGCTCGACCAGGGTGGAGAACTTGGTGCCGATTTCGTTCTGGCCGGCGCCCGCCACTTCGTGGTGGAACACTTCGACCGGGATGCCCAGGGATTCGAGCACCAGCGACATCTCGGCGCGCATGTCCTGCGTGCTGTCGACGGGCGGCACGGGGAAATAGCCGCCCTTGACCGTCGGACGATGGCCGCGGTTGCCGCCTTCGAGCTTGGCGCCGGTGTTCCAGGGGGCTTCGTACTCTTCGATCTCGTAGAACGTGTTGCTCGGATCGGTGCTCCAGCGCACGTTGTCAAAAATGAAGAACTCGGGCTCGGGGCCGAAGAAGGCCGTGTCGCCGATGCCGGAGGCCTTGAGGTAGGCCTCGGCGCGCTTGGCAATGGAGCGCGGATCGCGGTCGTAGGACTTGCCGTCGGCGGGCTCGACCACGTCGCAGTTCATGATCAGCGTCGACTCTTCGAAGAACGGATCGATGTTGGCCGTCGCCGGATCGGGCATCAGCAACATGTCGGAGGCTTCGATGCCCTTCCAGCCAGCGATGGACGAGCCGTCGAAGGCATGGCCGCTGCTGAACTTGTCTTCGTCGAAATGCGACACCGGCACGGTCACGTGCTGCTGCTTGCCGCGGGTATCGGTGAAACGGAAATCAACGAACTTGACTTCGTTGTCTTTCACCATGGTCATGACGTCGGCGACGGTCTTTGCCATCAGATTCTCCTGGTTGGAAGGTTGTTAAGAATTCAGTTCGGGAGCGGGAATGCAGGTTCTGTGCCAAACAGTCGACCCGCTGTCCCGCGGACCATTGCGCATTTTGCCCTGAGTTCGCGCGCCGCAAATGGATCGACATTCATCCAGATCAACATTTCCCGTTTTGAGTGCACCGAATTTGTGCATTGTGGTGCGCACCACTTTGGCACACTACTGATTTCGCACCAGTTCGGGGCCCAGCTTGACGTCAAACGCCTTCAGGCCCTGTAGCAAGGCCGCCCAGGCCGGCGCCACGCCGACCGGTGCGCCCTTCACACCCAGTTCGATGTGGCGGCCGTATTCCGGATGATCGACACTGGGCAGGCTGAACACCCGGATGCCCGGATGCTCCCGCTCAATCGCCTCCATCAGTGGCGTCAAGGTGGCCTCCATCGCGCCAAACACGATGACGGACTGCTCCACCCAGGCGCCCGTTGTGAACCGGTGCGGGTACAGCGTGTCGAGCACCCATTCGACCATCGGCCAGGCCATCACCGGAAAGCCGGGCACGAAGTGGATGCCACCACGCTCGCCCACCGCGTGTGGCTCGCTGCCCCCCGCGGGGGCCTTCGCGCCTTGGGGCGGCCCGGCGGCACTCATGTCGCCCCCACGTTCGCCCACTACGTGTGGCTCGCTGCCCCCCAGGGGGGCCTTCACGCCTTGGGGCGGCACGGCGGCGCTCATGTCCGGTGGTGGCGGGTAGCAGCTGAACCCCGGGATCTTGTTGTACGGGTTCGGGATGATCTGCGCACCCGCCGGGAATACGCCCATGTTCAGGCGGTGTGCGTTGTCAGGCCGCTCAGGCTCGTAGGGCTTGCCCTGCTCGCGCGCGATGTCCTGCATGCGCTCCAGGATCAGCGCGGCGGCTTCGGGGTGAAGCACCAGATCGACGCCCAGCGCGCGCGCCGCGCACTGGCGGGTGTGGTCGTCCGGTGTGGCACCGATGCCCCCCGTGGAGAACACCACATCGCCCGAGGCAAAGGCCCGCTGCAGGGCCGCCGTGATGCGCACCGGCGAATCGCCGACGTACTCCGCCCAGCCCAGCGACAGGCCGCGCGCGCCGAGCAGTTCAATGATCTTGGGCAGGTGCTTGTCCGCACGCTTTCCCGAGAGGATTTCGTCACCGATGACGATCAGGCCGAACGTGCCCACCGGTTCAGGGTGCAGGGAAGGCGGAGGACGAGGCTGTGGCGGGGGGGTGGGCGCTGGGTTCATCCCCCAATGCTAGCGGCTCCAGGATGGAGGCCGGCGCAGGCGGGATGCCCTGCGTGGCGCGCAGCTTCTCCAGGGCAGCCAGCCCATAGTGCGCGAACCACAGCGACGAGAAGGCAAACACCAGCGTGTAGATCCAGATCGCCACCGGCGCCAGGATGACGAACGCAGCCGCAAACAGCGTGCCCGACGCCCAGACCACACTGGGCGCGGCGCCCAGATAACCCGTCAGGATGCCAATGCCCAGCAACCAGCCGCGGTGCTCGCGGATGAGGGCAACCCGCTCGGCTTTGCTTGCATGGTCCGCCAGCACATCGAAGCTCATCACCCGGTAGGTCAGCCAGCCCCAGATCAGCGGCGGCAACACCAGGATCAGCGGCGGCACCAGCCACAGCGGAAGGGACACGATGAGGGCCAAGAGGGCCAGCAGCGTGGAGCCCGCCGACCACAGCAGACTGAACAGCAAGGAGCCGCCGCGCTTGCGCTCCAGATGCGGAAAGCGCCGCTCGGCCACCAGCGCCACCAGCGCCGGCGTCATGAGCGCCGCCACGATCAGCAGCGCCACTAGCACGATGACCGGCGTCACGGCGAAGATCACGATCAGCGGGGCCAGCACGGTCTTGAGCTTGCCGGCACCCAGGCCTTCCAGCCAGCCCCACAGGCGGGTGATCCAGGCGGAGGATTCCAGCGTGACGCGCACCCACTCCAGCGCGGGATCCCAGTAGAAGTAGCCCAGGCCCAGGGCCAGGGCCACCATGATCACCAGCGGCAGGAACGACAGGGCGATGACGCGCGGGTGCATGCAATACGCGGCGGCGCGCCAGAAGGAATCAAGCAGCAGGGTCATGGCGCAAGCATAGCGCGGGGCCCCGTCGGGTCAAGCAGCGGGGCCATTGCCCGATCAGCCGCGTCCGAACAGCCGCTTCAAACCCAGGAACTGCTGCGCCCAGAAGCCCGCGCCATAGTCGCGGCCCTGCTCCACCTGGTCGCGCACGCCGGTGGCGTCGAAGCGGTGCTCGAAGTTGGCCGTGCCAAACAGCATGTCCCACCAGGGCAGCAGCACGCCGAAGTTGTACCCGCCGAGCGTGCCTTTGCCTGCAGACTCGTGCCCGATGCCCACGCTGTGGTGCAGACGGTGAAAGCGCGGACTCACCCAAAGCCGTTCGCCGATGCGGCCGAACCAGATCTTCAGGTTGGCGTGCTGGAAGTTCTCACTGAGCTGGCTGATGGCCACCAGCGCCACGAACTGGCCCGGCGCGACACCGATGAAGATCGCCAGCAGCACGAACAACAGGTCGCGCAGCACGTCATCGAGCAAATGGTTGCGGTTGTCGCTCCACATCGTCATCTGGCGCTGAGAATGGTGCAGCGAATGCAGCGCCCACCACCAGTTGAACCGATGCTGGGCACGGTGCAACCAGTAGTTGGCAAAATCGAACACCACGAGATAGATGATGAAGCTGACGAGCGCACCATCGGTCACACCGGGCCAGAGCTGGTCGAGATGGAAGGTCGGCAGGCCGCGCCCGCGCAGCTCACCGATGCCCGCCTCCAGCCAGTTCTCGAAGGTGAAGAATATCACCAGTTTGAACAGGCCGAGCCGATGGATCAGGGTGTAGATCACATCCACGCGCACGGCGCGGGCATCGCGCACCGGCTCAACAGGCCACAGGCGCTGCAACGGCCCGATGACCGCCACCATCACTACAATCTGCAGCAGGCCCACCACCAGCCAGCCCGTGCCATCGTAGGCCAGCTCCAGCAGGTTGCCCGCGCCCAGCGCAAACGCCAGCGGCTGCACCACGGACTCGTAGAGCCACTGCTGCACCGTGGAAAAGCTGTCTGCAAACCAATCCATGCCCGATGCGCTCCTCACCTGCCGTGCGCAGCGATCCAGCCCTGGTAGGCCGGGTGCTCGCGCAGCGTCGCGAAGCAGAAGCCGCGCTCCTTCAGGCCCACGATCAGCGGCTCCAGCACCGCCGGCGCCCAGGGATCCTTGCGCGACCAGATGCCAAGATGCGCCAGCAGGATGTCGCCGGCGCGAATGTCGGCCAGCGCCTTTTTCAGCAGCGCCTCGTTCGGCGCGGTCTCGCTGGGCAATTCGTCGCCCAGGAAGCCGGCGGGCGACCAGCCCACATGCTCGAATCCGCATGCCTTGGCCACGGCCAGCAATTTGGGCGAGGTCTTGCCACCCGGCGCGCGGAAGAGCGGCAGCGGCTTTTTGCCGGTGTGGTCCTGAAGTCGCTCGGCGGCGTAGGCCACGTTGGCGCAGTACTGCTTCGCATCCCAGGTGAACTCGCGCCCGGCGAAGGCCCCGGCCGACGGACGGATCCGAAACCGGGGCTCCACCCCTTTCAGGTCGCCGCGCCAGTAGGCGTGATCCCAGGTGTGGGAGGCAAACTCGTGCCCCTCGGCCGCGCGGGCCTTCCACCAGGGTGCCCAATGCGCGCCCAGGCTGCCGTCACCGGTGCGGGTGCGCTCGTTGGCGGCGAAAAACGTCACCCGAACCTTCTGGCGGTTCAGCACCTCGGCCACCAGGGGCGCGATGTCCATGTGGCCGGTGTCAAAGGTCAGGTACAGCGGCTTCGCGCAGCTGGGCTTCGGGCTATTCTGGCCGAATCCCAGCGTCGGATGGGCCATGCCAGCTATGAAAAACGAAGCACCCAGCAACCCACGCACAGACCGCACGAGTCCTGCCGAGCCCCGTCGCCTAATGACGCGGGGCATGGTCCAGCGTCCAGACCCCGTGCGGGGACTTGCCCACGTTGATCTGGCGCACCACGGTGCGGGTGGCGGTGTCGATCACCGTGAGCTTGCGTGCCCAGCGCGAGGCCAGCAGGATCATCTTGCCGTCGGCCGAGATGTCCATGTCGTCGGGACCAGCCGGCCCCGGGAAATGGTCGACAACTTCCATCTTCTGGTAGTCGATCTTGCTGATGGTGTTGGCCACGCGGTTGCTCACCAGCACGTGGCGCCCGTCGCCAAAGGCCCGAAAAGAATGCGCGCCCTTGCCGGTCTTGATTGTCTTGACCAGGCGGCCTTCCTTGCCGCTCACGTCATACACCTCGACGCCGTCGCCGCCCGTCAGGCCGACCAGCACGGTCTTGTCGTCCGGGGTGCCGAAGACGTCGGCCGGCATCGGACCGGTCTTGACGCGCCACTTCAGCGCCTGGGTGGTCAGGTCGATCGCCACCAGTTCATCGCTGTCCTGCATGGTGGACCAGACCGTCGTGCTCTTGCTGTCGATCCAGAGGTGGCTCGGGGTCTTGCCGGTGGAAATGCGCTTGGCCAGGGTCATGTCGCGCCCGTCCCAGCGGTAGATGTCCACATGGTTGAGGCGGTTGGCTGCGGTGACAAACCATTTCATGTCGGGCGAGAACCGCAGGTGGTAGGGATCCAGGATGCCGCGCACCTCGCGCTGCACCTCGGCCGTCCGTGGATCGATGAACGTCAGCGAATCGCTGAGCGCATTGGCCACGATCACCGACTTTTCATCCGGTGTCATGTAGAGGTGGTGCGGCTCCTTGCCGGTGGGAATGCGCTTGACCTCTTTCCAGGTCGCGGGATCGATCACGCTGACGTTGCCGTCCAGCGAATTCAGCACAAATACCGGGTTGGGCGCGGCGGCCCAGGCCAGCACGGGACACACCAGGCAGAACAGGGCCGCAAAGAGCGGAAAACGGGAAAAAGACTTCACAAACGACTACTTTCTGAACAGGTGCCAAGTGTAGCCGGCCACCCTGCAGGCAGCGGTGGGTTCCCGTACCATGTGCGGCCATGGAATTGATCAACATCAACGGCACAAATCTCGAAGTCCGCCGCATCGAGGCCGCAGGGGCGGCCGCAGACCGCGCCCCGCTGGTCTTCCTGCACGAAGGCCTGGGATCGGTGGCCATGTGGCGCGACTGGCCCGATCAGCTCTGCGCAGCGACGGGCCGCGCAGGCGTGGTGATCTCGCGCCGCGGCTATGGGCGCTCCGACGCGATTCCTGATGTGCTTGGCGCGCCCGCCCTGCGCGACGGGCGACCGTCCGGGCGCCTGCAGCCCGACTACATGCACCGCGAGGCCTGGGAGGTGCTCCCCCCTTTGCTCGCCCACCTGAACATCGGCCAGCCGGTGCTCGTCGGCCATTCGGATGGCGGCACCATCGCCCTGCTGCACGCCAGCCGCCACCCGGTGGCCGCCTGCGTCGTCATGGCCCCGCATGTGATCGTGGAAGACCTCTCGATCGCCGCCATCACGCAGGCGCGCGACGCCTTCCGCAGCGGTAGCCTGCGCGAGCGGCTGGCGCGCTTTCATGCCGACGTGGACGGCGCCTTCTGGCAATGGAACGACATCTGGCTCAGCGAGGACTTCCGCGCTTTTGACATCCGCGCGGAGTGCCGTCATATCACCGCGCCGCTGCTGGCGATTCAGGGGGTGGACGACCCCTACGGCACGATGGCGCAGATCGACCAGATCGCGGCCCATGCGCCCCATACGCGCCTGCTCAAGTTGCCGGATTGCGGGCATTCGCCGCACAAGGATCAGCCGCTGGCCGTCAACACCGCGATCGGAGAGTTTCTGGCCCATCTTCCGTAGCATGGCCCTGCCAACACAAAAGAAGTCCATACGCAGTCCATTCGAAGCTGATGGCCCCGATATAGATCAGGTCGGGTTTCTCAGGGCGCGGCAAGATGCGGCAATAGACTTTGAGTCGATGCAGAAGTCGCTCAAGCTCAATGCGGCGCTTGTGCATCTCACCCGCCTAACTCTGTTGCTCGATGCGGGTCTTCACCAGCGATACAGCCGGTACAAATCCCAGCTCGAATGCCGAAAGCAGATTGGCGGGACACGCCACCTGAAGCGATTCTCTGCCACATGGAGGATGGCATTCAAGACATTCAGATTCGAAAGACTGACACTGTCCAACTGCACCGGCAGACAGCGCTCGCTAGGGATGAATCGGATTTGAGTGACCTCCATGTTTGAAATCGCTCTCCAGATGCCGGATAAACGCCATCTATCCATGTGCATCAACATGACCTTATCCGCATCGCTGTCAGCGTTCTATCATCAAGGGCAATTATTTGTATCGACTTCCGAGGAAAAACGCCAATGTCCATCACCGTCCCCGTCCATCTGGGCTACGAGTTTGAAGTCAAGGCCAAGGCCGCCGAGGTGTTTGCGGTGCTTGCCGACGTTCCGAAGTCCGCCAGCCACTTCCCCAAGGTACACAGCCTCACCGACCTGGGCGATGGCGCCTACCAGTGGGACATGGAAAAGGTGGGCACCGAGCACATCAACATCCACACCGTCTACGCCAGCAAGTACGTCAGCAACAAGGCCAAAGGCCGGGTGGAGTGGACGCCGGTGGAAGGCATCGGCAACGCGCTGGTGAGCGGCTCCTGGAAGATCAAGGACAACAAGAAGTCCACCCATGTCGAGCTGGACATCCACGCCGAGGTTCACGTGCCGCTGCCGCACCTGATGCACGCCCTGGTGGAGCCGATGATCCACCACGAATTCACCCACCTGGTCGAGACCTACATCGACAACCTGATCCAGACCTTCGGCGGCGAGGTTTGAACCCCAAACGGGGCGCGGTGAAGTTGTCCCTGCCGACGCTGGACAAAGCTGTGGATAAGCCGGGGCAAGGTCTGTATCCCCCTGCCAAGCCCTTGATTTCAAAGACCTTTCGACGCCCTGCCCGGTTTTTGGGCAGCTCACCGAGGCCTTCGCCCGCATGACCGCCTCTTGGTACGACCGCCATATCCTGCCCTGGGCGCTGGACATCGCCTGCGGCCTGCGCGCCGTGGAGCGCCAGCGCCGCAAGGTGGTGCCGCTCGCCCACGGCCGCGTACTGGAGGTAGGCATCGGCACCGGGCTGAACATGGCCTGGTACGACCCGGTGCGCGTGAGCCGCATCACCGGCCTGGACCCGGCCCTGGACCTGCACCCGCGCGCGCAGCGCCGCATCGAGGCCGCCGGCCTGCCGGTGGAACTGGTGGGCCTGTCGGCCGAACAAATTCCGAGGCCCGACGCCAGCTTTGACACCGTGGTGGTGACCTACACCCTGTGCACCATCCCCGACCCGGTGGCCGCCCTGCGCGAGATGCGCCGCGTGCTGGTGCCCGGCGGCCGACTGCTGTTCTGCGAGCACGGCCGCGCGCCCGATGCCGGCGTGGCCCGCTGGCAAGACCGCCTGCAACCCCTGTGGGGCCGCCTGGCCGGCGGCTGCCACCTGAACCGCGACATCCCCGCCCTTCTGCAGGCCGGCGGCTTCGCATGCCCCGACCTGCAGACCCGCTACCTGCCCGGGCCACGGGTGATGACGTTCAACTACTGGGGCCAGGCTCTCGCGGCGTGACATCCGCGCGCTGCCCCTTGCGCTCGCGCGCACGGGCGTCCTTTTTCGCAGCGCGTTCGGCTTCGCGCTGGTCGGCCTCGACCACCCACGTGGCGAATTCTTCGGGCGTCTCCAGCGTGATGCGGCCCAGGGTGGCGCTGCGGAATTCGTGCATCACGATCTCGGCGGCCTTCTGCAGGTTGACCCGTCCGCGCCCCTGCAGCGCGCCGCGCTGGCGGCCGACTTCGGCCAGCAGGTCTTCGTCGGCCATCGCGGCCACGCCCGAGAGGCGAAAGCGCGCCTCCAGCAGCGCGGGGTAGCGCCGCTTCAGCACCGCCAGCAGCTCCAGCGCCACCTCTTCGTCGTCGTAGGCGTTGCGCCCCACGGCGCCGCTGGCCGCCAGGAAGTAGCCGCTTTGCGCCACGGTGATGCGCGGCCACAGCATGCCGGGCGTGTCATAGAGGTAAAAGTCGTCGGCCAGGGTGATGCGCTGCTCGGCCTTGGTGATGCCGGCCTCGTCGCCGGTCTTGGCGGCCTTGCGGCCGGTGAGCGTGTTGATCAGCGTGGACTTGCCCACGTTGGGCACGCCGCAGATCAGCACGCGCAGGGGCTTGGCCAGCCCGCCGCGGTTGGGCGCCAGGGCGTGGCAGGCGTCGATGAGGGCGCGCGCGGGCGCGGCCACGCTGGCGTCCAGCCCGATCGCGCGGGTGCCGGGCCGGCTGTTGTAGTGGGCCAGCCAGGCGGCGGTGAGCGCGGGGTCGGCTACGTCCTGCTTGTTCAGCACCTTCAGCGAGGGCCGGCCGCCGGTCAGCTCGGCCAAGAGCGGGTTGGCGCTGGAGCCGGGCAGGCGCGCGTCGAGCAGCTCGATCACCGCGTCGATGTCCTTGATGCGCTCGGCGATGGCCTTGCGGGTCAGGTGCATGTGGCCGGGAAACCACTGGATGGCCATCGGGGAGTTCTTTCGTTCAGGCGGGGTTGCAGTGTGGAAGGGCGAGCCGGATTGTGAACCCATTGGCTATGGCCTGCGCCGGCAGCCCGTGTCATGATCCACGCCATGCCCCTGACCCCGACCTCAAACCCGCGCAGCCTGGCGAGCACGGAGTGGCTGCACAAAGGCCTCATGTTGCTATTCATCGGTCTGGCCGTGCTCGTCGGCCCCGTGTTCATGTCGCCCTCGGCTCTGCGCGACACCGTGGCCGCGTCGTCGCCTGTGGGATGGTTTGCGGTGGTGCTCGGTGGCGCTTTTGTCCTGCTGCATGCACGGCGCCGCCTGGTCGATCGCAGGCGATGAAGTTGGTATCTTTTTCATAGCACTGTACGACCAAAGCACGCTGGGAAGATGCCTGAAACGCCTGATTTTCCCGCCTTGACGGCATCCGATGGCAACGAACCGCCGCCCGAAGGTGCGCGGTTCAGCCCAGCCGCCGAGCGCAACCGTCAGCCCATCCTGGACGCCCTGCGTCAGGTGCTGCCCATGCAGGGCCATGCGCTTGAAATCGCCAGCGGCACCGGACAACACGCGGCCTGGTTCGCCGCCGGCCTGCCGGGCTGGGCCTGGCAACCCAGTGATGCACAGCCCGATGCCTTCGGTTCGGTGGCCGCCTGGTGCGCCCAGGCCGGCGTGGCCAATGTGCGCGAACCGGTGCTGCTGGATGTGCTGGCGACTCAATGGCCGAGCGCCGGGCCGGCGTTCACCACCCTGTTTGATGCGCTGTACTGCGCCAACATGCTCCACATCTCGCCCTGGGCCACCTGCGCGGCACTGATGCAGGGCGCAGCGCGCCACCTGGCGCCGCAGGGTGTGCTGATCCTGTACGGCCCCTATCTCGAACGGGACGTCCCGACCTCGCCCGGCAATCGTGCCTTTGACGACAGCCTGCGCCAGACTGATCCGGCCTGGGGCCTGCGCCAGCTCGACGACGTTCTGGCGCAGGCCGCGCAAGCGGGCTTGCACCTTCGGCTGCGCATCACGATGCCCGCGAACAACTTGCTGCTGGTATTGGGCCGCAAGCTGGCGTCGGCGGCGCGGGCGGCTTGAGACTGTCATCCCGGCAACAAATCTGCGGGTATTTGCCGGGTCTGTGCGTCAGAAAGCCGTCAGTCCATGCGTCTGCAATCAACGCCTGCATTCAAACACCCCACCGGAAGCACCTGATGAACCTCCCCCACGTCACCGCAAACCTGCGCAACATTCTGGTGGGCGTCGCCACTGCGCTGCTGGCCAGCACCTCATCACTGGCCGAACCCGGTGTCACCAACGACGCCATCACCCTGGGCCAGACCACTGCACTCAGCGGACCCTTGGGCGACCTCGGGCAGGAGGTGCTCAAGGGATCGAAGGCCTACTTTGACGCCCTCAACGCGCGAGGCGGCATCAACGGCCGCAAGATCGTTCTGATCTCCAAGGATGACGCCTACGATCCGAAAAAAACCGTTGAAAACGTCGAGGCCTTCATTGCCGGCGGCGAGACCTTCGCGCTGTTCGGCACGTTCGGAACGCCGAACAACGAGGCCCTGATCCCTGTGGCGTTGAAGGCTGGCATGCCGGTGCTGATGCCCTACACCGGCGCGCCGTCCATCCGCAAACCTGAACTGGTGGGCGTGTTCAACCTGCGCGCCAGCTACGCCGACGAGGCGGAAAAGCTGATCCAGCACCTGACAACCATCGGCTTCAAGAAGATCGGCATTGCCTACCAGAACAACAGTTTCGGCAAGGAAGTGCTGACCGCTGCCACGGCCGCTCTGGAGCAGCGCCAGCTCAAACCGGTGGCGGCCGTATCGGTCGAGAACAATGCCAGCGACGCGGCGGCGGCCGCCACCAAGCTGCTCGCAGCCCAGCCTGATGCCCTGGTGCTGGGCCTGGCCGGAAAGCCGACCATCGAGGTCATCAAGAACGTGAACCAGTCGCGCAAGGGATTGCAGATGTACGCCCTCTCGGTGCTGGCCACCGTGGGCAACCTGAAGGCGCTGGGCAACGACGGCAGCGGCGTGGCCATCAGCCAGGTGGTGCCGTTTCCGAGCAACACCGTCATGCCCCTGGTGCGCGACTATCAGCAAGCGATGAAGGCCGCGGGCGTCAACGAGTTCTCGCACCTGAGCCTGGAGGGCTATCTCAATGCCCGCGTCGTGGCCGAAGGCATCCGCCGCGCCGGGCGCAACCTGTCCCGCGAGTCGCTGATCACCTCCCTTCAGTCGATCAACCGAATGGACATGGGCGGCATGGAAATCGGTTTCGGCAAGGGCGCGTCCAGCGCCTCCAAATTTGTGGAACTGACGGTGATCAACAGCCAGGGGCGGCTCGTCAAGTAGCGCGTAGCCCGCAGGTGCCGCGGTGGCAGAATGACACCGCATGGTCACCCTGCCCATCATCGATCCCTACCGCGCCGCTCCGTCGAGCCTGCCGCGGCCGTTCGCCGGTCGGGACGGTTCTGGCGACGGCCCCAAGACCGGCACCACTTCGAAGAAGAAGCGGCGAGGCCGCCCAGCGTGACGGGATCGAATGTCCACGCTTGAACTGCAGCCGATGGCCTTGCCCGCGCGCGGCCGGCCCTCGGCGCCCGCCCTGCTGGTGGCTGCGGCCGTGCACCTGGTCCTGCTGTGGGCCCTGTTGCAGTCGCCGCCGGTGGAGCGCGCAGCGCGACAGGTG
>Ga0075156_10000740_pt1 | contig 17203 bp, 13 predicted proteins | sample JI81AbrownDNA_FD_70966 | JGI IMG/M metagenome (GOLD analysis project Ga0075156, IMG submission 70966) | Wastewater effluent complex algal communities from Wisconsin, to seasonally profile nutrient transformation and Carbon sequestration -... | ecosystem: Engineered > WWTP > Effluent > Algae...
GAGACTACCTTTTTAAGATCACCTTCAATTCTCTTAACAATTCATCATTTTCTGATTCGCTTCCAATTGAAATTCGAACAAAATCTTTAGCCAAACCATTTGAAAAATATCGAACCAGAATGTTTTTTTCTTTCAGCGCTTTGTAAATCCATTCTGGGTCGATCCCGTCTTTCGGTTTACAGAAGATAAAATTTGTATGACTGTCTGGAATCTGAAAGCCAAGAGTTCTCAATTCAATTGTGAGTCTGGCTCTTTCTTTCAAGACAAGAACAACGTTTTTAAGAAAGTATTCTTCGTCTTCAAGGGCTGTAAGAGCAATGATCTGTTCCAGAAGGCCTACATTGTAGGAATCTTTCAGCTTACTAATCCACTGGATGAGATTTTTTTCACCTACCAAATATCCTACACGTAATCCCGCCAATGAATAGGATTTAGAGAACGTTCTAGATACGACAAGATTCGGTAGATTCGCAATCTGATCCATGAGGCTTGATTTTTCCGGGGCAAAGTCGATGTATGCTTCGTCGGAAAGCACGACACCATTAAAATTTTTAACCAGATGAATGAGATCATTTTTTGTTTCTAAAATCCCTGTGGGAGCATTGGGGTGAGCAAATGCTAACAACTTTCCTTTTTTTTGTAACAAGTTCTCGATATCAAAATGCAGATTCTCCAGAAGTGGAACTTTTTGAAAGTGGATTTCCGACATCAAAGAATCACATAACACTGGATATAAGGAGTAGGTCGGATCGGGTGCAACGAAACTCCCGCCAGGTCCCAAAACAGCTTGAAATAATAAACGTAGAGCCTCATCACTACCGTTGGTTACGAGTACCTGATCTGGATCTAAATGAAATTTTTTGGCAATAGATTCTCTTAAGGATTTAGCATTAAAATTCGGATATTTTCGCAGAAGCCCTTGTTTCAATACGTTTTCGATGGCAAATTGAATTTTTGGCGAGGGGGGATATGGGTTCTCATTGGTATTGAGCTTAATTACGTTCTTACCTAAGTTAGGTTGCTCCCCTGGCGTATAAGGAGCTAGCCCCAACAATTCTTTTCGAATCAAATCTGAATTTGGATAATTCATGATGATTATAGTCGATTGAGAGCATCAATATAGGCCTTTGCACAGGCTTCTATGATATCTGTCGAATCGCCTTTTCCTACGACTCGTTTGTTTTCATATTCTATTGTTACCGAAGCTTCTGCCATCGCATCGGTGCCTTCTGTCACAGGTGAGATAACTAAACGAGATAACAGGGGATAGATGCCAGTGATTTTGTCAATGGCCTTAAAAATGCTATCAACCGGACCATCGCCTGTCGCATCCGCTTGTTTGGTATGTTTTTCCACATTTAAGGTTAAATGGGAAGTCGGAGTCTTATTGGATCCAGTTGATTGTTCAAAACTGATCAGTTCAAATTTTCCTTCTACTTGTGTTTTTCTGGTTTCTGATTGGAAGAGTGCCGAAATGTCCTCATCAAAGACTTCCTTTTTTTTATCAGCAATTTCCAGAAATCTTTGGTAAGCATTGTCGATTTCTTCTGGTTTTGGGTCAAATCCCAGCCGAATGATGCGATCTTTGAAACCCGCCCTGCCGGAATGCCTTCCAAGAACCATGCGGTTGGATTTCAATCCAACGGATTCAGGGGTCATGATTTCGTAGGTTTGGCGATTTTTAATGACACCATCTTGGTGGATACCCGATTCATGTGCAAAAGCATTGGCTCCAACAATAGCCTTGTTAGGTTGTACAACCATACCCGTAATCGTTTTTACAAGGTAAGAAGCTCTTGTGATGAGAGTCCCATCAATTTTTGTTTCCACACCGAATTTATCTTTGCGAGTTCGAAGTGCCATTACCACTTCTTCCATGGCAGTATTCCCCGCTCTTTCGCCTATTCCGTTGACAGTGCATTCGATTTGACGTCCACCGGCAAGAACAGTTGCCAATGAATTGGCAACCGCAAGTCCGAGATCGTTGTGACAGTGAGCAGAAAAGATCACTTTGTCTGCATCTTTCACTTTGGATTTCAGAAACTGAAAGAGTTCAAAATATTCCTGAGGGGTCGTATAACCAACTGTATCTGGAATGTTGATGGTTGTCGCACCTTCTTCGATTACTGCCTCTACGAGCTCCCGTAAAAACTCCCATTCCGATCTGGTTGCATCTTCAGGGGAAAATTCCACATCTTCCACAAAACTCCTTGCCATGCGCACAGCCTCCCTTGCCATCTCGAGCACTTCGGCAGGGGACTTTCCTAATTTGTGTTTCATGTGGATCGGAGAGGAGGCAATGAAGGTATGAATGCGTTTTCTTTTGGCCTCTGTGAGGGCGTCTCTCGCTGATTCTAGATCAGGTCTTAAGGAACGGGCAAGAGCACAAATAATGGGACCGTCCACCTCTCGCGCGATTCGAGAAACGGCAGCAAACTGAACAGGCGAGGAAACAGGAAAACCTGCCTCAATGATATCCACATTCATCTTTGCCAAGTGAAGAGCAATTTCCACTTTTTCGTCCTCGCTCATAGCGGCTCCCGGGCACTGCTCTCCGTCTCTCAAAGTAGTATCAAATATGCGTACGTAATCTTCCATCTCCTTCCAATTCATACTTTAGAAGTCCTTTGTCAAGGAGTTCGGAATCCAAGTTCTACTGCCGGGAGAGAGACAATTTCCTTCCTGTGTTCCCATTTTTACAAACGCACCGGTTATCCAGAGATAGGGTTTTCCGCTCGGAGAACAGGGAAGTGGTTCCAATTGATTTTGACTCCAAAAACGAATTTTCTTTTCTGCTTCATAACTTGTCCAAAAAGAACTCTTTTTCATTTCGAATATTAGAGATGAGAGAACTAAATTTCGATAATCGTGTTTTTGGTCGATGATTATTTCAGCTAACCAGTATGAGTTGACTGTTGTAGCGAGTAGGAGGAGGAAAGTTATTCTCTGCAATAGTTGAAAGGTTTTTACAGAAAGAGTCGGGACATTTTTTATAAAACTCAAACAGAAAAACAAAATCAAACAGAATAGGAAAGGAAATAGATAACGGATCGGAAAAGCGTGAGGGAAAACAAATCTACCGACGATCCCAAGAAATAAAAAGGAAGATAAACCAAGTGATCCTAAAAATCGTAAGGGAAGGTATCGAAACTTAAATACAAAAGAGAAGAATAGAAAACTAAACATTACTAGGTGAAAAATGGGGCTCACTTTTAAAAAATATATTTTTCCGAAATCATAAAAATATCTTATAAATAAGTAAAAATTTTCCAAGAGGTTTTTATTTTTAAAAGCGTAAACAAGTATATCAAAGTTATTCGGAATCCTATATGCGTGCGAAATCAATGAGAGCAGAAGTTCCGAAACCAAAAGTAAACCAAAAAGGGAAGTGATTTGGCGCACCTGAAAGCGAGATTTCCGAAAAAGAAAAAAACCTGAAACAAGAAAGATCATAAAAAAACGATCGGATACATAAGTGAAAAGAAACAAGAGAAAGATGAATGCGAGTCTGTGTGAACCTTTCTTTGCATTCGAATTCTTATATGCGACTAAGCTGATAAAAAAAATAAGGAGAGAGGAACAATGGTGTCCGCTTGTAAATAAGAATACGAATGGATTTATACTAGATTCGTCTAAAAACTCATAGTAGTAACATATCATTAAAATAAATACGAGAAGATTGATCGTGAAGAGTGCTTTTTGTTTTCCGGATTCCCTTTTTACGTAAAGATACACCAAATAGATTAATAGATAAAATTGAAAAATTCCAAATCCTAAAGGTAAATATAAGTCAGGCAATAAAAACTGTAACAAAAACATAAGCAAGAGATCAGGAAATACGTAAGTGGAAGGAGGAAAATACCAATGGGTAAAAGATCCATGTTTCACATCCCTTGCAAGGAGAGGCAAATAGAGATTGTCAGAATGATAAATCGTCTCGTAAAAAATAGATTGGATAGCAAGATAGGAAAGGATGCCAATACCAAGAAATATAAAAAGTTGGAGGCTCTTTGCTCTCATGAAAGTTCAGAGTAAATCTCATCAAATTTTTCAGAGGAAGGGATTGAAAGTCAAATTATGGAAAAATTAGAAAAATTCAAATTTTATGCCTTCAATTTAAATGGGGGTGACGACACTCGGATTCCTGCCAAACTGTATTGCCAATTGTTCGGCTGGACAATGAAAACAGAAAGCATTGGCCATACGGAGGTAAAAATCGCAGAGGATTTGTATGTTATTTTTTCCAGACCCACTGAGAATTGCCCTGTCGAAACTGGGACTTTAACATTTGTTATGGATTCGTTTCCCTTAAGTTTGGGTGAACTTTTTAAGATAGATCTAAATACTAAAGTTTCAAAAAAATATAGATCTTACTTAGACCATTGGGGAAATCGTATTTGGATTTATCTGTCAACATAGGTTCCTCCTTTTCCCAATTTTCTCCTTTTTTTCAAAAATTAAGTGTTCTCGGAACAGGTCAGATTGGACTCTGGCTTTAACAGAGGATGCGTAACATAGTGTACAGTAATTATCGTTCAGCCTTAGTTTCCTTTTTCCTAATCTTGATTCCTTCCTTTTTTCCTTTGTTGGCCGAAGAAGTCAAAGAGTCAAAAGACGTAAAAGAACCCGAAACTTCAATCAATGACCGAAAAGGGAGATGGAATATCCAATGGGGATATAACAGATCTTACTACACCGCAAGTGATATAAATTTTCGTGGGCCGGGTTATCATTATACCTTGAAGTCCGTAAACGCAAAAGACAAACCAGAGTCTTTTAAAGCGGATGTGTATCTGAATCCAACGAAGTTTGAGATTCCTCAGTACAATTTAAAATTTACTTACTTTTTTTCCGATAGATTTTTTGTTTCGTTTGGTGAAGACCATATGAAGTATGTTGTCACTCCTGGCCAAACTGTGAATTATTCCGGATACATAGATCCAAATGTAATCACAAAAAATCAATTGGCTCCATCAACAGAGGCCTTGGTTTTTCTATACTTGTTCCCTAACCATGTTCAAGAAATGGCTGGCTACCACGGTGGAGAACAAACAATTAAGCTAACGCCTGATATCTTAAAATATGAACATACGGACGGACTCAACTTTCTTTTTGCAGATTTTGGCTGGAATACTCCACTTTGGACCGCCACGGATGGCCAAAGTGGTGTGAGTCTCGTATCTTCCATCGGTGGAGGCGCTGTCGTTTGTCGAAGTGATGTCCGAGTTTTTGGCAAAGGACAAAACAATAATTTTCATCTTTCCGGTTATGGCGTCTCGGGATACGTGGCAACTCGTTACGATTTCACAAAAACCTATTTCATCGAACTCGGTGCAAAAGGTGGATACATAGATCTACTGAATGTTTACACCTCTGGTGGACCTAATCGCGCCTCACAAAACTTTGGATTTTTAGAAGTTGTATTCTCTGGTGGCATTTCAATTTAATTTCGGAAAACTAATTCTCTAAAAACAATTTTAATAGGTCTGGGCGGTCCGTGATCAATCCGTCCACGCCTAGTTCGATCATCGTCTTCCAATCCGCTTCTGAATTGACTGTATAAGGAATGACGGTAAAATTTTTTGATTTAATTTCACTTAGCCAAGGTTTTGTGACAGAAGTATAATTCGGAAGAATCAAGTCTGGGGCAGAAAGCTCCCATTCACTTTTGTTCCAAGTTGTATTCAGGAGCTGTCCTCGAAGTAATTTCGGATTTTCTAATTTGACTTTCTGTAGTAAAAAAGCATCAAACGAAGAAATAAATACCCTAGATTGAATTTGAAGATCCTCAATTAATAATACGAGAGCTTTGGCCAGTCTCAAGCGATCCGCTTCAAAACCAAAAGATTTAACTTCAATATCAAATATACAATCATTCGGCATTGTAGTCAGGACCTCTTGTAGAGTGGGAATCACTTGGGAAGAAAATTTGCCAGAAAAGAAAGATCCTGCATCATAACTCTGGATTTCTTTTAAGCTCAGTTCCGAAACAGATCCCTTTCCGTTCGTCGTTCTGTTAAGGGTCTCGTCATGAATGACAACAAGTTCGCCTGTGGCACATAACATCGTGTCTAATTCAAAAAAGCGAGTGGACTCATAAGCTAGCTGAAAGGAGGCAAGTGTATTCTCGGGCGCTAAACCCCTGATTCCACGGTGGCCCATATTGACAATTTCTGATCCAATTAAATCAACGATTTCCTGTTTTCTTGGCAGATGCATTCAATTAACCAGCTTGTATCGTCTGTTCGAGTCCTTTTTCTTCCATGGCCACGATCATCATCTCGTTTTTAAGTTTGTCCCCTAAATACTTATCTATGTAGATGTGAACTGCATAAAGCAGGGGAGTGATGAGGATGGCAACCGCTAGTTTATATACGAAATTTGTATTGGAAATTTCCACCATGGAACCAATGGAATGTGAGCTCCACAAAACGATAAAAATGACAACATAGGAATCGATTAACTGAGATAAGATGGTTGATCCTGTCGCGCGCAACCAAATATGTTTACCTGCAGTTTTTTTTCTTATATAATGAAACACCTGTATGTCAATGAACTGACCAATTAGATACGCTATGATGGAACCAACAATCACGAGACCTGAATTGGCAAAAACTGTATTGAAGGAATGGTCATCAATCGGTGAATTCCTTCCTGCTGGAATCTGAATATCAATTACAATCAAGAGATAGGCAAGTGCAATCATAATCATTCCAAGTAGTGTCGTTGCTCGCACAACTTTCCTTCCGAAATATTCATTTAACAAATCTGTGATTATAAAAGTGACTGGGAACGGAATCACACCCATGGTCATTGTAAATCCAAAGGCGGTAAATAATTTACTGCCGGTGAGTTCGGCCATCAGTAAAAATGTTAGAAAGAGACTGAGAAGTACGGCATAAAGGACAACTGGTTTTTGGTTTAAGTGATTCATATGTTATTTCTATGTCAAGGTTACATGTAAAATTTTAAGCTAGGAGAGATAGACCGAATTAAAATCATGGATACACCAAGATTGAGACAGTAGAATGATTTTCTTCTCTACTCTTTTTTTTAAATACACGATAGAATAATTAAGAACAAATTTATGTCCGAAATACAACCTGATCCAAATTCCTCCTCCAGCTCCAAAAAGACTCTTTCTGTTGGCACAAAATATACCTTTCTTTTTGCATCTTGGGTTTTTCTCTCTGCATTCTCATTTTATTTAGGAATGAATCTGATGGGCAAAGACGCAGAAGTTGTCGCCTTTAAAAATGTGTCTGCCTCTGTTGGGCAAACTGTGGAAGCCGTAACTTCAGAAACTCCAGAGATGAAAATTCCCGAAAAATCCGATGTACCTTCCTCGGAAGGTAATACAACTTCGAAGGAAGAAGTAAGATCCGTCATGGATGATGTACCTCCTCCGAGTGATTTTGTCGCCGATGATGGAGTCTCCTTTCGTGCTTCAGCCTGGTCAACGGATTGGACTGCAATGCGAAAAACTGTACACCTATATAACGAAATTCATCCGTTTATATACACTCTTCGCGGAGGTCTTTCTAATAACGGAGAATTAATCTCCAGCTGGTCGCAGACGGCAAGGAAGGAACGAGTCCAAGAACTTCGTCTGCTGAACCCGAAAGTAAAAATCATTCCGACGATCTTTCGCTGGGAAAATCCGAAAGAAAAAATCCAGGAAGACATTGGAATGGGTGGAAGAACTGACATCCGAGACAAACACATCCAAATCATTGTGAACGAGGTGATGACCTACGGTTATGACGGAATCGATATCGATTATGAAGGGATGAGTTGTGATAAAAAAGAAAAGTTTGAAGAATTTTTTGCCCTCCTAGCAAAAGAAATTCATAAAAAAGGTAAATTGATTTCGGTAGCTGTACATCCGAAAACTCCAAGTGAAAAAAAAGGAAAAGAACTCGCATGCCGTGGTCTCTCGAAACCCATCCAACTCGACTTCCGTGAAAATTGGCGAGGACCTACGACGCATGATTACTCCTTTCTTGCAAAACATGCAGACCGTGTGAAAATCATGGCTTATGAGCTTCATCCCCGAAAGTATCATAACCCAGGACCCGGCCCTCAAGCACCTAACGTTTGGTTGAAGGAGATCATTGCCTATGCAAAAAAAAGAGTTCCTACTTCTAAGTTGTACATGGCGATTCCGACATACGGATATGATTGGGCATTAAATTGTAAATCATCCGCCAAAGCAGTGTACCATTCAGATGTTTTGCGCATCCGTGCGGGAGCTCACAAAAAACACCAACCAACAGACATCAACCAGATCATTGCCTCAGAAAACAAAGTCGCCAATTGGAAAAATCTTTCTAAGTTCAGTGACATTCATAAAAATCGAGCTTATGAGGATCCTACACTTTGGTATACGAGTGGTGGGTGTGACAGAGTGGCTTTTTATATGAATCGTAAAGCTTTTGAAGAGAAGATGAGTCTTCTTCGCAAATACGATTTAGGTGGCTTTTCTTTTTGGCAATTGGTTACGGACAATGATCCTGAGATCAATGACTATTTAAGTCTTCTTGTCCAAGGAAAACTTCCTCCGATCGCTAAGGTCTCTGAAGCAGAGATGAATGAGCTCATGAATCCGACACCCAAACCACTTCCTGATGAGCCCATTAAAATATCGAAGGCGAAAGAAAAAACTCTAAAAAGACAACTATAGAACATTATGATTCCCACTCTCATCACGGATAATACCGCCAAACTTGGTAGGATCCTTGCAGAGGGTGGAATTGTCATTTTTCCAACGGAAACTGTCTATGGAATTGGTGCCGACAGTACCAATTTCGAAGCCTGTCAAAAAATCTACGCAATCAAACAACGACCCCTTGACAACCCGCTGATCGCTCATTTCGAATCGATCCAACAAATAGAAAGTTATTGTGAACTTCCCTCTCTAGGTCGAGTATTGCTCGCTGCTTTTTCACCAGGCCCACTTACCTTAATTCTAAAAATAAAGCAGAATCCTATTTTTACCTTGGGCTTAAATACGCTTGCGGTTCGAATTCCCAATCACCCAGGAGCCTTGGATCTGTTACACGAGGCAGGCGTTCCGATTTCTGCACCTTCAGCCAATCCCTCGGGTAAACCTTCGTTTACGAGAGAGAAGGACGTAATCCAGTTTTTTGATGGGAAAGTGGATGGAATTCTGAAGGCAAACGAACCCAGCATTGGGATTGAATCTACAGTGCTAGATCTGTCCAAGGAAGTTCCCGTTTTGCTTCGGCCAGGTCACATCACGAGAGAAGATCTTTTGCCCTACCTTCCGGATCTCTCCATAAATACAGAACTATCACTTAACACAGAAATTCGAAGTCCCGGTATGAAATACCGGCATTATTCTCCAGAAGCGAAGGTGATTTTACTTGATGTTTCTGATTTTCAAAAAACCTGGCAAGAGCAAGGTTTCCATCCCCGATGTGCTTTTATCGGCTTTCATTTCGAATCGAATCGACCCAATGACAAAAAAATCATGAATAATACAGAATATATGAAATCCCTTTACTCCTTTTTTTTGGATTCGGATGCATTCGGGATGGATGTTTGTTATTGTGAGAAACCCATGCTTGACTCTTTTTATTCGCCACTTATGAATCGACTTTCAAAAGCAGCGAGCAAAGTCTAGGTAAGATTATTTCGTAATCTGGAATGGAAGAAGATAAATTATTTTTCCTGACCATTTCGCTTCGATAAAATCTAATACTTGTTTTATGGCGGGTGGATTTACAAGTTTTGTGAATTTTCCTAGTAGTGGAATTTCCGAGCGGAAATTGTATTCAGGTAATTCATAGCTGAATAGAAATCTTTCCTTTGGAAATCTACTCTTTAGAATATCCAACGTATCGAGCAAACCACCAATTTTATCAACCACCTTAGATTCTATATTCGGTAGATACACTCTACCACTTCCTAGAACTTTTAAATCACTGTCAGTCATAGAACGTCCTTCTTTGACTCGGGCATAAAACTGTGCTTCGACCCGTTTAATTTCTTCCATTAAATAGGTTGTAGATTCTTTTTTTAATGGAGTATATTCGGATAAAATTTCACGGTAGGGATAAAAACCGATATTTTCTTTCGCGATTTTGGCTTTCCCATATAACTTTCGTAAATTGGCCCGAATCATCACGGCACCAATGGAACCTGTGATACAAATCGGTATGGCTGTGATGGATTCACACGCTGAACCTATATAATAACCACCACTCGCAGCGGTATCCTTAAAAAAACCAAGCACTGGCTTTTTTTCTCTTAAATTTTTGATTTCTTGGTAAAGAAGTTCAGAATGAAACGCTGAGCCACCTGGAGAGTTGATTTCAAGAATTACAGCTTTTATAGACTTGTCCTCACCGAGCTCCTTAAGTAAAGAAATCGTAGAGTAAGCCTCAATTTTTCCAATTTCCCTTTCTTTGTTTGCATAGTCACCTGCACTTATACCACCTGACAAAGGTACGATGGAAATAACGGATCTTTTTTTCGAAAATAATTTAAAGTCCGAAAATTTATCTAAAAGAATCGCATCTTCGATTTCTAAGAAGTTTTCTTCTTTGTTAAAAAAATTTTCCTCTCGTATCTCTGCCTTTGCAAAACCAACTTCGAGCAGCTTGGCACTTGTTAAAACGGGCTTAAAAAAAACATCTTTTTTGATTTTCCCATCAGATGTTAGTTCGTGCAAAATCAAATCCTGAAGACTAGAAATCAGAGACTCAATGTTGTTTCTTGCCTCTTTGGTGAAACTGGTGCGGGTAAAACTTTCTGCGAAAGACTTAAAGGGTCCACTGGCATAGGCTTCCACTTCAACGCCCCAATGTTTTAAAAAACCCCCAAAAAAAGTAGGCTCTGCCGAGGGAAGCTGAACTTGGAATTCAGCATCTTTGTTTACATACACTCGGGAACATACAGAAAGCAAAAGTAGGGTGCCTAAGCCTCCTTCCTTTGCGAAACCTTCTATTTCGATCCCGTAGTCCTTTCTTAGAATTTTTAATTCCTGGATCACTTCCCAGAGATCGCCCAAAGACCAGTCCAGAGGGGGGAGGGAAATTTTGATGCATTTGAGCGAGTGTACTTTTCGCAGAGAACGAAGGCTTAGTAAGAATTCAAGCCGACTGATCGAGCCGCTTTTTCCATGCAGTTTACGTATGAAGAAGGATTTATTGGCAGTTTCGAAATAAGAAGGAAATTCCCAGTGGAGGATCGATTTTTTTCTCAGAAAAAATTTCCTTAGACTTAAGTAAGCATAGTATAGGAGGCGGATCGGGAAAAAAATAAGCTGAAATAATATTCGTAACAATCTAGGGTTCCTCTCTTTCCCATCTCTTAAAATTCTTTTCAGAATGAAAGAGGAAAACATCATGTAAGTTGTGGAATCTTTCATTCGAATACGCGGCGCTCGTGAGCATAACCTCAAAAACATAAATATAGATATTCCGAGAGACAAATTGGTTGTCGTTACAGGTTTATCTGGTTCGGGAAAGTCAAGTCTAGCCTTTGATACCATTTATGCGGAAGGCCAAAGGCGTTACGTAGAATCACTCTCTAGTTATGCGAGACAGTTCCTTGGACAGATGGAAAAACCGGAGGTAGATCTGATTGAAGGATTGTCTCCCGCGATTTCCATAGAGCAAAAAACAACTCATAGAAATCCTAGGTCAACTGTCGGAACCGTCACAGAAATTTATGATTATTTAAGGCTCCTCTATGCCCGGGTTGGCAAACCACATTGCCCGAAGTGTGGAACGGCAATTACATCTTTGTCTGTGGATCAAATCACAGATCGGATCAATTTGTTTGCTGAGGGAACAAAATTACAGATTCTTGCTCCCGTTATCCAGGGTAAAAAAGGAGAACATAAAGAAATTCTCGACAAATACAAAAAAGAAGGCTTCAATCGCGTTCGCGTGAACGGAGAGATTTATTCCCTTGAAGATGAAATCCCTCTTAAAAAAAACTTTAAAGCTAACATTGATATTGTGGTAGATCGAATCGTGATGAAAAGTGGGATTCAATCTCGTTTGTCAGATTCTGTAGAGACTGCACTTAAAACGGGTGAAGGGATTTTGATCGTTGAGGATGGGGAAAAGGATCACCTCTACTCACAAAAATTATCTTGTCCAAAATGTGATGATGTTTCGATTCCTGAGCTAACCCCCAGACTTTTTTCCTTTAATTCTCCCTTTGGTGCCTGTGACAATTGTGATGGCTTAGGGGCGATACTTGAATTTGATGAAAACCTTTTTGTAAGTGATGAGGAAAGTTCGCTTGCAGATGGATGTATCGAAGCGTGGGGGGGAGCAAAGTCCAATAGTTATTGGTACATGGCAACAATTACAGCTTTGTCCAAAAAATTGAAATTCAATTTAAATACACCTTGGAAGGACTTAACGAGAAAAATCAAAGACGTTATTCTGCACGGCGATGAATCGATCCAAATTGATTACGATTTTAGAGGCGCTAACTCCCATTATGAATTTTCGAAAAACTTTGAGGGTGTAATTCCGAATTTAAAAAGAAGATATAAAGAAACAAAATCCGATTCCATGCGGCAGTGGTATGAAACCTTTATGACAAACCATGATTGTGATGTTTGTAAGGGCAAAAGACTTAGACCAGAAGCCTTAGCTGTAAAAGTAAATGGAATCGGAATTGATGAATACACAGGATATAGCATATCCAAAGCATTAGATTTTTCTAAATCAGCCAAATGGATCGGTTCAGATGAAATCATAAGCAAACCGATTTTAAAAGAGATATTACAAAGACTAAATTTTTTAAATGATGTGGGTGTGGGATACCTAAATTTAAGTCGTTCCGCAGGTACACTCTCTGGGGGAGAGATGCAGCGCATCCGACTGGCCACGCAGATTGGATCTAGACTCATGGGTGTCCTTTACATATTGGACGAGCCGTCAATCGGGCTCCACCAACGTGACAATTCAAAACTTGTGACGACTCTCAAAGGCCTTAGAAACCTAGGCAATACGGTGCTCGTCGTTGAGCATGATAAAGAAACAATGGAGGAAGCAGATTTTATCATAGATATGGGGCCAGGAGCAGGAGTCCATGGGGGTGAAATCGTTGCGTTCGGAACTCCTACCGAAATCAAAAAAAATCCAAAGTCTGTGACTGGAAAGTATTTATCCGGGGCAAAGCGAATCTTTATGCCCGCGACTCGACGAAAAGGAAATGGCAACAGCTTACAAATCGTCGGAGCTACGCATAACAATCTAAAGAACGTTGATGTTACGATTCCTTTGGGTACGATGACCGTAATAACAGGTGTTTCTGGTTCAGGAAAATCCACACTGATCAACGAAATTCTCTACAAAGAGCTGGCAAGTTCGATCCAAGGCTCCAAGGTGATCCCGGGAAAACACAAAAAGATACTAGGAAAAGAGCATTTAGATAAGGTGATAAACATTGATCAATCTGCCATCGGTCGAACCCCACGTTCCAATCCAGCCACTTACACAGGTTTGTTTACCTTTGTTCGTGATTTGTTTAGTGGACTAGAGGAAGCAAAGGTCCGAGGGTATGGTCCTGGACGATTCAGCTTTAACGTTTCGGGTGGTAGGTGTGAAAAATGTGAAGGTGATGGAATCTTAAAAATTGAGATGCACTTTTTACCGGATATCTATGTGGAATGCGAGGTATGTAAAGGGAAAAGATACAATCGGGAAACATTAGAAGTAAAATACAAAGGGAAAAATATTTCAGATGTACTGGCGATGACTGTTGAAGAAGCTGTTGTATTTTTTGAAATGATCCCATCCTTAAAAAGAAAATTAGAAACACTGATGGATGTAGGTTTAGGATATATCAAATTAGGCCAAGCTGCTACTACCTTCTCTGGCGGAGAAGCACAGCGTATTAAATTATCTACGGAACTTTCAAAAAGACCCACAGGAAAAACATTGTATATTCTGGATGAACCGACTACAGGTTTACATTTTGATGACATTGAAAAACTGTTACAGGTGTTACAAGTTTTAGTAGAGAAAGGAAATTCAATGGTTATCATCGAACATAACTTAGATGTGATAAAAGCTGCTGATTATATCATTGATGTAGGTCCCGAAGGAGGGGATGGCGGCGGACGAATCATTGCAAAAGGGACACCGGAAGAGGTAGCGAGTGTAAAAGACTCTTTTACAGGTCAATACCTGAAAAAAATTCTGGCAGAAGAGAAATCTCTCGATTCAAAATTAAAAAAGAAGAAAACTTGAAAGAGATAGAAGATTCGTTACAAAATTATTTCAAAGGCCAACACGCAGAAACTTATGATGGAGGTCTCTATCGCGCCTTAAAACCAAAATTAGTCGCCAATCATATTTTTCCAAAACCAAAAAACCTGGTATTAGATGGAATAGAATACCTTAAGTTCCAACATCGCTTGCAAGAAATCGCAAGACTACCGAAAGGATTGAATCTGGCGTTGTGTCTCATGGTCGAAGTTAATGTAGCGCTTGGAATTTTACTTCATAGTGAAACAGAAACTGCTATTAAATTGCGAGAGCGCATAACATTAGGTAACTTTATTTTAGGAACAGCTGTTTCGGAAACTGGTTGGGAAGGAAGCTTAAATAAATTATCATCCGTGCTTACCCCAGATTTAAAACTAACAGGGACTAAATCATTTATTACCAATGGGGGAAGTGCAGATGCAGTTCTCTGGGTCGCTCCCATGAATGGTAAATTTTTTGTTTATTACGTAGATTTAAAAAAACATAGTTTTTGCTTAAAATATGAACATATACATACCTCCTTTTTGAAATACGTCTCCCATATCAAACTTACTGCTGAACGTTGTCCTTTAGAGCAAACTGACTTAGTTTATGATAACTATAAAAAATTAGGTATTGAGCTTCGTTTGAAAGAATTATTCAGTTTGGTGTCGCTCTTGTTAGGTTATGTGGAAACCATTCCAAAATTTTCAGCCGATGAAAGTTTGTTTTCCGAATGGAATCTTTTAAAGGTATGGAGAGACCAGACTTGCCAAGGTCTGACCCCAGATACTTACATGTCAAACCTGGAGGGAGCCTTTCCTTTCCCGATCGACGGCCTGCTCGGAGCACTCGCGAATTACTATAAGATTGAAGATCCAAGGGATTTAGGAAAAAGGAATCCCGACCTGTCGATATTTTTATGGGAGGACCATTTTACTCAATATCTTTTATTAAGAAAAACTAGATCAAAACGTTACTAGTGATGATGGCCATGATGACTATGCAAGTGTGGGTCTTCTTTTTCCAAAAGGGCAAGTTCTGAAATTTCGCGTTCAGTATCTTCCGAGACTAATTCCACAAATACATAAGGAATTCCAAAATGAGACTTTGATACTTTATGGATTTCTAAAGTTAGTTGGTCTCGGTTTGCGTTTTTGGTCACTACCAGCTGGATTTCGATCGTAAATACTCCAGATGTTAATTTTCTTACTTTAAAAATCTGGATTTTAACAATGTTGCTGAGGGCACGAATGTGTCCTAAAAAGTGTTCAGAATCAAAATCATGAGGGTAGGCTTCGAGGAGGATTTCTACACTCTCTTTCAGTATCGAGTAGGACGAACGTAAAATAAAGAGGCCTATAAGAATACTAAGAATGCTATCGATAATCAAAAAATTTGTTGCTTGGATAACCAGAGCTCCGATCACAACTGCGACTGTACCTAGTAGATCGCTTAATACGTGTAAGTAGGCAGACTTAAGGTTTAAGCTTTCTTTGCTTACTTTAAAAAGCAGCCCCACGGAGATAAAGTTGATGAGTAAGCCGATTAAGGAATAGCTCAACATTGAATCTGCATGAATTGGTTCGGAACTGAGGATCCGCGTATAACTTTCCCATAAAATAAAAAGTGCAATTCCCACAAGTAGCAGACTATTTGCCAATGCAGCTAAAACTTCGATTCTATGATATCCGAAAGGGAATTTCGCATTGGATTTTTTAGAAGAAAACAAAATTGCTAAAAATGAAATCACATGAGCAAAGATATCCGTGGCAATATGACCCGCATCCGCAAAAAGAGCTAAGCTGCCCGATTCAGCGGAACCGATCCATTCGATAAAAAATATAAGAACGGATAATAATCCAGAAATGCCTAAATAGGTGAGTAGTTTTTTTCTCTTTTGCGATTTGGAGTGATGGAGTTCATAAGCTTCGCTCATTCGTTTGTTCCCGTGTTTGTTCCCACCGCACGGGGGATAACTACGATATCGACCCTACGGTTTAAACTTTTATTTTCTTTCGTCGTATTGGGAACGATCGGTTGGAATTCGCTGTAACCTGCCGCAGAAAAATTTCGTGGATTTAAATTTTTGTTAGAAAGCAAATGTTCTAAAACAGCTAGCGAGCGTTCCGTGGAAAGGTGCCAATTGTTTCGGAATTTTGTTTTTATTGGTACGTTATCCGTATGACCTTCTACAGAGATGTAATTTTCCGGATAAGAAGCTAGGATTTCTTTGATTTTGTCGATGGCCGGGAGAATCGCAGGTTTTAATTCGGCAGATCCGCTATCAAACGATAATCGATCATCAATATTGATGATCAGTTTATTGTGAAAACGTTTTACTCTTATTTCACCACTTAAAATTTCCTTTGATAGTTTTTCTTCTAGCTCTTTGGCTTGATCGGATAATCTTTCCAGTTCTCGTTTTTGATTTTTATTCATCTGCTTGAGATTGGAAATTTCATTTTCTAGATTTTGGATTCTTCCTTTTAAATCATCAATTTTACTTTCATATTCATCACGTAACTTTTGTTCGTTTTGCAGACATTGCTTTTCTTTTTCTTCTATTTTTTTCCTAAGTGCTTCAATTTCCTTTTGGTCTTTTTCTTCTCGTCTTCTCGCGTCATCAAGTATGTCTTTTTCCTTGTCAGTTCCTTTCTTTTCTAGTCCACGCATTCGAATTTCATAATCGCGAATTTTATCAGCGAAATTATCTTTATCATCTTTTCTGTTTCTCTTTTCTAGTTCTAGGTCTTCCGTTAAGTTTTGAATCTGAGATGCATTGCGCTTATTTTCTTCCTGCAATTGATTTAAGTCGTTTTGGTATTGTCTCTTTAAATCTTGTAACTGAAGTTCCAAAGCATATTTCTCTTTATATAGTTGATTGTATTCTAAAGGGAAATAAATCCAATCTGCAAAAAGGGAGAAAGGAAAGAGAAAAAGCAGAATCCATATGTTGAAAT
>Ga0075156_10000742_pt1 | contig 17158 bp, 12 predicted proteins | sample JI81AbrownDNA_FD_70966 | JGI IMG/M metagenome (GOLD analysis project Ga0075156, IMG submission 70966) | Wastewater effluent complex algal communities from Wisconsin, to seasonally profile nutrient transformation and Carbon sequestration -... | ecosystem: Engineered > WWTP > Effluent > Algae...
TTATCCTGAGATAGTCCGCCAATACTTAGGAACAGTAGTAACTATCGGTGATAATAAATTTTCGGCTCTTAATTCCTGTGTATTTAGTGGAGGTTCTTTTGCTTATATTCCAAAAGGCGTAAAGACACCGATGCCATTACAAGCTTACTTTAAAGTAACTGCTGCTAGTTCTGGCCAATATGAGAGAACGTTACTCATTGCAGATGAAGGTGCTCATTTAGAATACAGCGAAGGATGTACTTCAGTCCAAGATAAAGGTACTAATTTTCATACCGCAGTAGTCGAGCTAGTTGCAAAAAAAAATTCAAAAATATTTTATACTACCATTCAAAATTGGAAAAAAAATATGTACAATTGGACCGTTAAACGTGGAATATGCGGAGAAAGGGCTCATATTACTTGGACAGATTGTAATATTGGAGCCAATACGATTAAATACCCTGGGATTATTTTAGAAGGGGATCACTCTACAGGAGATGTTCTCTCACTCGCATTTGCTGGAAGCGGACAGGTACAAGATACAGGTGCACGCATCATTCATCAAGGAAAACATACTCGTTCGAATGTACTTGCTAAAGGAGTAGCATTAGATGGTGGTATTAATTCTTATCGAGGTTTAGTTAAATTCGAGGCATCGAGCAAGGGATCCTATAGTCACATTAAATGCGATGGTTTGATGATGGATAATAAATCACAGTCGCATGCTTATCCATACAATGATGTATCTGGCGAGGAAGGGACATTAAATTATGAGGCAACTGTCTCCAAGATTGATGAGGATCAATTGTTTTATCTTCAGTCACGTGGATTGAGCGAGGACGAAGCTAAGTTACTCATTATCAACGGATTCTGTGAAGGCGTCACCAAACATCTTGATGTTGAATATTCTGTGGAAATGACAAAACTCATTCGAATGATTTTAGAAGACGGTCATGTCATTGCAGAAAAGCCATCGCCAACAAAATAGTCATAAATCTTAAAAATTCTATTCGTTTTTTTCATTGATTTCCATTCGAACGAAACTACGTTTGAATAGATCCCTTTGGAAAAAACATGAAAAATATAATCCTTACTATCGCACTTTTTTCTATTCTTAGCCTTTACCATTGTGAACTCATTGGCGGGAAAATTGTTAAAATCTTTTCGAAAAAATATGAAACCGAAGACAAAGTTTTTAAATCAAAGCCAATATTTATAGATGAAGATGAAAAACGCGATAAAATTCAAATTTCTCTCAATGAAGTCACATATGCAAGTGAGCCGACAGACATTCAGTTTCCACCGAATGATTCTCGTTTTATGTTCCTTTTGGAAAAGAAAGGAAAGGTGGTTCTGTTTGATCGAAAGGATAAGAAACGTAGGGATGTAATTTCTATACCAGTAGTTACTGACAGTGAATTAGGATTATTAGGTCTAACATTTCATCCTGATTTTCCGAAAGTTCCGCTTGTCTATTTGAATTACACCAAGGAATTGAACGGTGATGATACATCGATCGTTTCTGAGTGGCAGGTTCAATCACCTACAAATTTTGAACAATTGAGTTTTGAAAAGGAACGAATTTTATTGCAGGTGAAACAACCTTATCCGAATCATAACGCCGGTCAGTTGGCATTCGGAAAAGATAAATTGTTATATGTTGCTTTTGGGGATGGTGGGCTTAGGGGAGACCCAAAGGAAAACGGACAGAACAAAAAAACAATTCTTGGTAGTTTGCTTCGAATCGATCCGAAACCTGATCCTGCGACAAAGGGAAATTATACGATTCCGAAAGACAATCCTTTTGTTTCTGATTCCTCTTATTTACCTGAGATGTATGCGATTGGACTTAGAAATCCTTGGCGTTACTCCTTCTCTCCGGAGGGAAGATTGGTACTTGCAGATGTTGGTCAGGATAAATTTGAAGAAGTAAATCTGATTGAGGCCGGCCAAAACTACGGGTGGAATATTACCGAAGCGAATCATTGTTATTCTGATAAATGTGATTTGAGTCTTTATTCTGCACCAATTTATGAGTATGGAAGAGGGGAAGGTCAATCGATTACCGGTGGATATGTTTACTCGGGCTCCGAGTTGCCTGATCTAAAAAATAAATACGTGTTTGGTGACTTTATTTCGGGTAGGATTTGGGCTTTTGAACTACCTACAGATTCGGAGAAGGTAAAAAAGGTAATTACTCTTGGTAAATGGAATATCCTCATTTCGAGTTTTGGGCGAGATCCACAGGGAGATGTATTCTTAGCTGATTACCAATCAGGTAAAATCTTTAAGATTATTCCTCAGGCGAAATAAGAGAATATGGTCAAAAATATTATTCATAAACTTCCGTTTTATTTAAAATTTCATATTTTACTCGCCTCTCTTGGGATGATTTGTCTTACGATCTATCGTTTTGTCTTCTATGCGATGTACTCTTATCGGATTCAAAATGCAGATACCTGGACAATATTGAAGGCGTTTTTGATAGGCCTCAGATTTGATATTTCTGTGATGAGTATCTTTATCGGTGTGAGTTTGCTTTATTCCTGCATCCATTTCCTAAACATCAATAAAAGTTTTCGAGTAGTTTGGAGGATTGTTCCCGTATTTTTGCTGATTGTCTTGATTCTGCTTCTAGGAGCTGATTTAGTATATTATGAAAATGGAAATAAGCATCTTGGTTATGAGGCGTTCGCCTACTTAGGTTTTGAAATGTTACCTTTAATTGGATCTGCCTTTTCGCAAAATCCTTTTTTGTTTTTACTGGCAGTCGGATTGATCTCTCTGATGATATATGGAATTTATCGTCTTCAGGTAAAATTCCCATATATTCATGCACCATTTAACTATAAAATTGCGATTTTACAGTTCATAATTATCCTAACTCTTCTTGTGCTCGGCATTCGTGGAGGTGTCCAAACGAGTCCATTAAGAACTAGTGATGCCATTATTTCGGATGAGACCATTGTGAACGATTTAATTCTAAATCCCGGATTTACAGCGATTACAGATTTGAAGATGACCGAAGTTGACAAACGTCATTTTATGGATCTCTCGGAATCATCCAGAATCGTGCGTGATTCTATTGCTTATCCTGGCGCAGAGTTTGTAAGTGAAAATTATCCGATTTTGCGACGAACGACCGTTACCTCTACCAAGCCATTGCCGAATATCGTTATTATCGTTTTGGAAGGATGGACTGGTAAGTTTATTGACCTTATTGGGAATCCTTACGTAAACAAAAAAGAAGTAACACCTTATTTTAATCGGTTGATCCGCAAGGGCATGTTTTTTACCAATTTTTTTGCGAGTGGGGGACGGACAACTAACGGATTAATGGCATTGATTGGTGGGATACCGGACCGACCAGGTCTTACGGCTGTTAGAACGCCGCAAATTTTAAATCGATTTTCTGGCCTAGGTTCTGTAGCAAAAACACAAGGGTATGAGACCTTATTTGTGACTGGAACGGACTTAAGTTTCAATAACAAGGGAAGCATCATGTTCCACTGGGGATTCGACACATTGGTAGGAAAACTTCAATTAGAGAAAAATCCTGCTTACAAAACGGGACCTTGGAGTTTTTGGGACGAGGCTTCACTCGATGCGCTTCATGTAAATCTTTCTGAGAGAAAGAATGTTTCTCCGATTATGGCAGTCATTCATACAGGGACGACACACTATCCCTACGTTGTTCCAGAAGAGAAATACCGAATCTTCGATAAAAATGTTGAAGATAGTGAGTATTTGAATGTCCTTCATTATGCAGATCACGCAGTGAATGAGTACTTAGAGAAAGCCAAAAAATCATCTTATTTTGAGAATACGATATTTGTTTTCGTTTCAGATCATTCTCATCATCGTTATTTGAATTATTATGAAGATCGAAATGTTCCACTATTGATCTACGCTCCAGGAAAAATTAAACCAGAGATTCGAACAGATATCACCTCTCAGTTAGATGTGTTGCCAACAGTACTTGGTCTGATGGAACGTGAGGTATATTTCAGTGCTATGGGTAGAGATCTTCTGAAACAGAAAGGCCATTCTGCCTACTTTGCCTATGGAAATATTTTCGGTTGGATACAAGGAGAGATGCTCTATTTTCAATCCGTTGCCGGTGGAATAGGAGAAACGAAAACAATCAAACCACCGTTTGTGGATACTCATATTTGTAAAACAGATTATCCGAAATGCCAAAACCATAGTGATCATACGAAGGCATTTTTAAATCTAAGTCAGGATTTATTGAAAGCGAACAAGCTCTTTCCGTCAGAGAAAGAGCTTGTTGAAATCATCAAGTCTAATAAATAATCTCTTCCTAATCGTGATCAAGACTTAGGTCAAAGAAAGACTTTCTTTTGATCACGATCCAAAGGAGTGAAAGGATAGAAAGAAATATGAGAGGAATTGCAAAATAGGATATCAGAGCGACGTTCGAATACAGTAAAACTGCTACAAAGATTCCTGATAAGATTAAGTTTCTTATTACTTCTGTTCTTCTTGACCATTTTTTCATTTCCATGATTCGGTTGATGGAAACGAGACTAAAGATTAGAAAAAAACCAGAAATGATAAGCGGCCAACCTTCGGTCACATCAAGTTTTGCAACTTTCCAAATAATCAGACCGACAAAAGCAAGAATTAATGCCTGTAAGCTTACGTAAACCATAACTCCGAACGGAGTTTTTGGATCATATTTTTCAGTATAAGCAGGTTCTGTGATCGCATCGCTTGGAGAACGTAAGTATTCTGGCTTCCAACCTGGTTCTTTATAAAGTATTTTTAGCGCATCTCCAATCGTTCTACAAGCTCTCATGTTTTTTATCATATCAGCATAAACATGAATATTCGCCGTGATCGGATTGAAAGTTCGAACTGGTTTGGTCAATCCGTAAAGCGGTTCCTCCGTTTCTTCAACAAAACTTCCGAACATTTTGTCCCAAATGATAAATATTCCACCGTGGTTTTTATCAATGTACTTTAACTGCGTTCCGTGGTGAACTCTATGATTGGAAGGAGTAACCATAAATAACTCGAGAAATCCCAGTTTTCCGACAAAACGAGTATGAACTAAAAATTGATAAACTTTTAATATTCTATGGCAAAAGAAAAACATCGGCCAAGGAATTCCAATTACAGCGAGCGGTAAAAAATAAATATATTCAAATATTCTTTGGAAAGCATTCCCTCGGAAAGAAACGGAAAAATTCATTTCTTCCGCCGAATGATGTGTTACATGGCAAGCCCAAAATATCTGCAGAGTATGTGCATGGCGGTGAAACCAATAATAAACCAAATCTACAAGAACCAGTGACGTACTCCAAGCAAGCGTTGCGTGTAGATTGATTTGAAATGGTTGGAAGGTTACTGGGCTTTCAAGTGGAAAAAGTTGGATACCCAGTTGACTGATTGAAAAATTTCTTTCGACTAAGTCATAAAGATAAAGTGCACCTACGAGAATTCCAACACCAGCCACGGCAAAAATGATCCCAGTACTAACATCTGCGATCAAAGCATTTAGCCGATAGTAGTGTCTATTTTTTATATAAGAATAGAATGCTTCTATGCCTATGAGAGCAATCATTGCTCCGAATGCATATTGCATAAACGTATCACCATTTTGAGTGAAAACATCTGTACCCATTTTGAAATTACCTCTCAAACCTTCCTGTTTATAAAAAAGAACATTGTCCCGTTCTTTGCTTTATTAGTAGACGGCTCATTTCCCATTTGGAAAGATCAGTTCTCCGAGAAAAGGCAAAAATGTTGGAGATTTCGAAAGATATATGGGTGTGCTCAGACGAGAAAATCCAGTTATGGTTCTGAGAAAGGGATTTTAAGCATTCTAAATTTGAATTGGCTTGGATTCAGGAAGAGCTACCACGAATGAAAGAAGAACAACCGATCTTAAAAGGAAAAACTCTATCCGAATTACAGGCCTTGTGTGCCTCTCTTGGTATCGAATCTTATCGAGCCAAACAGATTTATTCCGGAATTTATAAATCAAGATACTCTAGCTTGGATCAGTTTACGACTCTATCTAAGGACATACGTGAGCTTTTAAAGGAACGCACAGTTTTTCCTGAAATCCAATTGGGGCGTGAACTCATTTCCAAGGATGGAACTCGGAAGTTCACATTTGATGTGGAGCCAGGCAAAGAAATCGAGACGGTTTGGATTCCAAGTGCGGATGGAGAGCGAAAAACGATTTGTATTTCCTCGCAAGTTGGGTGTACACTCAATTGCTCTTTTTGCGCCACTGGACTTCTGGAATACAAGGGAAATCTGCAGACTTGGCAAATCGTAGACCAGGTATTGCAAGTGGAAAAAATTGTCCAAGATCGGGCCACTAACATCGTATTTATGGGAATGGGCGAGCCTATGCATAACTACTTTTCAGTGATGAAAGCCGCGCACATTTTTCACGATATGGATGGCATAGGTCTTGGAGCAAAACGCATTACCATTTCTACTGCAGGTGTTGTCACCGGTATCAACCGATTTATAGATAACAAAGAACCCTATAATTTTGCGATATCCTTAAATCATCCCAACCCAAATGCTCGTTCGTCGGTAATGGACATCAATAAAAAACATCCCTTAGAAAAGTTATTGGAATCCGCAAGACGTTTTACGGGGGAATTGGATCGAATGATCACATTTGAATATGTTATGATCCCTGATGTAAATATGGGCAAAGAAAATGCAGAAAGGCTTGTGCGAATTGCAAAATCAGTTAACAAGTGTAAAATTAATGTGATCCCATTGAATACTGACTTTACGGGCTGGCGACGTCCGACAGAAGAAGAAGTGGGGGAGTTTGTATCCTATCTTCGCGCGAAGGCCGGAGTTCCGATTCTAAATCGACAAAGTCCTGGGCGAGATATCAATGGTGCTTGTGGAATGTTGGCATTAAAAGGTGTAAGAAATGAGGGAAGTAACAAGAATTAGTCTCCTTTGTCTTATGGCATTCGTTTTAACGAATTGCCAAGACATCGTGGAAAAAAAATGCAATTTAGCATGTGATCAGTTTGTTTCGTGTACAGAAAAAACTTTAAAAATGACTCTATCTGCAGAGGCCAAACGATCTGGTCATATCTCCTGCATGGATGGTTGCACAACTCACAATAGTGATATATTGAAGTGTTATGATGAAGAACCTACGTCCTGTTCTGGCTTCGGTAACTGTGTTTTACAAATAGGTACGCTCGAATGAAAACACTTTCGCCAACTGAAAAATTATTTTTCAAATTATTGCTTCTGCTTTCTTCCTTACACCTTCTCTTCACTCTTCCCTTAGATGTCATCGATATCGACTCTGCGCAGTATGCTGAGATTGCTAGACAGATGTCAAATTCTGGAGATTTTTTTACCTTAATCGACAATGGGCGAAGGTATTTAGATAAACCAATCATGACCTTTTGGACGATTGCGTCCTCATTTCAATTGTTCGGATTGAACAACATTGCTTTTCGCTTGCCTGCACTGATTTTGAGCTTTTTATCTGTTTTTTCGATCTATCGCATAACAATTTTAATTTGGGAGAATGAAAGACAAGCCTATTTAGCGGCCATCGTGTATTTAATCACTCCTGGATTTTATGCGATGGTAGTAGACCCCAAGATTGATGTATACTTAGTCGCCTATTTAGTGTTCACTTATCATTTCTACTATTTAGGTCGTAAAAAAAATTCTAACTACTATTATTTGATGTATTTGATGATGTCTCTTGGGTTCATTACGAAGGGTCCAATTAGCGTGGTAATACCTGCTCTGTCGATAGGGGGAGATATCTTATTCCGAAGAGATTGGAAACTACTTTTGTCGATGAAACTTTTTCCAGGCATTTTGGTACTTGCTTCTCTTCCGGCTTTTTGGTGTGCCTTATTGTATCGGGATTTTAATTCCTATGGTCCTGCATTCTTTATTTGGATCCAATCTTTTGGCCGTTTTTACAAAGAAATGTACAATATCAAATTTGATCCATTTTACTTTTATAAAAGTTTTTCCTGGGCTTTCTTTAGTGGGGTCGTACCGATTCTATTGTATATTTTCTTTCGTGCATTCAAATACTATAGATCAGTGGGTTGGAAGGAAATTTTTAGAAAAATTCGCATGAATGAATATGCGAATGTAGACTTTGTGATTCCTTTTTGGGTTTTTCTATTTTTGTTTCTGATTTCTTTTTCTCGTTACCCACTTCCTCAATACATTTATTGGATTTTACCAGGAGCTGCTCTTTACTTCGGTCGAGTGGCTGAAGAGAGTCTTTTTGCTTCTTCAGCAAAGAGGATTCGTCCCTCTTTCATGGTGGCGGGCTTAGTTTACCTCGTAGCTTATTGTCTGTTGCCAATTTTTGTCTCTGAAGTTGGAATTTTATACTCAGTGTTTTTTCTCGTTGGACTGATCTTCATATTTCTGATGGCACAGGTTCTCCCGATCGAGCTTTTGGTAACCGTAACAGGAGCGGCTCTTTTTTATGGGGCTATCAGCCTAGTTTACTACCCGCTTCTCACTTCTTATCAGCCTTCCAAAGAAATGGGCTTAAAGATCATAGAACTGGAGCCGAAGGAACCAGTTCTATATACGTTTCGACTCTCCAATTCCAAACGTTCTTTTGCATTTTACGCCAACCGCAATTTTCGAAACATATATGATATGGAAACTTTAGATGCGCTCTGGAAGGACCATCCGAACCGATTGGTGATTGTACCCACAGAACACATCGATTTGATTCGTGAGGCAACTGGCAAAAGATATGAAATCGAGATCGTGATGGAGAGAGAATCTTATAAAGTGGCCACTCCTACAATCGCCTTTCTAAAAAAAGAGACCAGACCACTGGTAACCAAGAAAATTTCTTTGATATGGCTGAAAAAGATTTAGGGAAAATCAGAAATATCACGAAGTAATAACTAGGCTAATTGTGTAAGTCTGGTTTTTAGGGCCCTTGGATGTCTCATCGGGGCCATTTTTTTTGCAATCATATATTCGAACATCATAATAAACTAATGTTATTTTGGGACATTCTCTCTTCTAATTGAGAACTAGAATCAAAATGAGGAAAAAAATCTGAAAATCGATCATTATGTCCCTTCCCATGTTTTTTCCCTTCAAAAACTCTTACATACTTGCTTTTTTTGGGAATTTATCCTTCCTTGTCAGAAGACAGTGTAAACGGGTTCAGGAATTCCAGGAATGAACATAAAAATACTCAAGATCTCTGTGCCTATCGTTGCAGTAGCAGCGCTAGCATATCTGATTTTTTCACCCAGCCGTTATGTGGGCTACTCACCAGATCAGCCCATCCCTTTTAACCATAAGATTCATGCAGGCGATAACAAGATAGATTGTAAGTATTGCCATACAGGTGTTGAGAATTCTGCACACGCAACAATTCCACCATCCTCTACTTGTATGAATTGTCATAGTAAGGTAGCAAACGTAGCTGGCAACCAAGAGCATGTTAAGTGGTTACAACAACAGTTCGAAACAAACACCCCAGTGCCTTGGGTAAGGATTCACGATCAGCCAGATTTTGTATACTTTAACCACTCTCGTCACGTGCAACGAGGCGTTGATTGTTCCACCTGTCATGGGAACATGGCTGAGATGGTAAAAGTAAAGCAGTCCAAGTCGTTGAATATGGGTTTCTGTGTGGATTGCCACCGGGAAAACAACGCACCAAACGACTGTTCGACATGTCATAGGTAAATCGGGAGAATCTAAATTATATGATGAAAGACGACAACTTCCAGAAAGAAAAAAAGGCTCATTGGCAGTCTTATGAGCTCCGAGGAACTTCCCGCGAAGACCAGCTCACAAAACAAGAATTTTATACCTCACCTGACCCCTTGATTGCAAAAATCAAAAAAGGTGATTTTGACAGAAAAACATTTTTAAAGTTTATGGGTGCCTCTGTAGTGATGACTACAGTCGGTTGTATCCCGAAACCAGCAGAAAAAATTGTTCCTTATGTAAACCTAACTTTTAAAAACGAAAACGATGAAGTAGAACAATACGACTTCGTTAAACACGGACGATCTTACCACTATGCATCTGTATGCGGTGGATGTTCTGTTGGCTGTGGTGTCGTTGTGAAAGCTCGTGATGGCAGACCCCTCAAATTAGAAGGAAATGCCAATCACCCACTTTCCCAAGGTGCTCTTTGTGCCTCAGGACAAGCATCAATTTTTGACCTTTATGATTCTGATCGTGCAAAAGAACCACAACAGATCATCGAGGGGAAACCAAAAGCAAGCGATTGGTTTGTCCTTGATAAAGACGTAAAAGACACTCTCCAAACAAATAAAGGGAAAACGGTTGTGGTAACAAAGCCACTCACGTCTCCTTCTTCGAAAGAAATCGTAAATGAATTTTTAAGATCAGTTGGTGGTGGACGTCACTTAGAAATTGCTTTCGGTACATCAGATGATTCGATCACGATTGCTCAAGAAAAGTCTTACGGTAAAGCAGTATTACCGAACTACCATTTCGATAAGGCAAAAGTCATTCTATCGATTGACAGCGACTTTTTAACAAATGTTAGCTTTCATAATGATTTTTCCAAAAGAAGAAATCTCACGGGAAAATCTAATACAGTAAATACTTTTATTGCCGCTGAATCTCATCCGTCTATGACGGGAACGAACGCGGACCAAAGAGTTCCCATTCGACCTGGTGATCAGAGAAAATTCGCTCTAGTCATCGCGAAGGCTCTTTCTGATTTGGGTGTGGGTGGTGCGACAGGAGTGAGTGGACTCGATGTAGAAAAAACTACTTCCGAACTCGGAATCTCGAAAGAAGTCGTTTTAAAAACAGCGAAGGCGTTAGCATCTGCTAAAGGGGAATCTTTAGTGATTGCTGGCGGATCTTCTGCTGAAACAGAAGATGCCATAGATCTACAAATTGCAGTCAACATGCTCAATAGCATGCTCGGTAACGACGGTAAGACGATTGATGCCGGCAATGCTAGGAAAGAAGGTCGATCCGACTATGCTGTGAACATAGCAAGTTTGACTAAGTCATTGAAAGACAGATCAGTCGGCGTTCTCGTTCTTTATGGCGTGAATCCTGTCTATGAGGCACCAAATGGAAGTGAGTGGAAAAAACTCCTTCATGAAGCAGCTCGTGTTGTGACCGTTTCTGATCGAACAGATGAGACAGGTCTTGCATCAAACTGGCTTGCTCCTTCTTCTCATTTCCTCGAGTCTTGGGGAGATTCAGAAGCAGTGGCGGGTATTGTTAGCATCCAACAACCAACCATTCGACCACTCTTCAGTTCTCGTGCGTTTGAAGATACTCTCATCGCTTGGGCAGGTGGTTCCCTTGGTGGTGCCAAAACGTATTACGACTATCTAAAGAATAAGTATTCTAAAAAAACCAATTGGGAAGATTTACTTCGAACAGGTGTACTCGTGTCTGGCAATCCAAAATCAGACAAAGGTGCCCGCGGCTTCAAAGGTTCGATTGCACCACTTGGTACTGCGAAGGCTGGTCTTACTCTTTCCTTGTATACGAACGTCGGAATAGGAAATGGGGAAAGAGCCAATAACTCTCAACTCCAAGAACTTCCTGATCCAGTTTCCAAAGTAACTTGGGACAATTATGTTGCGATCAGTCCACAATACTCGCGCGCAGCAGGTATCAAATTGAATGATGTGGTCACAGTAAAGGTTGGAGTTGAATCTTTCGACTTACCTGCATTAGTGCAACCTGGTCTTCATGCAGAAGCAGTTGGTATTGCGCTCGGATACGGTCGCACAGCGGTTGGTGGAGTAGGGAACGGAGTTGGAAAAAATGCAAATGTGCTCGCAGCATATGTTGCTGGTAACTTTGTATATTCTGGTCTTCCTGTTACCTTAACACCTACTGGTAAAAAATACAAACTCGCAACGACTCAGGATCACCACATGATGACTCCAGGTGTGATGATGGGAAAAGAGTGGAAAGAAAGACCACTGATTATCTCGGCGAAACTACAAGAATTTTCTAAAAACCCGAGCGCCAATATCCCAGAACCTGAGATTCCAAAAATCTTAATCGATGGAAAACTAACACGCGCTCAAGGGGCGAATGCTCCTTCTGACCAACCAGGCAGTCAGTTTGCTTACCCTGGTTACAAATGGGGAATGGCAGTTGACTTGACACAATGTTCTGGGTGCGGGGCCTGCGTTGTTGCATGTAATATCGAAAACAACGTTCCGATGGTGGGACGCGATGAAGTAAGAATGGGTCGGGAGATGCACTGGTTGCGGATCGACAGATACTACATTGGAGATCCAGAAAAACCGGAATCCCTTGAGATCGCTCACCAGCCTCTTATGTGCCAACACTGCGATAACGCTCCTTGTGAAACAGTTTGTCCGGTAGCGGCAACGATACACAGCACGGAAGGAACCAATGATATGGTCTACAATCGCTGTGTGGGAACTCGTTATTGCTCCAACAACTGTCCTTACAAAGTGAGACGTTTCAATTGGCTCGAACATTGGAATGAACACAATCTTCTAGGCGAGAGCACATATACCTTCAAGGCGACTCCTCCAAGAAACCTTGGATTGAACCCGGATGTTACGGTGAGATCACGAGGGGTTATGGAAAAATGTAACTTCTGTGCTTCTCGTGTAGCAGAGAAAAAAATCCAAGCAAAGAATGAAGGACGCACATTGAAAGATGGAGAAGTTTCATCGGCATGTGAACAAACATGTCCATCCGGCGCGATTGTTTTTGGAAACGTGAATGATCCAGAATCAAAAGTTGCGAAACTTCTAAAAGACCCAAGATCGTACAAGCTCTTGGAATATCTGAACATCGGACCTGCGGTTAATTATTTAACTCGGGTAAGAAACAACGTTTAACTAGGGAGAAAGCTTATATGTCATTAGCACAAGCAGTCCGTGATAAACTAGATATTCCCGACCTGGTCACAGGCGGGAAAAATCTAAAGGATATCACCGTAGATATCGCCAAACCAAATGAGGATTTCCCCACGAAACTTTGGTGGAATACTTTCGCCCTGGTATTAACGATCACACTCATTGACGTCTGCGTCATTGGTTATCTTTTTTATGAAGGCCTCTATCTACTTGGGATCAACAACCCAGTCGGTTGGGGATTTTTTGTCGTCAACTTCGTCTTCTGGATTGGTATCGGTCACGCAGGAACTTTGATTTCTGCGGTATTATTCCTTTTCCGCCAAGGTTGGAGAACAGGGATCAACAGAGCTGCGGAAGCGATGACAATTTTTGCCGTACTCGTTGCTGCATCGAACCTCATCCTTCACGTGGGTCGTCCTTGGCTTGGATTTTGGCTTTTTCCTTATCCAAATGAAAGAGGTCCACTTTGGGTGAACTTTCGTTCTCCTCTCATTTGGGATACGTTTGCGGTTTCCACTTACCTTTCCATTTCGATGGTGTTCTGGTATTTGGGCCTCATTCCTGACCTCGCGACCCTCCGGGACAGAGCGACAGAAACTTGGAGAAAAAATCTCTACAATGTTCTTTCTTTTGGATGGGTTGGTTCGGCAAGGTCTTGGTCTCATTTAGAAATCGTTGCTATGATTCTCGCCGCACTCTCTACACCACTCGTTCTCTCGGTTCACACCATCGTATCCTTTGACTTCGCGGTTTCCATCCTTCCTGGATGGCACACGACCATCTTTCCGCCATATTTTGTTGCCGGTGCGATTTTCTCGGGTTTTGCGATGGTGGTAACTCTCATGGTCATTGCCAGAGAGGTCTTCAACTTACAAAACTACATCACCATGAAACACTTGGACAACATGAATAAGATCATGATGACAACAGGTCTCATCGTCGGTCTTGCTTACGGAACTGAGTTTTTTATCGCTTGGTATTCGGGCAATGAGTATGAAGGATTTGCCTTTGTAAACCGTGCCTTTGGTCCATATGGTTGGGCTTATTTTATCATGATCTCTTGTAACGTTCTTAGCCCTCAGGTTTTCTGGTTCAGAAAACTCAGATACAATATCCCTGTGATGTTCGTTGCCTCACTCGTCGTGAACGTGGGTATGTGGTTTGAGCGTTTTGTAATTATGATGACTTTGAACCGAGACTTCTTGCCATCTAGCTGGGCGATGTATACACCAACTTTGTTTGATTATGCGATGCTCATTGGAACATTTGGTATTTTCTTCACCTTGTTCTTGTTATGGTGTCGAATCATGCCTATGATTGCGATTGCGGAAGTAAAAACTGTTATGCCTGCAAAAGAAGGAGCACATCATTAATATGTATCTTCCTAAACTAGAACAATTTCATAAATACAAAGAAACAGATGAAGGTGTTTTCGGGGTTTTTGAAACTCCGGAAGCCATCATCCACGCAGCAGAAAAAGCAAAAGAAAAAAACTACGAAGGTTTTGATTGTTTGCTTCCTTATCCCGTTCACGGAATTGATGAAGCAATGGGAACGCCTAGATCTGGCCTTCCATGGATTACCTTCTTTGCCGGGCTCTTCGGGTTTGTGATTGGTACATCCTTCCAATACCTAACACATGCCTACGATTGGCCTATGAACATTGCAGGTAAATCACTCAATGCCTGGTTTGCTTATGTTCCGATCATTTTCGAGATCACAGTCTTCAGTGCAGGTATTTATACTGTGGCGGCACTTGCTTACCTCTGTGGAATTCCGAAGGCGACTCGTAGGATATTGCACAAGGACTTTACTTCGCACAGATTTGGTCTTTGGATTCCTAAGACTGCTAAGGGGTACAATGAATCAGAAGTCGTGTCCTTTATCAAAGGCCTTGGTGGTTCCGAAGTAACCGTTGTTAAACCGGAGAACAAATAATGAAAAGATACTCTTTACGATTGTTGCTTGCACTGCCCTTTCTTGGACTTGCAAATTGCGATTATAAGACTCCAGTTTGGGAATATTTTCCAAACATGTATGATTCTCCTGCTCGTGAATCGCAAGAAGCGGATTCATTTGCTGGGAATGGTTCGGCAAGTCGCATTCCACCAAAGGGTGCCATACCGATAGGATACAAACCATATCCTTACGCTGATATCCTGACACAAGATGCGCTCCCTGGTGCAGAAAAGGGTTTAAAAAACCCTATCGCCAAAGCAACCTTAGGTGATTTAATGATTGGTGAAAAACGGTACCAAACCTATTGCACACCTTGCCATGGCGTAAGAGCAGCAGGGAATGGAACGGTCGTTGGACCATCGCCTCGGTTTGCACAAAGCCCTCCGGCTCTAGTTGGACCACTTGTAAATAGTAAGACATACACAGACGGACAAATTTATCACATCATCACCATGGGGCGCGGCGGTATGGCGAGTTATGCCTACCAAATCGAACCAGAGGATCGCTGGAGAGTTGTTGCCTACATTCGTAAGTTGCAAGAATTCGACGCGAAGAACCAAAAACTTAGCCAGGCTAATTAGGAAATACTATGAGCGCGACCAAAGCAGCAAAGTTAGATCCAAATCTTCTCCAATTCAAATTGCCAGCGAACCTGCGTAATATCCTGATAGCCATGATTGGTGTTGGGATTGTTAGTTTGCTTGTCTCCTTTTTGGGATTCGGGCATGAAACCTCTCGTCATATGGATGCGTCTGGGCACCAACACGGCACAAACTTAGGTTACCACGTATTGCTTGTAGCGACCTATTTTGTAGTCGGACTTGCGATCACCGGGATATTTTTCACAGCAATCCAGCACATCACTGGCGCACATTGGTCTGTTTCAGTGAGAAGGCTTTTTGAAACTTATGGTTTGTTTACACCAATTGCGGGAATCCTCCTCCTTGGCGTTTTTTTCGGAATGCATGATCTCTATGAATGGGCAGATGTTACAGTAAGAGAAAACGACCACCTCATTCATCACAAAAGTGGATATTTAAATCCCACTTTTTTTGTAGGGAGAACCGTTCTGTTTGTGGCACTATGGACTTTATTTGCTTATATCTTCCATTCAAAATCTGTATCCCAAGATAAAGACAAGGAAGTGATGACAACAAAAACTCTCGCAAAGTTTGCCGGTGGGTTCATTCTCTTTTTCGCACTTTCTTGGAGTTTCTCTTCGTTTGACCTGATCATGTCACTTTCTCCTCACTGGTTTTCCACGATGTTTGGTGTCTATGCATTCGCTGGTGCCTTTCAAACTAGCCTTGCTTCCTATCTATTGGTCATTTACCTGTTAAAGAAAAATGGTTTTTATGGGGAAGTGGTGAATGATAACCACATACACGACATTGCGAAATTTTTACTTGGGATCACGACTTTTTGGGCCTATGTCGGATTTTCCCAGTTTATGTTGATTTGGTATGCCAATATCCCTGAGGAAACTTTTTTCTATGAGATGAGAATGACAGGCGGATGGGGTTATACGACGCTCGCATTGCCATTCGTTAAGTTCGTCATCCCATTTTTGCTTCTCTTAAATCGTCCGAATAAAAGAGACATCAATTTCCTTTGGAAACTTGCACTCTGGCTTTTCTTTGTTCAGTTTTTTGAATTGTTCTGGTTGGTGTTTCCTGCGAGTTTTGAGAAACTTTCATTTCTCCATTTCGCCTTGGCATTTGGGGGAACAGTTGGAACGATTGGACTTTTTGGACTCTTTGTTTTCAAGAAACTTGAGAAACATAGCCTTGTTCCGGTAGGCGATCCACGGTTAGACGAATGTCTTAACCATCACCAATAGGTAGGTTCTAAATGAAAAAATCATTCGTATTCGCGATCATAACAACTTTCGGTTTCGTGGGCTGTTCCAAAAATGCTGAGGTCACTTGGCATAAACTTTGTGATGGAAAAGCAAATAAAGCAACACTGGATTTTACAGTCCCACTCTATTCGGAAGAAGATTCCAAATCAAATATTGTAGAATTTGTGGCAGTCGGAACAGTCGTGAAAGTGTTCGAAAATCGAAACCATAATGTTTGGGCTCCTCGAAATTTTCTGCGCGTTCAAACTGCGAAAGCAGAAGGATTCATGAGTCCTAAATGTTTAGTTGTGAATCAAAATCCTGAGGATAGTGTTTGGAGATATTCAAAAAACCTTGTAAAAGAATATTCTTACTTTTATGACCCGACTGACAAGACACATTATCCTAAAGGTTATGAGTATGGAAGTCTAAAGAGTTTGCCTAAGGACAAAATCCCCTTAGCTGATCTGACAAAAGGGATTGAAGAAGCACCATTTGT
>Ga0075156_10000743_pt1 | contig 17149 bp, 13 predicted proteins | sample JI81AbrownDNA_FD_70966 | JGI IMG/M metagenome (GOLD analysis project Ga0075156, IMG submission 70966) | Wastewater effluent complex algal communities from Wisconsin, to seasonally profile nutrient transformation and Carbon sequestration -... | ecosystem: Engineered > WWTP > Effluent > Algae...
CTGCCTAAAAAAATGGGCGAGCTATTGCTTCCATAATTATCAAAAGCAAAGCCCAGCCCATGTACCCATAAGTTTTTACTTACACCATTAAAAGATTGCATAGTAAAAATTTGTTGGTTGGCACCAGCAACCATGCCAACTGTATTTATACTTGTAAATTGATATTTTTCTTTTTTTTGTGCAAGTGCAATTGTAAAAGTTGCAAAACAAAGCGTTGAGGTATATATTATTTTTTTGAGCATTATAATTTTATTTACTTGTTAACCTTTGCTAGCTTTTAATACACTTAGAATACTAGTTTACAAAACTTACCTTACCAAGTGCTTGAATATTGTTTATATTGGTATAGTTGTACTGATACAAACCATCTTTAGCTGTAACCAATGCAATGCCATTAAGCAAAACCACTTCGTAAGCAGCTTTTAAAGGAATGGTAGTAATAAGTTGAGGGCTAGCAGGATTAACTACATTAAAAACCCTAACACCACTATTATCATCACATACCATTAATACATTGTTGTGTTTGCTTAATCCTTGTGGCTTGGTTAGGTTTACTCGTGTTAATAATGTTGGATTAGTAATATTGGTAATATCTAAAACATTCAATTCGTTTTGTGTGCCTTCACAAATATTTTGACTAGCATGCAGTGTAAGGTAAGCATGGCTATCATCAGCAATTACAGGATCACACAAACGGGCATGAGAAAACCCACTAACATAAGCAGGATTAGTAGGAGTGCTTACATCGTAAATAGTCATGCCGCTTCTTGCACCTATAAATAATTTGTCTTTAAATGGATAAATGGTCTCAATTTCCCAACCAATATTTTTTATGTTGGCTGTAGATGGATTGTTGGTATTGGTTATATTAAAAATATGAAGTTCACTTTTGGTTACACAATACATATAGTTATTTTGTATAGCAAATCTGCTGTTGCTACCTGCAACACCATTTACAGGAGTTGCACCACCAGAAGCAGATGACGACATTAATCCTCCACCCATACCCACAAACCATGTTGATGAAGCAATAAGTCCAGATTCGTTTTTTGTCCAAATTCCTTGCCCTGGTTGAACTTCAATATCAACTACAGTGTCTTTGCTTTCCCATCCAATTAATGCAGTGCCAAAAGGAAGTGTTCTACCAAATAAAAAACGTTTGTCTCTAAATACATCTTCAGTAACACTAGTAACTCTAATTGTATTTGGATCACTTATATCAATACTTACAACATCGTTATAACAATCGGCATACAAAGTATTTCCTTTTACGGCTACATCAAAATTGCCTGGAATGTTTATAAAACTCTTGTTTATAGGAGAAGCTGGGTTGGTATTATCTATTACATGTATGCCTTTGTTTTTTTCGTTTACAAAAACATAATTTCCTAGAATAAACATTTTACCAGCGTCTTTAATTGGCATTGCTGCTTTGCTTTTTATACTTGCCCTTAAGCTTGCCATACTTGCTGTAATTGGCTTAAACACTTTATAGGTTTGCGAGCCTGTATCTTTTACACAAGCAATGGCGACTATGGTAATTATGGCACTTGCAGCAATTAGGCTTTTAGAAAATATGGTTTTCATGATTTTTATTTTTTTGTTTTGAAGATTGACTGCACTGGTATGGAAAACATTGCATCAATACTTGTAAAATAACTTTTTACACCGGTATTGTGAATTGGCGTTAAACCTTGGTTTAAAGTAATTGACCCAATCCATTTTTCATTAAAATTAACACCTACACCAGCTTGCATACTCCACAATAATTTATTGTAATTTGATTCTTGTAGTATATACAAATTTTGAGTGCTACTTTGTTGTAAGTAATTACTACTTATAACCCAATTGGCTGTAAGTCCTGTAATTAAGTAAAAACGTGCTGTATTGTTTTTTAAAATGTTGGTGTTTAGCACAATTGGTAACTGAATATTGTGGCTTTTATTGGTTATAAAATTGTTGACATCCTCCACAAAATAAAGATTAGACCTAGAGACAGAGTCTAAGGTGGCCAAACTTTTGTTTTGTGTGTATTGATACAAAATGCCAGTTGATACGGCAAAAGTTTTTGTAATTTGTTTTGTAGCTGTAAGCCCTATTTTAAAATTAAGTCCATTGTTGGGCAAAGGCAAAATTCTATAGTTATTTGATGCACTTAAAGAGGGTGTTAATCCTCCCCCAGCTCCAAAGCCTCCTCCCCCAGTATTTGAAAAGCTTGTGCTGTTTTCGCTTTTACTATCATTTATAAATAGATTGTTATTTGAAATTTGTTGTACACCAGTACCTAAAGCCAAACTCACTTGCCATTTTTTTGTTGAAACAGTTTTGTTTGGAATTGAATTTTGGAGCGTGTTTTTTATAGAAAAATCTTTATTTAAACTAAAACTTTTTGTTGGGTTTGTAATCTGTAAACTTTTTTCAATTATTACAAAGTTTTGATTAGTATTTTTTATTGTGTTTATGGCTACATCTTCATTTTCAACATCTTTTTTTACTGTATTATTTGAAATGCTATTTGATTGAATATTATCAATATTTGGATTAATGCCTTTTTGTGTTTTCTGAGTTTTAAAACTATAATTTTTATTGTCATTTGCTTGCTTTTTTTGTACACTAAACTTCCTGTCTTTTGCTTTAAAATTGTAATCAGTCAATATTTCAACTTTGTTGGTTTTCTTAACTTGGTTAGTATTTGTTTTAGATGGGCTTTTAATTTCTACATTTTCATTTCTTGTGGTTACGGCATTGCTATTAATGTTTTTATCATTAAGTTTTTCAGCCATTTTAGTATCAGCTGTATTAATAAAATGTATTCCTGAAATTAATGCAATGGCAGCAGCACTTATCCACCAAAAAGCAAATCTTTTTTTCTTTTTAGTTGGCAATTGTTGCTCAATATTTTTCCAAGCTTCACCAGATGGTTCTATTGCAAAACCATCGAGTGCTTGTTGTACTTTATGTTCAAAATTATGGTTCATTATAAAAAGTGCTTACTTGGTTTTGTGATAATTTTTTTATAATCATGGTTCTTGCTCTTTTGTATTGACTACGAATTGTATTAATATTTACGTGCATGATGTTGGCAATTTCTACATGGCTAAAACCCTCAATGGCTACTAAATTAAAAATGGTTTGATAGCCAGATGGTAGGGTTCTTATGGTTTCTATTAATTGCTTTGTTTCGATTTGTAAATCTGGGTTTTCGTCTGCAATTGGATGAACATGAATGTCGTCTAGCTGCATATCTTTTTTGTATCTGTTGTGTTTGTTTAGATAAGTTAAGGCTGTATTTACCATTATTCTCCTAATCCAAGCTCCTAAATCTCCTTCATTTCTAAACTTTTCAATATTTTTAAACACCTTTACAAACCCTTCTTGCAACACATCTTCGGCATCTTCTATACTTTTTGTATATCTATAGCAAACCCCTAACATAGTAGCAGCATATTGCTTATACAATGTTTCTTGGGCTAGCCTGTTGTTTTTTATACAATCTTTAACCAGTTGATGGGTACTGTTCATGAAATGCAATGATACAGTTGACTTGTTTTTTTTGAGTTACGTTGCATACAAGTAAAATAAATTTTAACATATCCGAAATGTTTCGTAATTAAAAAATTCCCTTACTTTTGAACTACGAAAAAATTAGTACATAACAAAAAACATCAAAATCATGAAAAAAACAATTTTTGCCTTAATGGCTTTTGCTATTGGTTTTCAAGGCAATGCACAAGAAACAAAATCAACCAACGAAACAAGAGAAGTTGTTATTGAAAAAAAGAAGAATAAAGAAGGAAAAGAAGTTGAAGAACGAAAAATAACTACCAATAAAAATGGTAAAAAATCGAAAACAACTATTGTAATTGATGACAATAAAGTAACTATTAACGGCAAGCCTGTTGAAGAACTTAAGGACAAAGAATTAGATGAAATTGTAGAAGAAGCAATGGAGGAGATTAAAGACGTAATGCCTAATAATCCTAGATTTAAAAAAGAACTTAGAAGAAATTTAGCACCAGAAAGAATTAAAGAATTTCGAAGAAGCTTTAATATGAATCCTAAAAACAAAGCCTATTTGGGGGTTTCTTTTGAAAGTAAGCAAAATGGTGCACTAGTTAATAGTGTAGAAGATAACAGTGCTGCTGAAAAAGCTGGTTTACAAAAAGATGATGTAATTACAATGGTTAACGACCAAGTAATTGATGGTGACAATACCATTGACAAGGTTATAAGTAAGCTTAAACCTGAAGATGAAGTAACCATTACTTACAAAAGAGACTCAAAAACATTAACAACAAAAGCAACACTTAAAGCAAATAAAAATGAAGTATATGAAATAGAAATGGATGGTTTTGGCGAAATGCCCAAAATGGATTTTTTGCAGGAAATGCCATTTAATAGAGACGGATTTGGTTTTAGTTTCCCAAATAAACCTAAACTTGGTTTAAAAATTCAAGATGTAGAAGATACAGACGGTGTACAAATATTAGAAGTTACTGAAAACTCAGCAGCAGCAAAAGCAGGCTTGCAAAAAGGTGATATTATAAAAAACATGGATGCCGAAATAATTAAAAATGTTGACAATTTTAGGCTAAAAACAAGAAACTTAAAAGAAGGAGATACAATTAAAATTGCCATTTTAAGAAATGGAAAAACAGAGGAAGTAACTTTAAAATTTCCAAAGAAATTAAAAACAGCTGAGTTGTAAAAAATCATAAAAACCAATTTTCTAATTACAAAAAAGCCTTGAAGTTTTAACCTCAAGGCTTTTTTATAAAACCAATTTTTTTATAATTTAGAATCTTAACATTAAAAAATTGAATTAAGTTCATCCTCTACAACTTCTCAGCCCAAGCATCTAAATTTTTCTCAGCAACCAATAAAGGCAAACATCCTGTGCTTAAAAAAGTATCATGAAATTTGGCAAGGCTAAATTTATCACCCAATTGTTTGGTATATTTTTCTCTCCAAGCTTTTATTTGAAGGCTACCTGTTTTGTAGCTTAATGCTTGGCCTGGAATAGCCATATATCTTTCAATTTCGGCAGTTGCTCCTTGCTCGCTAATTTGTTCATTTTCCATCATATAGGCAATAGCTTGTTCTCGAGTCATGTTTTTGGTATGAATAGCAACATCTACCACTAGTCTTATTGCTCTGTGCATTTCATCTCCTAAAGCTCCCATGTATTGATAAGGATCGGTATATAAACCCAATTCTTTTCCCAAACTTTCAGTATAAAGTGCCCAGCCTTCACCATAAGCACCATACCACAAAAAGCGTCTAAACTTAGGTAGGCTTGTGTTTTCTTGTTGTAACGAAACTTGGTAGTGGTGGCCAGGAATTGCTTCGTGCAAAAACAAACTTTCCATTCCACTTGTACTATTAAAGGTTTTAGCATCTATAATTGGCACATAAAATATTCCTGGACGAGAACCATCTGCACTTCCTTGCACATATTCTGCACTTGCACTTGCTTCTCTAAAGGCTTCAGTTTGCCTAATTTCAAATTTTGTTTTGGGTGTATTGATAAACATTTTTTTAAGATTGGTATCAATACGGGTTTGAATGTTTTTAAAGGCTGTTATAACTTCCTCATCAGTTTTATATGGAGTAAATTGTTTGTCTTTTTTCATAAAATCAAAAAAAGCTTTTAAATCTCCTTTAAAGCCAACTTGGTTTTTTACTTTTTCCATTTCGGCTTTTATTCTTGCAACTTCCGACAAACCTGTTTTATAAATTTCTTCAGGGGTTTTGTTGGTTGTTGTCCAATATTTTACTAGGTATTCATAATATTTATTGCCATTTTTTAATGTACTTAGGCCACTTGTTTTTCTTGCTAAAGGCAAATAATTGGTTTGTAAAAATTGGTGCAACTTGGTGTAAGCTGGTATAAGTTGATTGTTTATTAATACAGTATAATCTTTAGTAATGCTATCTTTTAAACTTGCCGAAAAACTAGTAGGCATTTTTTGTACTGGGCCCCAAAACAAACTTTTAGTTACATCCATTACCATCATATCGGCACATTGAGGTATTATTTTTTTAACCAAAGATTCTGGCAACACAATACTATCGGCCATTCCCTTTTTAAAGTAAGTAATAGCACTATCAATGTAGCTGTTAAAAGCGGTGGCTCTGCTAATCCAATTATAGTAGTCTGTTTTTGTTTTAAATGGTTGCACCCCCTCGCCACTACCAAATTGTGCTATAGTTAAATGCATTCCAGAAAATTGGTTAAGAGGCATTAAATTATCTATTTGCTCTAAACCTTTTAGTGCAATATCTATTTCGTTGTTTAAAACATCTACGCTTATTTTATCGTTAGCTGTCAATTCGTTGTAATCAAACTTGCTTACATAAGCCTTGTATTTGTTGTAAAATGCTCTCAATTGGTTTCTGTAAGTATCGGTAAAATCGGCATACAATTTATCGTTGTATCTATTATCGCCATTGGTAGTAGCATTTAATGGAAAAAGTTGAATATATTCTTCATAATATTTGTCTAATAAAAAGCCCAACTCGGCATTTGGAACTTGGTGTTGGTTAGTATTGCTTAGTTTGCAAGCAAAAAAGGTACAAGCAATAATTAAATGTAAAAAAAGTTTTTGCATAATAAATTTTATGAAATAAAAGTAGAGAAATAAGAGGTTATATGTACACTAAATATTTTTATGTAATAAATTAAAACCATAAAATTATAGGTGTACTTTATTGGTGATAAAACAAGTGCCTTTAAAATGTGCCACTTGCTGTTGATGCTGGTTGTAAATACTTATTAAATACACACCAGTACTTTTACCATGATGAATTTCTTTTGCTTCGGCAATTAAAGTATCGCCTACGTTTACTGCTTTTAAAAAGTTTATAGACGTATCTAAAGCTACACTTACATTGTTATAATTGTTACAAGCAAAAGCAAAAGCACTATCTGCTAAACTAAAAGCAATTCCACCATGTGCAATTCCAAATCCATTAACCATTTCTGGGCGAATAGTCATTTTTATTTTACTATATCCCAACGCTACATCAAGCACTTCTATGCCTAACCAATTGCTAAATTGGTCGTGCTGCATCATGTGTTTTACAACATCTTCTGGTTTGTGTGTCATTGTTTTTTAAGTTTTAAATCTGCTACCAAAAGTTTATGATCACTGAGTCCTTCGTCAATCATATCAAATTGTTCAACTTCAAAATTATCATCTGGTAAAATATAGTCGATACGTAAAGTACGAGCTAAATGCAAGTATGTACGGCCTAAGCCAAAGCCTTTTTCTATAAACGCATCTTTTCTATTTTTTCGTAATTGCCAATAAATGTAATTGTTTGGTACTTCATTAAAATCGCCACATAAAATAGATGGAAATTTATTTTGATTAAGTACAGCAACCACTTCTTTTGTTTGGCTACCACGCTTTATAAAAGCCTCTTTCATTTTTTTTATAACCCCTTTAGTGGCATCTTTATCGAGCGTTTTATTTGTTTTTATATTTTCAATTTCATTGTAATTTTCTTTACTAAATTTAAACGATTTTAAGTGTGTTGTAAAAACCCTAATGGTATCTTTTTCTTTTACAACATCGGCATACAGCAAGCTTTCTTCGGTGCTATAAAACGTTTGTTTGGTATTAATTATGGGATATTTTGAAAATATAGCACTACCTCCACCATAGCCATTTGAAACTTTATCAAAATCTGGAGCAAAATATGCATACTTAAAATCTGTTTTAAGTAAATTTACATGATTGTTTTGTACAGACGAGTTAAACTCTTGAAAGCATACAACATCGGCCTGTAAATCTTTTAAAGTATTAAGAATTTCGTTTTCTATAATTTTTTTTTGAGAGTTTTTATTGGCAAGCCCATTAAAGCTTTCAATATTCCAGGTTACAAATCTTATGTTTTCTTCTTTTTTAGTATTGCTAAATGTTGACTTAAAATTCATACCAAACATTACACTTATTTGTTTAAAACCCAACAACAAAGCAACCAAGCAGAGTAATACAAACCTTGGTTTTACAATAAGCCAAAACAAAATACTTAAAAACAACAAAATGGTAAAGTAAGGTAAAGCAATACCAATAAAACCACACCACCAAAAATTATCTATGGGTAAATATGGCAATAAGCAACCCAGTAAAAAAAACAGAATTAATAATACTTGCAGTGTTACAAATATTTTTTTAGTATAAATACGAAATAAACTTTTTGGCATGAACGGCTTTGTTACAAAAAAACAAAACTAATTGATTTGCGGTTTTAAGGTGTATAAAAGATACGGCTTAATTGTGTTTTGCCAATTGTTGTAAACTAGCTCGTAAATCTTTGGGCAAAGGAGCAATTAAATGAAAATTTTCACCTTGAAAACTAAACATTAATTCGTAAGCATGAAGTGCTAGCCTACCCAAAATTGGTTTTTCCTCTTCTTCTTTTTTACTAAGGTTATATTTTTTTTTGATGGAAGAAAGCAAAATTGGTTGTGCATCGCCATAAACCTCATCACATACAATTGGATTGCCTAAATATTTGCAATGCACTCTTATTTGATGGGTACGCCCTGTGTGTAATTGAAATTTAACCCAAGAAAAATGCTTAAAACTTTGTTCAACAGTGTAGGTAGTTAAAGAAACTTTTCCTTTTTGGTGTGTGGTCATTTCTCCTAACTTAAAAGGGTGTTCAGCAATTGGAGCATCTATGCTTCCTTCATTGTTAAAAAAGTTTCCTTTAACCAAGCCATAGTAGTATTTTTCTACCTGTCTGTTTTCAAAAAGCTGAGAAAAATATTGATGTGCTTCTTCGTTTTTTGCAAAAAGTATAATTCCGCTTGTGTCTTTATCTAATCTGTGAACGGTAAAAATGCTTCCATATTTATTAGTAAGTAAGTTTTTTAACGAAATTTCTTTGCCCATTCTATCTGGCACACTTAGTAAGCCACTAGGTTTATTAATTACAATAAATGCTTCGTTTTCGAAAATTATTTCTGGAAAATAGTTCATTAAAATTATTTAACTAGCGTTTTTTTATAAGCAACTTTTACTGCATCCAAGTGTTGTATAAATTTATTTACGTCGCTATCATACCCATACAATACACTACTTAATACGCTGCCATTATTATCTAAAAACATATACAGTGGTTGTGCATTAAATCCAAATTTAGTGATTTCATAATCTAAATTTTTTTCGCCAACAGTTGTAATTTTTTGTCCTTTTTTATTGATGTATTGTTCGTTTATTGGTAAAACTGTACTTTCATCTACATATAAACTTATTAATACAAAATCGTTTTTTAAACGTTGCAAAACCTCTGGGTTACGCCACACTTGCTCTTCCATTTTTCTGCAATTAGCACATGAATGACCAGTAAAATCGAGCATGATTGGTTTCTTTAAAATGGCTGCTGCAGCCATACCTTCTTCTAAATCAAAATATGCTTCAATCCCAAATGGAACATGCAATTTGCCTACAAGTTTTTTTGGTGGATTTGCAGTTGTGTTGTTGCTAGTTGCTGCAACTGTATTGGTTTTGTATTGTAGTTTATCTAAATTAAAATCATTGTTTGAGTTGGGGGGAAGAATACCACTTAATGGCGTTAAAGGATCTCCCCATAAGCCAGGCACTAAATACACACTAAATGAAAGGCTAAAGATTGCAATAAACAACCTTGGCAAACTTACATGAGGCGTATCACTATCGTGGCTAAACTTTATTTTACCTAATAAATAAAACCCAAGTAAAGCAAATATTACCACCCAAAAAGAAATAAATACATCTCTATTTAATAAGTTCCAGTGATAAATCAAATCTACATTGCTTAAAAATTTTAATGCTAATGCCAATTCTATAAATCCAAAACACACTTTTACTACATTTAACCAACCACCACTTTTTGGCAAATTGTTTAAAACTGTAGGAAAAATGGCACACAATGCAAATGGTAACGCCAAACCAATACTAAATCCTAACATTCCAAAAATAGGCTTAAGTACTGAACCAGATTTTGCACCTTCGCTTAAAACAAGACCTAGTATAGGGCCAGTACAACTAAACGATACAATTACCAATGTAACTGCCATAAAAAAGATACCTTTAAAATCTCTCCCAGCTTTTTTGTCTGCAGCAGTTGCCCAGCTGCTTGGAAGTGTAATTTCAAAACCACCTAATAATGAAATACCAAACAATAAGAAAATAGCAAATAAAACCAAATTGGTTACTGGGTGAGTGCTAATTTTATACATTATGGTTTCACCAAAAATGCTAACTAAAATTATGGTTGGTATAGTATAAATTAAAATTATAGACAAGGAATACCAAATACTATTTACCACCCCTTCTTTACGTGTTTTACTTTTCTTTAAAAAAAAGCTGATGGTTACAGGCAATAATGGAAAAACACAAGGTGTAAGAACTGCTGCTAATCCAAATAAAAAACAACTTATAAAAATTAACCATACGCTTTGGTTTTTTAGATTGTTTTTAGATCCTTCTTCTACATTTTCTGAAGTTTGTTTATTATCTATTATTTGAGAAAAATCGTAAGTGCCATTTACAAATTCATTTCCATTTAAAAGCATATAATTTACAGTACCACTAACATTTGTAGCATTGCTTTGTAAAGGCTGTAACCATTGTACACTATCTGTAATTACATGCAAGCTATCGGGCTTTGTAGCATTAAAAACGGTGGCTACAACTGCTTTTTCTTCTAAATTTCCATTAAGTTGTGTGGTTGACGAACTATCAAAAACAATAGTTGTAGCTAGTGGTAGTTCATCTTTAGCATCAACAGTACTTAGTAGCTTATGTTGCCCATTTGCTTTAGCTGTAATTACTACATATGGAATATTGTTTATGTTGGTTTGCTTTGTGTAAATAGTTATATGCGTATTGCTTTGTGCCAACACAAACAAGTTTATTAGCAACAAAACAGGCAAAATAATTTTTTTCATTTTATTTTTTTAGTTGCTATTACTGTATAGCAATATCAAACGTTTTTTTGGTTGGAGGAAGACATTTGTTATCATCACACAGCATATAATTTATAGTACCAGTAATGTTGGTTTTTACAGCGGCTTTTAACGTTATAGTTTGCGTAAAGGTAACATTGTTTGCGTAATACTGCAAATTTGCCTTCATGGTTTTATCGTACAACTTTATAAGCTTTCCTGTTTCTTTTGGTTTACCAGTAATGGTAACTAAAGGATTTGGATTAAAAGTAATTTTGGTAGGTAATGATCCGTTTTTATCGGAATTTTGACTATAAATATGCCAACCTTTATTTAGAGTAGCTGTAATTACAAGTTCGTAAATATTGCCAGTTTTTTTCTTTGCTACATAAGTGAAAGCTACAGGATCGGTAATTTGGCTTTTTCCTACTGAAATTAAAAATGCAAAAGTTAAAAGAGATAATATTTTTTTCATGTTTTTTGTTTTTTAGTACAAATACTAATTTTTGAATATGTACGAAGTATTTAATTTTTCCTTACAATTTTTCAAAAGTAGTTTTGATGGTATTAACTAGTTGTTAATTCAATCCTAAATAATCAAATACAGCAATACCGTCTTTATTGGTAAGCAAATTGCTTGTTGCCCTTTCTGGGTGAGGCATCATACCAAACACATTACCAGATTTGTTTTTTATGCCAGCAATATTTTGTGTTGCTCCATTTGGATTAGCATCATCTACTACTTCGCCTAAATGGTTGCAATATTTAAAAATCACTTGGTTGTTGTTGTTTAAGTCTTCAAGCGTTTGCTCATTGGCAAAATATCGTCCTTCGCCATGAGCAATTGGTATAGTTAATGCTCCTGTTTGTTGGTTGGTTATAAATACATTTTTACAGATAAATTGCTGATTTGCATTTTGTAATAACGCACCTGGCAACAAACCACTCTCACACAAAATTTGAAATCCATTGCACACTCCTAAAACTTTTCCTCCTTTATTAGCAAACTCAATAACACTTTGCATCATAGGACTAAATTTTGCAATAGCACCACAACGCAAATAATCGCCATAGCTAAAACCTCCAGGCAATACAATACAATCGTTTGTAGTAAAATGGCTTAAATCTTTGTCTTTATGCCAAAGCATAATTACCTCTTTGTTCAAATCATTTTGCAAAGCAAATTGCATATCTCTATCACAATTACTTCCAGGAAAAACTACAATTCCAAATTTCATTTTGATGCTTTTTTGCAAAAATAAAGGCTGCCTATTTAAGACAGCCTTTTATTTGAGTGTAATTAATATTTTATTTTATTAATCCCAAGTTATATAGTAACCTTAATGATAAAAATCCTTTGTCTTCAAAGTTTGAAATTAAATACTTAATTGGACCAGAGTTAATGTATTTAGAGCTGTAGTTTACATTTATACCAAATTTATTGTTTATCATAGACTCAATACCAAAAACTGTGGCTGCAGTTGCTCCAGCTGTATTAAGTTTATCAAAACTTATGGTTGGTTGTATCCAAGTATTTTCGTTCAGTGCATATCTTAAACCTCCACCATATTTAAGAAAATTATAGTTATAGTCAGCTGTTTCTGGTGTTTTTGTCCAGTCACCACTTCTGCCTGTATAGTTTACAAGGCCTAAAAGTTTTAATGGTAAGTTTTTAGATAATGTTGCCAAAACATTTGCACCAATACCATAGGTTAAGTGATTTCCACTTCCATTAGCTAAATTTAATCCATAGCTTAAAAAGGGGTTAAGCTCAAGGTTTACAGGAGCATTGTTAAATAACTTTGCAACTAAACCTAAGTGTAATAAAGGGTGTGTAGAAGAACCAGTATAGGTACTACCTTTAAACAATAATGGATTTAAAGCACTATCGTTGTTTATTAATAAAGGCAAATTATCTACGCCAATACCTGCATTTAATAATAACTCAAAAGGTTTTAAGCCATTACTAGGCTTTGGTAAAGTATAATTACTTAATGGAGTAACCGGTAATGATGGTTTAGTGCCAAATCTTCTATAATAGTCTAAACTGTCGATTAAAATGCTATTTCTATTTTTTAAAAGAAAAATTTGATTGTTTAATGAATCAGTAGAAACTATGTAGCTATTTCTCCAATATGCTGTTGAATCATATTTTGCAACTGATGTAGGTGCCACATAAACTGGTGCTTGTGGTGTAGCCACTTTTATTTCATTGGTTATAGTGCTTTTAGGGTTTACATCTACATTCCATAAACGCACATTACTAATTCTGTTCAAATAGCTTGGACTAGGATTGTATCTGTTGCCACTGCAAGTTTGTGCAGTAACTACACTTGTTTGACCAGTTTTTGAACCCAAAAAAAAGTCGCTGCCAGGAGCCGATTCTCCAGGTTGCAGGTAAACTTTAAAATTAGTATTAACCTCTCCACCACATGTAGTTTTGGCAATTAAACTTCCTGATACTGTTACTGGGTAATTGTTGGTATTTTTAAGGTAAACACTGTAGCCTTGCCCATTTGTTAAACTATGTTCGTGGCATCCAGGAACAAGAATTACACCATTTGAATTTTCTTCTGTAAATTTTTTCCAAGGGCTGTTTTGTTGTGCTTTAACAACTGTTAAAGTACTTAAAAAACATAAAAAAAGTAATACTAAAAACGATCTACGCATATTTTAATTTTTTATTCATTATCCAATAATCTTGCCAAAATAGGATTTCTGGTTTAATTTTAGTTACATGTTATGTCAAATCCCCTGTAATGAGGGGGGGTGGTTTTTTTTGTGAATTTTAAAACTAATAGAGCTTTTACATATTTATTATGGGGTGTATTAAACTTTAACTCCATAGCTTTGTCTAGCGATTTAACTGTTTTTCTAGATTAAATGGAGATAATATAGTATTTACAGTAACCAAATGTCGTTTTGCTTTTCATTTACATTAATAAATTATAAACTTGAAAAAATTACTAGCATCAAAAATTTTATTGATACTATGTCTTTCATCAACCGCCCAAAACACGGCAACCATAAAAGGTAAGTTGGTAGATAGTACTACAAAACAAAGTATGCTAAACGCTTCTGTAACATTGCTACAAGCTAAAGATAGCAGTTTAGAAATGTACTCTTTAGCAAGAGCAGGAGGTGATTTTGATATAAAAAATATTCCATTTGGAAACTATATTTTACAAATTAGCTACCAAGGATTTTACACCATTTCAAAAAACATTGAACTAAATAAAGACAACGCTTTGTTACAATTACCTACTATATATATGCAGGTAAATGCAAAAGATTTGGGCAATGTTACAGTAACATCAACACCCATAACTATGAAAAAGGATACTGTTGAGTACAATGCCAACAGTTTTAAAACAAAGCCCAATGCCGTAGTAGAAGATTTACTTAAAAAAATGCCAGGCGTACAAGTAGAAAAAGATGGTACCATAAAAGCACAAGGCGAACAAGTACAAAGAGTTTTAGTAGATGGTAAACGTTTTTTTGGAGATGATCCCAAAATGGCAACTAAAAATTTGCCAACTGATGTAGTTGATAAAATTCAAATTTTTGATGGGCTTAGCGACCAAAGCAACTTCTCGGGATTTGATGATGGTAACAGAGTAAAAACTATAAATATTATTACCAAAAAAGACAAACGCAAAGGCTATTTCGGAAAAGGAAGTATTGGTTTTGGGAATGATGGCAACAACTTACTTAACGATCATAGCCTAAGCCTTAGCAAGTACAATGGCAATCAACAAATTACTGTAACAGCTCAAGGCAATAATGTAAACAAGCAAAATTTTAATGTACAAGATATTTTAGGAAGCCTTGGAGGTGGAGGAGGCAATATGAGGGGCTTTGGTGGAGGCTCACCAATGGGTGGTGGAAGAGGAGGTGGAGCAATGGGAGGCATTGCAAGTGCCATAACTAATCTTATTGGCAATGGCAATGCTAATGGTATTGTAAACACTTGGAGTGGTGGATTAAACTATAGAGATGTGTGGAGCAAAAAAACAGAAGCATACGGCAGCTACTTTTTTAATAGCCAACAAACCAATAGAATTCAAAATACACTTACGCAAAACTTTGTAAACCAAAATCCAGATTCTTCGATTTTCAATAATCAAAACAGTAATTCTTTAACCACCAACAGAAACCATAGAATAAATTTTAATATTGAACATAATTTCGATAGCAGCAACTCCCTCATTATTCGTCCAAATATTAGCATTCAAAACACCAATAACGATGTTGTAACTACAACAGCTAGTACAAAACTAAAAACCATTAACCTTAACAATACCAATGCAAATAGTATTAGAAACAATAATGGTATAAATGGAAATATTGATGCCACATTTAGGCATCGTTTCAAAAAAAGGGGTCGTACCATTAGTTTAGGATTGAATTTGGGTAGAAACACAAACGATGGAAGTGGAAACAACTACTCTGTAATTCAAACTTTTCCATCGCCAACTATTGTAAGAAGCGATACCATTAATCAACAATATACTAGTTACAACAATAGCAATAGTTTTAGCACCAATATTTCGTACACTGAGCCTATTGCCAAAAATCAACAAGTAGAAATTGCATATAATCATAGCTTTAATTTAAACGAAAACGATAAAAAAACACTTGCTTTTGATAATACTGCACAACAGTTTATAATACCCGTTACAAACCAAACCAATAATTTTAATAACGATTTTAATGCCAACAGAGTTTCAATTAGCTACAGATTTAATAATCAAAAACTAAATTTTAGTGTAGGAAGTGGCGTTCAATTTGCTAGTTTATATAGCAATAACAATACAACAGGAATTAAAATTGCACAACATTTTAACAATCTTTTTCCTCAGGCAAACCTTAATTACAGTTTTACAAAAACTAAAAATCTTAGGTTTAACTATAATGGAAGAACCAACCAGCCAAGTGCACAACAACTTCAGCCAGTGGTTGATAATAGCGACCCACTAAATATTAAAGAAGGAAATCCTTTTTTAAAGCAAAGTTTTAATCATAGTGTTCGATTGTTTTACAACAGCTTTAATGTATTTACTCAAAAAATATTTTTTGCAACTATAAATGCCAGCTTTACAAGTAATGATATTCAAAATAGTACCTTAATTGCTCAAAATGGGGTACAAACTACAAAACCAGTAAACCTCAATGGTACATATAGTATTGTAGGATACATAAACTATGGTTTCCCATTAAGAAAACCAAAAAGTAATTTAAATTTTGGGATGAATGTGAATGCTATTCAAAGTCAAACCCTAATTAATAACCAAAGCAATTTTACAAGAAATACAGGAGTAGGTGGAAATATTATTTGGACCACCAACCTTAAAGAAAAATGGGATATAAACCTTACCAGCAATAGTATGTACAACTTGGTAAGTTATACTTTGCAACCTAATCAAAACGAGAATTTCTTTAGCCAGTTTGTATCTGTTGAAGCAACTTATTACACCAAATCTGGCTGGAGTATTAGCAGTGATTTTGATTATACTTATAATGCAGGACGAGCCAGTGGGTTTAACACCAGCATTCCATTATTTAATGCCAGTATTGCAAAGCAAGTTTTTAAAAATAAAGCTGGAGAAATAAAACTGTATGTGTTTGATTTGTTTAAGCAAAACCAAAGCATTACACGAAATGTAACTGCAAGTTATGTACAAGATGTAAATACCACTGTGCTACAACAATACTTTTTGGTAAGCTTTACTTATAACCTTAGAAACTTTGGAGGCAAAAACAACCAAATGCCTGGCTTTTTTAGAGGTAATGGAGGTGGTGGTGGACAAAGACGTGGTGGTGGATTTTAGCTTTTTTGAGTAATTTGTTTTTTTACAACTACACAAAGAACAGAGCTATAATGTTTTAAAAAACCTATCGCCGTTGTTGGTGTTCTTCACCAACAAAATAGTTCATTATCAAACCCCTTTTTTAACTTATTACACCATAATAGATGCTTTTTTTGTAAACAAAAAAGCAAGCTGTAAAGTATAGCTTTAGGGATTGCTTAAAATTAGAATTTAATCAGGTATAAAAGTTGTTGGTGAAGAACACCAACAACGGCAAAATGACTAATGACTAATGACCAATGACTTAAACCCTACCCAGGAATTCTACTAATGTATTTATCCATTTCCTTTATTTGATCAACTGTTTGTTTGGCTGTAGGCTTACAAGCTTTAGCTT
>Ga0075156_10000744_pt1 | contig 17141 bp, 15 predicted proteins | sample JI81AbrownDNA_FD_70966 | JGI IMG/M metagenome (GOLD analysis project Ga0075156, IMG submission 70966) | Wastewater effluent complex algal communities from Wisconsin, to seasonally profile nutrient transformation and Carbon sequestration -... | ecosystem: Engineered > WWTP > Effluent > Algae...
GCGAAAGCGCGTGGCTCGGAAGATTGTAAGCGCGGCATCGCAGCTTTTCTCAACAAAGAAAAACTTTCCTGGTAGTTGGAAGACTCAGTCTCCATATTAAAAAAATACTGGGGCCACAGTCAATTCCGGGCCCTTCAGCAGGAAATTATCGATTCTGTTTTAACCGGTCATGATACGCTGGCGTTGTTACCAACGGGTGGCGGTAAATCCATTTGCTTTCAGGTGCCCGGTTTACAGCTTGACGGCTTATGTATTGTTATCTCCCCGCTGATTGCATTGATGAAGGATCAGGTTGAAAACCTGAGAAGCAAAGGTATTCATGCGGTAGCTGTGCACTCGGCCATGTCGCGGCAGGAAATTGACATTCACCTTAATAACTGTATTCATGGTGATGTTAAATTTTTGTACTTGTCGCCCGAACGCCTGCACACAGAAATCTTTATTGAACGTGTAAAGCAAATGCAAGTGAGTTTGATTGCGGTTGATGAAGCACACTGCATATCACAGTGGGGGTATGACTTCCGGCCTATGTATCTCGAAATTGTTACGCTGCGGGAACTTCTTCCAACCATTCCCGTGATTGCGTTAACCGCATCTGCTACACCGCAAGTGAAAGATGACATTATCAGTAAGCTGAAATTTAAAAAAGGCTATGAGGTTTATCAACGAACGTTTGCACGTGATAACCTTTCCTTCGTGGTTCGGAAGACTGAGAATAAGGAACACAAGCTGATGGAAGTTTTGCAAAAAGTTCAGGGCCCGGTTATCATTTATGCCCGATCAAGAAAGGGAACGCATGCGCTTGCTGAGGCGCTGGAGAAAAAAGGTATCAGCTCAATTTATTATCATGCAGGATTAACCTTCGAACAGCGGACTGATCACCAGGAGCAATGGATCAAAAATCAAAAACGTGTGATGGTGGCCACGAATGCCTTCGGAATGGGTATCGACAAACCGGATGTTCGCATTGTAGCACACCTGGATCTGCCCGACAATCTTGAGTCGTATTATCAGGAGGCAGGCCGGGCCGGACGCGATGGCAAGCGCGCGTATGCCGTAGTTATTTATCACGATTCGGACGTAACAACATTACAGACTAAGACGAAGCAATCGCAGCCTTCTGTTATTGTGTTGAAAAAAACGTATCAGGCACTCGCGAATTATTTCCAGCTCGCCATGGGCAGCGGAGAAGGAGAGAGCTTTGATTTTGAGCTGCATAGTTTTTGTGACCGGTTCGAACTGCAACCGGTTTTAACAAATCATGCACTGCGTAAACTCGAGGAGGAAGGACTGATCGAATTCAACGAGAGCTTTTACAGTCCGTCTGTGGTCCATATTTCAGTTGATAAAGCAAGACTGTATGCATTTCAGGTAGCCAACGAACAGTTTGATCCGTTGATTAAAATGTTATTGCGGTTGTATGGGGGTCAGTTATTGAGTGACTTTACCAAAATCTCTGAACCTTATTTAGCGAAAGGTCTGAAAGTAAAAACCAGTGAGTTGGTCGCGACATTAAAGCATTTACACGAATTAAAAATTATCGTGTATAAGCCGTCAAAGGAAAAACCTCAGATCACATTCATCCTTCCTCGTCAGGATGCCGAAAAGTTGCCGTTAGACATTAAGCGACTCGAAGAGCGAAAGTTGTTAATCGAATCGAAGATGAAAGCGATGTGCAATTTCGTCACGTCTACTCATCGGTGCCGTATGCAACTCATTCAGGAGTACTTTGGAGAGGAGGCATTTCAAACGTGTGGTAAATGTGATGTATGCATCGCGCAAAAGAAGAAAGACAATACTACGCAAACCAACTCGTTGCGGGATGAAATTTTCACACTTATAAAGTCCAAGCTATACACAATCGATCAGCTTGAAAAACGGATTGCGCCCACCGATACCGAGTTATTTGTTGACCTGATTCGTGAAATGGTTGATGCAGGAGAACTTGAGTATGATAAGGTGTGGCGATTGAAAATTGCAACACGAAAGTAATACGCCAATCAAGCGACTTTACTTAACCTGTACACCATTCTTAAACGTTACTTTTCCGTCAGAAATCGTGTTGTTGCTGTAATCAATAGTGAGCTTTTGGGGATTAATTCCCGAAAGAACATCTGTTTTGTAATAGACATACCGGTTGTCTTTCGAGTAATTCTCGAAAACGTATGAAAATGTTTTAGTATCGGCACCGGTTATTTTCTGGCCATCGAAGTAGGCACTTGATGAATCCTTCAGATAATCGCGGGCAACAATTTCAAGTGTGGTAACATCCACATCGTCCAGTCGTTTTCCATCACTCACCAGCCTATTGTTTATGATCAGGTTACGCTCATCAAAAATCGTTACCTGATCGATCGAGTCAAATGCGATCATTGAAAATTCATTTTTCCAGTTTGAATGGAGAATCGTGTTATTGACACGTGCATAAAAGTCATTGATGCCTTCAATTTTCCCGCCCGGGTTGCTGTCTTTTTTCAATACGAGTGTACTATCTTCTGTCATGCCGGATCGGTAAACAATAGCGTAAAAATTCAGTGAATCATACCCCAGCGACTGGTTTATTCTCGAAAACGTTTTGCCATCGACATCTACTTTCTTGCCATACAGGAAAACAGATTGATGATCTCTGCCCCAACCCTGATTGTATGTTTCTTTCGGGAGCCTGTACGGTTGATAGGTTTTGGGATCAGCGCCAATAATTTTTTGAAGTTCCTTTCCTACCCAAACGGTGTAATACACGTGTGCCGCATCTTTTGCGATTCCATGTTCATCCACACTAAACGTGGCGTAGTCAACTGCTTGCGGCTCACCTTTCCAGAAAATAGTTTTATCATCTTTCCCAAAGTCGAGCGAAAGCACGCTGAAGAGTTCGACATTGGCCGTTGTCTCGGTATACCCTAATTCAAACCAGTTACCCATGGGTGAGTATGCGATGACGTCTTTCCGGGCGTGATAGTAGTAAGAATCCGAAAGCGCTTTATTAACGGGCTTGCCGAGCCGATTAAAAAACCGAATAACAGACAGAATAATAACGCACAGAAAGGCAAGGCCAACAAGAATAAAAGTAGTTTTCAAAGGTAGATTTAAAGTAATGGAGTAAAGATACGCATCCGGCCAGGAATGTGACTCTAGAATTTATATTCCAATCAATTCCCGTGCATTCTCACGTGCTGTTTTAGAAGGGTTGTCTCCACCAATCATCTTGGCGATTTCTTCTACTCGGTCGGTCTCATTCAACGCACGAATATTGCTTATGGTTTTTTTGGATGAACTGTCTTTAAAAACAAAATAATGCGCATCCCCGCGCGCGGCTATTTGTGGAAGGTGGGTAATGGTAATCAGCTGGTGATGCTCGGCCATCGTTTTCATTAATTCTCCCAGGCGAATGGCAATCTCACCGGAAATGCCCGTGTCAATTTCATCAAGCACAAGCGTAGGCATGGCAGTTTTAGCGGCCATAACATACTTGATACAAAACATCAACCGGGAGAACTCCCCTCCGGAAGCTACCTGAGCTAATGGTTTAGGTGCAATACCTTTGTTTGCGCTGAATAATAGTTCGATGTCATCTGCACCGTGTGAAGCAGGCTCACAGTTGGTTTGTTCAATTTTCAGATTTGCATCGGGTATGCCAAGCTCTTTTAGCAACTTCGTTACGTCTTTGGATAAGGGTTCAAAGGTTTTTTTGCGAGCGGTGGTTAGTTTCTTTGCAATGCTCAGCATTTCTGCTTTTGCATCCTGATAAAGTTTTAGGGTTTGTTCCAGCGCTCCATCCAGATTGGACGTGAGGTTGGCTTTGCGTTGTAATTCCTCCTGTAAGGCCAGTAACTCGTCAATACCCTGGCTGCGGTGCTTTTTTAGTAAGCGGTATAAAAGATTCACCCGCTCTTTTAAAAATTCTGCACGTTGTGGATCAAACTCGACTGTATCCTGTTCGTTTTCTATTTCACTGATGATGTCGTCAACCTCAATCAGGACGCTTTCAACACGAAGTTTCAACGTTTCATATTGTGGCGAATATCCTGAAATGATTTGAAGGTGGGATCTTGCCTCTGAAAGTAAGCCGCGTGCAGATACCTCTGATCGGTTCAGGATTTCAATCGTTAAATTGAATCTGCTGGTAATATCCTCTGCATGCTCCATGATTTTAAGGCCGGACTCAATTTTTTCCTGTTCGCCCGCCTCAAAGCCCGCCTTCACAAGTTCATCTAACTGAAAGTTAATGTACTCAGCCTCCTGCCGTAACGTATCGGCTTCACTGACTAATGTATCGTACTCTTTCTTGCTTTGAATATATTTCTTCCAGGCCTCCGCGTACTGCTCCAACAGCTTTTGGTTGTCGCCATACACATCGATAAGCCGTAATTGAAAATCCTGGTTGCTTAGCTGCAGGGTTTCGTGCTGCGAATGAACATCCATTAAAAGATTACCGAGCTTTTTCATCACATCCAGTGTAACGGGAGTATCGTTGATAAATGCACGTGACTTACCACCCGGACTAATTTCTCTGCGGATTACAGTTGTATCATCATAATCCAGGTCTTCAGCTTTAAAAAAACTCTTAAGCTTGTAGGAACCAATTTCAAACACCCCTTCCGTTACACACTTTTCATTCTCATCCCACAAAACTTTTGTGTCGGCCCGGTTCCCCTTCAGCAGTCCGAGTGCTCCGAGCATGATGGATTTTCCGGCTCCCGTTTCACCGGTAACAACGTTCAGGCTGGCAGCTGGCTCAAGTTCCAGGTGCCGGATGAGGGCGTAATTCTTTATCGTGAGATGCTTCAGCATCAGTCGTTAATGTCTATGATAATTTCGTAAATATCGGCAAAGGCTACTGACAACTTTTGTCTTCGCATGTTTTGTACTGACAATTCAGCGTCCGAAAACTTTAGCAGTTCAGCCAATACAACGGTATTGTTGTTTAGTACAATATTAATTTTTTTGCCTACAAATCCAGCCACCTGCTGGCGGATTTGAGTTTGTGTGCTTAACCGGAGAAGTCTTTTTTGCATGAGCTGCTAAGCAACCTACTAACAGCGCAAAATCCAATTAATTCTTAATCATTTTTGCGTATGTAGCCTGATTGGAAGGATCCATCAGCGTAATTAAGTCGTAGGCTTCGCGTCTGATCGGGAGCTGACCATCAGAGAAGATATTGGCAAGCTCTTTTGATTTGGCATCAAAAAAAGAAATAATCAGAATCGCATTCGGATTAATGTCCCTTGCCTTTCGCATGTTTTTTAATCCTGTTAAAATCACCGTTCGGCTTTGGTCGGGTGTTTTTTCGAAGGTATCCAGGCCTAATCGATGGTAGCTGTATATCATTCTGCGTACGTCTGCGAGTTGTGGATTCAAGAGGTTCTCAATAATCCAATACCGGTTTCGGGTGTTGCCTAAGGATTGCCATCCCGGGCGGTTTGAAGATTGTGCATTGTTCACAACGGTAAGCGCGCGTTGAAAGTAGGGTGTACCGCCCAGCTCACTGAACGAATCATAGTCCATTCCAATAACCAGGTACGCATAAAATGCAAGCATGGAGGTAAGGTTATTGGTGAACGTATTGTCATTATAGTCCAATGGCTGGGATTCAATATATTCGAATGCCCAGTCGCGGTCGGCAAAGTTCAGCAACAGGCTGGTATAATTTGAATTATACACAGGCCTTGCAGATTGAATTTGTACAGAAGCACTGAACACACCAATAGACGGCATATCATTGATGTTGACCAGAATGCTGCAATTTATTTTCTCATGTTGTTGATAACTGTCAGAAGTCCATTTACGCGAATTCAGAAACTGCTGAAAAGCGGTTTTCATATCACGAAAAACGTTTCGGTCGGTGGTTGATATTTTAGGGCCTACGCTAATGGTTACAGTTGCTAGCAGTTCCTGCGCACCTGCATTCAAGGAAAAAATTGTTAACAGTAGGATGAATAGCTTACGCATGGATTTTATCAAGAATGGCTGAAACAATGTCGCGTGCTGCTTCTTTTTTACTTTTTAAATCAAATGACCGGATCGTACGATTGCTGTCGATCAACGTGATCTTATTCGTATCATGACCAAAACCGGCTCCCGCATCTTTCAATGAATTAAGCACAATTAAATCAAAGTTTTTTGACTCGAGTTTTTTTAAGGCATTCTCCTGCTCGTGCTCTGTTTCGAGTGCAAATCCAACGATCACTTGGTCCTTTTGTTTCAATTTACCAAGCGATGCCGCAATGTCTATGGTTTTGGTCAGCTCAATCGTAAGCGTTTCATCTTTTTTCTTGATTTTTTGATCAGCTTTTATTGTTGGCTTGTAATCAGCGACAGCCGCAGCGAGTACCGCAATATCCGTTTTCGGGAATACAGCTAAACAGGTTTCATACATTTCTTCCGCTGACATTACCTTCTTAACGTCCACGTTGGGGTGTGAAGTATGCAGGGAAGTAGGTCCGCTCACCAACGTAACCGTTGCACCGTGATTGGCCAAGGATTCAGCGATGGCAAACCCCATTTTTCCGCTGGAATGATTGCCAATAAACCGTACCGGATCAATAGCTTCATGTGTCGGGCCAGCAGTAACCAGTACGTTTTTACCTTTTAATGCATTGCCGTTGACAAAAAAGTCTTCAAGCTCAGCAACAATTTCTTCTGGTTCGGCCATTCTTCCGGTACCGATCAGCCCGCTGGCGAGTTCACCATAGGTTGGATCAAGAATACGGTTTCCAAACGAAGTTATTTTTTTGAGATTTTCCCGGGTAGCATCATGCTGAAGCATATCCAGGTCCATTGCGGGAGCAAGGAAAACCGGGCAGCGTGCGGATAAGTAGACAGCCATTAATAAATTATCGCAGCGGCCGCTGGCCATCTTGGCAATTGTATTAGCGCTCGCGGGTGCGATGAGCATAGCATCGGCCCAAAGCCCAAGGTCTACGTGATTATTCCACTGGCCGCTTTCATCCCTGATAAACTCAGAAAGAACCGGGTGCTTGGAAAGCGTGGAAAGGGTAAGGGGAGTGATGAATGTTTTTGCGGAATCAGTCATCACTACCTTCACTTCAGCGCCCGCCTTTACCAAAAGCCGCGTTAATACCGCGGATTTGTAGGCGGCAATACTGCCGGAAATGCCCAGCACTATTTTTTTGCCCTGAAGCATAGATATGCTTATTAAAGTTCCGGAGTGCTTTCCGTACCTTCTCTTCTTCTGAAGTTCAGCTTGCCTTCCAGGAATTCTTCGGTTGCCGTAGAAGTTGACTTTGGCATGCGCTCGTAAAATTTAGAGATCTCAATCTGCTCACGGTTTTCAAAAACCTCTTCGAGGTTATCAACCGTTGTAGCAAATTCAGCCAGCTTATTGTTAAGTTCTTCCTTGATGTTGGAAGAAATTTGCTTGGCACGTTTTGAAATAACCACTACCGATTCGTATACGTTCCCGGTAGGGGCAACCATTTTATCGATATCGCGTGGAATAATTGATGATTGAATAGCCATAATTAGTTTTTATGAATTTGTAATTTTTAATGTTTTTACTTTTAAATCGCTTTGAACGTAGTACAGTTCAGCATCCTTTATGAATTTACTGTTCGGATACCGGTCTACGAAATTTTTATAACTCTGAAGTACATCCTGGTAGCGTTCGCGCTGCTTGGATTCAACACTCTCTTCGGCCAATTCAAATTTTGATTGCACAACGAGGTAATAAGATTCCTCCAGGTATTTAGAGTCCGGAAAATTCTTCTGAAAATTATCCATGGCAACAATTGCTGCCTTATACTGTCGCATTCTCACATATTGATTCGCGTTTTCGAATCCTTTCTTTTCCAGCCGTTCCTGAACCGTGTAGATTACTTCAATTGCCTGGTCTTTAAACTTGCTGTTGGGAAAACGATTCAAAAAATCCTGCATGGAAGTCATGGCTTCAATGCTTTCTGACTGATCCAGTGTGGGACCGGGTGAAGATCGGTAGAGTGAGTAAGCATACATAAACCGCGCTTCTTCCGAAAGTGTTCCCCGACCATAGGTTTCATAGAAAGATTTAAACTGTTCGGCCGCCAACAAATAAAGCTTTTCGTAGTACTGGCAATAGGCCAGGTAAAACTGCACCTTTTCAGCCTCCGGCAATCCCCTTACGATGGGTAAGATTTGCTCAAATAGGATCGAGGTTCGGTAATAATCTTTCTTGCCATAGTAGACCAGCCCGGCCTCGTATTTCACACGCCAATCCGGGTTTTTCTCAATTCTCCTGAATTTACTGCACGAAAACGCTACAAAAAGCCCTAAAATCAATATAAAAACTACAGATACTCTCCGCATAAGCCCGCAAATATAATACAACCTTAGATAAGTCTGAAACGGAAAAAGTTGCCTGAAAAGGCGGAAGGAGGGACTTATTTTTTTACCATCAGCTTGCGGGTCATTACACCCTCATTATTCACGTACAGGGTATAAAAATAAATGCCCGAGTTAAACGCATCGGCATCAATCTTTACACTGCTTAGGCTTGGCAGCAACTCGTAAACGGAGAGCGGGCTGCCTAAAATGTTATGGATAATAATTTTTGCTTTCGCGTTTTCTTTATGAATGTTATAGTCGATTCGCGCGCTGGTGACTATAGGGTTTGGATAAACATCGTGGAGTGTAATAAACTGCGATGCATAAATATGACTTTTCTCCCGCCTCGTCTCAACAACGAAATTCAAATCAAGCTGACTGATTTCAGCCGGGTTAGCCTTATTGTACACCTGGTATTTTACAGAACTGAAACCCTCGGTAAGCCCTGCCTCCAGCCCAATTGAAAAGTTTTCAAGCGTTTCACCGGGCTCAATGCGGACGGTGTAGCTATCGGTGCGCTGCTCACCACACTCATTGTTGGGACAGAAGAAGTTTTTTTGAGAACTGCCGATCTGCGTTTCAATTCTTTTGATGACTAACGTGATCGGCTTGTCGAATGTATTTTTGATTTTCAGAGGTGCCTGAATAACTTCTCCCACGGAGCCTTTGTAAGACTCTTCCAGGCCGGCTATTTCAAAATTCTGTGCCGTCAATCCCAATCCTACCAGACAAAAAACCGTTGCCAGTAAAAGTCTCCTCATGCACCCGTAGTTTGTACAAATTTTATTGAATTTCAGCGGGATTTCAAAGGAAAACTGAAATTATTTTGGGCAATCCCACAATAAACTTAAAGGGCCGGACGTTTTTTAGCGGGCTTTTTTAACGGGCTTTTTTAACGGGATTTTTTTTGCAGGATCAGAGGCGTTAAAAGGGCCGTTTACCGGGACAGCAATTTCCTTCACAACATCGCTTTTTACAGGCCGCTCTTCCAACCGCCATTTGAAGTCGGTTAGCTTGGTGTTCTCCTCGTCAATTTCGTGCGGTGGTATAAAATTTCCATCGGGCTGTTTGATAAAGCTGATGTTGCTCACCTTGCCATCTTTAAACCGGATGATGATGTTGCTGCACAGCACGTTGTTCATGCCGGTGAGCATGCCGGTTTTTTCATCCGATGCAAAATAGATGCTTTCGCCATTTCCGTTCACAAAAACCCGGTTGAGTTTTCCGTTCCGAAAATCGGCAATCATTTTTCGTCCTTTAATCTGGTTAAAGTTTTTCGAGGTATCCTGGGAGATTACGAAAGAATTTCTATCCATGAATATTTTACTGATGGTATTCCGCTCAATGAGCATGCTGATAGAATCTGCGGTCATTTGATTCCCATCTGTCCACAGAACCGGGTTTTTATAAAAGTAAAGTGTTGAATCTGCGCTGCGGTATTCAAGCGAATCCGCTTTTCCCTGAAGATCGCGCTTAAAGATTTTTACATTATGGTAGGCCAGCAGGCGCTTCTTTTTAGGATCCACATCGTCAATGGAAACAAGCGTATCGGCTGTCATAAACAAGGTGTCACCTTCATCCGTAACTTTTGCAACGTAAGCGTGATCGTAGACTTTTGCATAATTGTTATTATACGTATCGGATGCCTGACTGTAGATCGTCATATTTTCTTCCAGCGATTTCATCACTACGTTACCCCTGACTTTGGAGATTTTTTTAATGTCGTCAAAGAAAAATTTGTCGCCTTCCACGGCATAATTCTGGGTTCGTCCCTTTCCTTTGTTTGAATCGAACGTGCGGGTGAGGGTATTGTAAATGCCCGATTGATAGTTAAACGTGTTCGTATCCTTATCAACTACGTCCGTCTCGGTTACAAAGTAAATAACCTTGGTTTTAGCGTTATACCGCATGCTGTCAGCGGTCATGGTATAGTCCGGGTTGGTAACTTTCACATCGCGCTTAAAGGAAGCAAAGTTTGACGTTGCATCGTAATAACCTTTGCGGCTTACCAGGGTGTTAATACTGTCGACTAATCTTCCGCCATTGTAATATTTAGCTTCGTTGGCATTGCGGTCGTAGTCGAGAAAATCGGTATACAGTTTCGCCTGGGCCAGCTTGGTAAACACAACATTGCTTCTAAGCTTTGCTTTTTTAGCGTTACCATCATATTCAAGATGCCTGGCGGTAATGGTAATTGAGTCGCCCTCAACAATGCGCACGCGCCCAAAAGCCTCGACCATATTCTTACTCCGGTAAAACCAGGCCGAGTCACAATAGATTGTCGTTGTGTTCTGCACGAAAACAACATTGTCGATCACACGCTCGATACGTTCGCCATTCTTAATGCCTCCAATTAACCTTCCGGCTCCTTTTTGGAGCTCCACGGTTTTCTGAGCCAGTGCAGGCGTAAAAATTACCGTCAGAAAAAGAATAAGGAGACCAGGAATCCGCATAAAGCGTCAAAATTAAACTAAAAACTTGCTTTGTACTACGAAACTCTTGATGCAGTAGTATCTTGGTGCATGCTTGAGCAATTTCTGAACCACATTAACCGGCACACGCTCTGTACACCCACCAGCCGTGTGTTATTAGCCGTAAGCGGTGGCATGGACTCGATGGTCATGCTTCATCTTTTTAAAAAGGCAAATTATCCAATCGCTGTTGCCCACTGTAATTTTCAATTACGCGGAGTTGAGGCAGAACAGGATGAGCAATTTGTTGCAGATGCATGCCAATCATTATCAGTCCCCTTTTTAAGTAAGCGATTTAATACGCAGGAGTATGCAAAGCAAAATCGGTTATCCATTCAGGTTGCCGCACGTGAGCTGCGGTACGCATGGTTTGAAGCCCTGATGGACGATCAAAAATTTGAATATCTCGCCACGGCTCATCATGTAAATGATTCTCTTGAAACAGTTTTGCTAAAATGGATTCATGGCTCATCGCTTGAGAGCTTTGCGGGAATTCCCGTAAAAAATAAAAGAGTTATCCGGCCAATGTTGTTCGCAACGCGCAGCTTGCTATCGGATTTTGCATCCGAGCAAGGCATTATGTGGCGGAGTGATTCAAGTAACGACTCGGATGATTATCAGCGGAACTTTATTCGCAATCAGGTAATTCCAAAGCTAAAAGAAATTAACCCTGCATTGGAATCAACCTTTCAGCATGGATTGAAAAAGATTATTGGCGAACTGGAATTTTTAAAAAATCAACTGGAACAATGGAAACGGGATCATGTTCACGAAAAATTGGGGCAGGTTCGGATCGATAAGGCAGCGTTGCTTAATGCCAGCTTTTCAGACTCCCTGCTGTGGCGCGTGGTACGTGAGTATGGATTTAACATTGACCAGTGCCACGACATGATGGAAGCGATGCACAGTCAGTCTGGTAAAAAGTTTATCGGGACTTCGCATTTGCTCACGCTCGACCGTGAACACATTATTATTTCACCGTATGATGATGCGTATGAAGCGGTAACCATTCGTGAGAAGAATGAAAGCGTTGTACGAGGTGCCTGGGAAATAAGTATTGCACGATCCAGGTCAAAGGAAATTTCAACAAATCCAATCGTTGCCTCACTGGATGCGGATAAGATCAAGTTTCCGATTACGTGGCGATACTGGCAGCCGGGAGATTCCTTTTATCCGTTGGGTATGGAGAACCGTAAAAAGCTAAGCGATTTTTTAATTGACCGGAAGATTCCGCTGGCTGATAAGAACGGGATCAGTGTACTGGAATCGGAGGGAGAGATTATTTGGGTAGTTGGGCACAGAATCGACAACCGATACAAAATAACGCCCGAGACAAAGGCTGTTATAAAACTTACAGTTCAGCCACATTTCAGTTAAATCTTTTTTGTTTGGAAGCAAGCCTTTATAACTTGGCAACCTGAATTCAGAAACTAAACCTTAAAACCAATATTTATGAAAATTACCGTAGTTGGTGCAGGTAATGTGGGTGCAACCTGTGCGGATGTGCTCGCATACCGCGAAGTGGCCAACGAAATTGTTCTGCTGGATATCCGCGAAGGATTTTCAGAGGGAAAGGCTCTTGACATTTGGCAAAAGGCGCCAATCGATCTGTACGATTCGCGTACGATCGGCTCAACCAATGATTACGCTAAAACCGCCAACTCGGACGTTGTGGTGATTACCTCCGGTTTACCACGCAAACCGGGCATGAGCCGTGACGATTTGATTACGACTAATGCCGGTATTGTGAAATCGGTTACCGAGAGTGTTGTTAAGCATTCGCCTAATGCAATCATTATCGTTGTATCCAATCCACTGGATGTAATGACCTACCAGGCTCATATCACATCAAAGTTTCCGCGTACGAGGCTGATGGGTATGGCGGGCATTTTGGATACAGCGCGTTACCGTGCCTTCCTGGCAGAGGAGTTGAATGTTTCTCCGAAAGATATCCAGGCGATGTTATTGGGTGGTCATGGCGATACCATGGTTCCGCTTCCAAGATATACTACGGTTGCGGGTATCCCGGTAACAGAAATGATTAGTAAAGAAAAGCTGCATGCAATTCTTGAGCGCACGAAAGTGGGCGGAGGCGAGCTGGTAAAACTGATGGGTACATCCGCATGGTATGCGCCAGGTTCAGCAGCAGCACAGATGGTTGAAGCTATTGTAAAAGATCAGCGCAGGGTGTTCCCGGTTTGTATCAAGCTGGAAGGTGAATACGGTATTAAGGATTGCTACCTTGGCGTTCCGGTTGTGCTGGGTAAAAATGGTGTTGAGAAGATCATCGAGCTTCAATTAAACACAGAAGAGAAAGCGTTAATGGAAGCGAGCCGCAAGGCCGTGCGCGAGGTGATGGATGTGCTGGATAAAATCGGATAATTGAATATTTAATATTCATGAAATGAAAATGCCTGGTGAAAGCCGGGCATTTTTGTTTGTATTTTGTATTGGGTGTAGAGACGCAAAATTTTGCGTCTCTACGTTTTTCATACAAAAATGAAATCATTTACGATTTAACGCCCTTATAAATAATTTCATTCCGCGCTAACCCGAATTTTTTAACCTGATCTTCCGGTAATGCGAAAACAAATTTATCCTCAACCGGAGTTAATCCGCTTTGCGCGATTCGTTTTGGGTAATCATGCCCGTATTTCCTGACGTGATCATCTTGCCCGAATATTTTTTCGCGTTCACGCTTATCGGTGATCGTGTGATCTTCAAAGGTTACATCCGGAATTGGATTAAAGAATGGTATCTGCAAAATCGCGAAGCCACCCGGCTTCAGCACCCGATGGATTTCGCGCATGGCTTTAATGTCATCCTGAACATGTTCGAGTACATGATTGCACAACACAACATCAAACTTGTTTGCCTCAAACGGAATTTCATGAATGTCCATCTTTACTTTTGCCAGTGGTGATTCAATGTCAGCTGTGATATACTGATCACCGTGAATTTTTTCAAACCGATTAATGAAGCAGGCCTCGGGCGCGATGTGTAGTATGGTTTTCTTGTTTTTAAAAAAGTCCGTTTGCTGCTGCAGATAAACCCAAATCAACCGGTGTCGTTCCAGTGAAAGGCAATTCGGACAGAGCGCATTCTCACGCGGATTAATTCTTCCGTACGGCAAAAACTTTTTATAGCTTTTCGTACACACCGGACAAGTAACTGCACTTCCGGCATAAAACAACCCCAGTACTTTCATGCCTACACCACTTACCCGCTGGAGGTATTTACGGGGCACATACCGAATCAGAAATGCAATCAGCTTTTTCATCAGCCGGCAAAGATAATAGTCCACAGCTAACCGTCCACGGACCACAGTTGACTGTCGACCGTGGACAGTGGACTTTATTTTAGAGCCGCTAAAACTATTTACCTTTAACCCCCATCTTTACATCAGAAAAGCAATAATTGCAGACAAAAACGGCTAAACCGTGACCGAAACGCTACTGGATATCGCTATGATGCATTCCGACACCCTTGTTACCCGGGCCAAGCAAGGGGATAAGAATGCGCAGGGCAAGCTTGTGCAGTTGTGGTATAAAAGGATCTATAACTTCAGCTATAAGTTCTTTTTAGATCATGACCTGGCCATGGAGGCTTCACAGAAAACCTTCATCTCCATGTGCCGGAATATCGAAGGCTTGCAGGATATCGCGCGGTTTAAAAGCTGGATCTACAAGATTGCTGTGAACTATTGCCGCGAGGAGGCCCGGAAGACAAAGAACAGTAAGTCAATTTCAATTGATAAGGTTTACAATGTGGAGACTGAAGAATCACCACAGTGGGAAAACTCATCCATCCGGAATGACAATCCGGAAAAACAATACCAGCAAACAGAACTATCCGATATTCTGCAGAAGTCGCTGATGGAACTGAGCGCTGAACAACGCGAAGTCGTGATCATGAAAGAGTTTGAAGGACTGAAGTTTCGTGAGATTGCTGAAGTGTTGAACATTTCAGAGAACACAGTGAAGTCGAGAATGTACTACGGACTTGACGGGTTGAAGAAAATTTTAGAGAGAAGAAATATTACCAGGGAAACAATAAGTTATGAGCTATAAACCAGATGAATCAGCCTTGATGGCATATCTGTACGGTGAGCTGCAAGGTGAAGAGAAAAGGAATGTTGAAAAATACCTCGCTGAAAACCCAGAGGCTATGAGAAACATTCAGGAGATGATGGGCGTACGTAAAATCTTGTCGGTTGTAGAGGATAAGGAAGTAATCGCTCCGCCCATCGTATTGGACGATTTCAAGCAACGGTATTTCTGGAATACGCCATACCTGAAAACCGTTATCAGCATAGCAGCATCGTTGATGCTGTTGTTGGTTGCCGGCAAAGTTCTTGATCTCCGTATCTCCGTAGTAGATAATGTAGCGCAGCTTAGTTTTGGAGCACCCGCGGTTAAAGCAGTTGATCCGGCTCAGCCAGGCCTGACGGCACAGCAAGTTCAGGATATGATTAACAATTCGGTTCAAAGCAATAACCAGATCGTGCAGGCAAGCTGGAGTGAATCGCAGAAGAAGATTGATGCTTCAATTCGCAACAACATGGCGATGAACTCCAACAAGTTCAATGACCTGGTAAAGGAAGCATCAAAGGCATCGGAAGCACAGATCAGCGGCTACGTGGCTAGCTTGAAAAATGAAAATCAACAGTTGGTGAAAGATTACTTTAAGCTTACTTCCAATGAGCAACAGAAATATATCGAAAGCCTGCTGGTAGATTTTGCGAAGTACATGAATCAGCAACGTACAAGCGATTTGGAGGCAATTCAGATGCGCATGGTAAATATGGAGCAGAACACAACGCTCTTAAAGGAAGAAACAGAACAAATTCTGGCCAGTATTATCTCTAACAGTAATACACCAGTAAATACAAATACTAAAAGTTATTAACAGGTAAAGAAGTATGAAACGAGTAATTAATTTTTTGATTGTGGGGTTGATATTGGTAAGTGCAACGTTGTTTGCACAGAAACCCACCGAGGAGCGGATGAAGCGGGATATCGCAGTAATGGAAACTGCGCTTTCAGAAATGATCAAGCAGGAGTTGAATCAACGTAATTTCTTTTTTATGGATGTAAAAGGAAATTATGTTTCCGGTTATGGTGTAACCTTTACTGTTCCAACAAGTATGATTAGCAATGTTTGGAGTACAGGAAGTGGCTATGTCATGAGTGTTGACGGTAACGTTAGTTTGGGCAGCGTAGCATTCGCTTCCCCAAATCACGATAGCGACCTTGAAATTACTGAAAAGGAGGCTCGGGAGGCAAAAGCCGCAATGAAGAACGACAAAAATAAAAATGTGCAAAAGGAGCGCGACAAAGCAGAACAAGACGCTCAGGTCGCTCGTAATAAAGCAGACCGCGCAACACAGGAAGCTCGTGAAGCTGAACGCGAAGCAACGTTATACGGTATTCAATCAAGGAATGGTGTAAATGGATATTACTCTACCGGCAATAACCGCAAGCGTTTTAACACAGACAGTCTGAATGCAGTAAGCAATGCAAAGATTATTGAAGCAGCTAAAACCTTTATTACAGATTACGGAGATATGTTGAGTCAGCTTGCGCCCAATGAACGCATTATTGTAACGAACCGAGGGTCGAACGAGAATAATGTTTGGTTAAATGGTGCTAAGGCAAAACGTTCGCTCTTAAGTGTTGAGGCTACTAAAAGTGATCTCACGCAGTTTAGACAGGGAAGTATTACGCGCGATCAGTTTATTAAAAAAATGAAGGTGGTTAATACAGTAACCTCTGAAAAAACAGAGCCTGATATGGAGCTGTTGGCCAGCATCTTCAACCGCTTGTACCGCGAGGATCTTTCCAGAACGTACTACATGCAAGGGGGAGCATACTACGAGCGTTTAACTGACTTTGGGGTTATTCTGCACATGCAGGTTGTCTCAAGTTTAAGCAATGGTGATTATTACACCCCGGCAAAAGATGTGCGGCTTGCTATGCCAACCCTGGGGCTGACAAACTTAACCCAGGAAGAGCGCGATAAAAAGGTGAAAGAGCTTTACCCGGTGTTCGAAAGCGAACTAAAAGAAAATATTTTGGACTATGGCCGAACTTTAAAGAGCCTGAATGACAATGAACAGCTGATTGTTGACGTTAGCATGACAAAATGCACAGGTTGTGGGATTCCGGCTTCGCTGGAACTGGCTGTAAAAGCTTCGGTGCTGAAAGATTATAGTGCAGGGAAGCTTGATAAAAGTGCCGCATTGTCAAAAATCGAAGTGAAAAAAGGGCCGAATCAATAGGCGATAGTACACAATAGGAAACAAGATTACCCGGATGGTCGTTAAAGCGTTAAACATCCGGGTATTTTTACGGA
>Ga0075156_10000745_pt1 | contig 17128 bp, 14 predicted proteins | sample JI81AbrownDNA_FD_70966 | JGI IMG/M metagenome (GOLD analysis project Ga0075156, IMG submission 70966) | Wastewater effluent complex algal communities from Wisconsin, to seasonally profile nutrient transformation and Carbon sequestration -... | ecosystem: Engineered > WWTP > Effluent > Algae...
GAGACTCGTTTAGAACGAGCAAAAAGTTCATCTGATTTCATATAAATAATCGCTGTGCCTCACGAGCCGCATAAGTAATTAGGAAAGAAACGCCTGCTCTACGAAAAACTTGCCATGTTTCAATCAAACCATCTTCCCTTTTAAGAAATCCATTCGCTGATAAGAGGTTAATGGATGCATATTCACCACTGACTTGATAAGCACCAACTGGAAGTTTAGTTTGAATTTTTATTTCATGAATTAAGTCTAGCGAAGTGATTCCCGGTTTTAACATTAACAAATCGGCACCTTCCTGCGCGTCTCTCACCGAGGATCTAATCGCTGTTTCTCTGTCACGTATATCGAGCTGATAGGTGGAACGATCGCCAAATTTTGGAGAAGAATCAGCAGCACCTCGAAAAGGACCATAAAGATTGCTTTTGAATTTTGTAGAATAGCTCATTATAGGAATATGTCGGAATCCATTACTATCGAGAATTTGACGATGAGAGAATACGCGACCATCCATCATATCACTTGGAGCAATTCCGTCGGCGCCTGCCTCAGCATATTGCAAGGCTAACATTGATAATGTTTTTACTGATTTATCGTTATCAATGACACCATCGGCATCGACGTGGCCGCAGTGTCCGTGAGTTGTAAGAGAACACAGACATGTATCTAGCCAGAGGAAACAAGAAGGAAATTCAGATTTAATAGTTTGAATGCATCTCGAAAAAAAATCAGTTGGAAATTCAGTATCTGATTTTTGTTTTGGAACAGTGAAGAGTAGAAAATGATTGATTCCATGTTTCATATCTTCTTCCATTTGTTTTAAAATTGTTTTTTCTGTATCACGGAAGGTCCCCAGTAAGCTAGGTAGTTCTTCTCGATTTGCCAATCCTTCCACAACAAAAAGAGGTTGGATCATTTTTTTAAAACTTAGCGAACCTGAATCTGCAAGTTCTCTCAGGTAGGAATTGTTTTTGATACGATTTAAATTGGTCATATTCATTCTTAGTTTTTAATATAATAATCTTTCCAATATTGAAAGGAAGGACAAATATTGATTTTTCCTTTTTCTCCTAAATATTGTTTAATTTTTAAGTAAGTTGATCCAGGACCACAGAAATGAATTATATATTTCCATTCTGGAAATTTTTCCATTAGGTATAAAAATTCTGATCCGCTATTCCAGAATGCCGCTTTTATTTGTTTAGGATTCATTTCGTACGGAATATCCGGAGGTGAAACTACATATGTTTTTAAAGTGGGTAAAACTTGGTTTTGGTTTGTATCATGCGTTAACTTTAAGAAGCTATTTTCTCTACCTGTTAAACACGAAATTTGGATTTTTTCCACTTCTCCCAAACCATCTGATGAACCATGGACCCAGATATCTCTTTTCGCAAGCTCTTTCCAAGTGGAGACGCCCGAACACCAAAGTATGCGATTTTTTAAGTGGGGAAGCTCAGTAGCAGGTAACGAAAAACTTTTCGAAATATATAAATCAGTGTTATTCGGTATAGCAACGGATAGTTGAATTCTATCCTTCTTTGGTTTAATTCCGAGATAAGGCCAAACTTCCTCTTCGCTAAACTGAATTGGGAGTTTATTTGAATAAGTTATTTCATTCAATACCTTACCAGAATCAGTCTCACCTCGCAAGTAAATGATCTCACCAAATTCACGAGCAATTGCACTGACACCAATCTTCTGATGACATCCACCTCCAAATTTTTGGAGGATGTTTCTTTCTTTTTTCGCGGTCTCTTCCGCTTCTAAGTCCATCAAAGATTCGAAATAGAGGATACTTTCCTGATCGTTCTCTCGCGTTTCTACACACAAGGCACCTTGTGCTGGAGCGCACGGATTTTGAGATAGTGGTAGGATCATAAACAAACATTCATTTATTTTAGAACGTAAATAGTTTTGGATTTCGATAAGTTCATCGATTTCATTTGCAAATGTATGGTCAGTTAAGATTCGATCAATTGCTGCCTTTGCGACTAACAGGCAATTGGAATCTGACTCCATAAATTTCTTAAACCTTGTTTGGATATTTCCTCGGACAGATTCAAATTCGATCGGTAAGTTCGATAAGGAGATTGGAAAAAAAGAACGAATAAATGGTTTTATATTATATTCTCTTCGCGGAGAAGAAGTAAGTATTTTTATTTTGGAGGGGAAAATGCCATCGATAGATTTTTTTAAGAAGATCACGTCTCTTTGGTCTTCACGAGGTAATACCGAAATAACTCTCGTACCTTTCCTCTCACTGAGATCTAAATCTTTCCAAGAATGTACGATACCGTCAATTTTGTTATTGAGCAAATCATCTTGGAGATCTTTCGTGAAGATTCCTTGCCCAGATAATTTCCATAAAGGGCTGTGAAGATCTTTGTCGCCTTTAGATTCTTTAAAATGAAACTGAATTTGTAAATCAGGGAATTTTTGGTTCAGTGATTTGGCAACTAAATGAGTTTGTATTTTTGCTAATGCAGAAGAACGAGACCCTAACTTTAGTAACATACTTGTGGTAGATCTTCCCATCCATTCATGATATGGATTTGCTCTTCTTCGCGTGCGTTTGTTAAGTGGCCAATCATGAGTTGAACTTTCGGTTTTATGAGTGCAATCGAATCATTCGTATTTTCAATAGAAGTCAATAATTTAGAAAACGGTATGTACTTTTCATTTTTCATTCCTAAGAGTGAGATATCATTCTCCCTGAAATCTAAAATCATAGACGCCTGATGAAACTTTGAGACCATAACTTCTGGAAAAAAGGATGAGGCAATGATCGAAGCATGAGAGTCACTTACATATTCTTCCCACTGTTTTGTTTGAATTTTAAATCTTTCCGATAGTATTTTTAATCTAGACTCATTGCGTCCATATACTATTGTTTCTCGATTATTGTTTAATAAGTGAGGTAGGATTGATTCGGCCAGATTTCCAGTACCAAATAAGTGAACCTTCCTTTGGTTATGGATATGTTTCTCGCAGAGTCCTCCATAACTCTGTCGACCCAAGCCAGTCAAAAAATTACTTCTGACAATTTTCGAATGTTCTAATATTTGATTTCTTAACTTAATCAAAAATTCGGTAAGGGATGAATTTTCCAGACTGTTTTCAGAAAATCTCTCTTTAAACTGGGCTTGTACTTCTGACTCTCCGAATAGTTTTGAATGAAGACCGCATACAATTTCTAGCAAAAAAGCATAAGCATCAAAACCTCGATAAACTTGTAATCCAGGCGCGATGGATTGGAAAAATAAAGGAGCAAGCAAGCGTTCATCGCTCAAATAGACTGAACGCATACACGTATGCCATGAAATACAGTCTGGTATTTCAAAATGTGGAATGCTTTTGGCATCGCCGTGTAGAAGAACTAAAGTTGACCACATAATATTTAGTATATCAGGGATTCCTAAACCATTGTCACGGGAATGTCAGATTTTTCATTAAAAAAATGAGAGCGATTCTCAATTCGCTATTCTTGAGTTTCAATCGAAAAGAATGTTTTGTTTACGCCAGTCTTCGAAAGAGAGCGTAATATGGAGACGGAAGTTTGGTTTATGCCCTAATTCCTTCTGTATTTTCGTGTAGGTCGAGCCAGGACTCGCAAAATGAATCACATCTTTTAAAACAGGAAACCTTTTTGTAACGCGTTCGAATTCAGACCCACTTCTCCAATAGGCTGCTTTTATTTTTTGGGATCAAAATCACTCGGAATTTCTGGAGATGACAGACGATAGGTGGAAATCAATGGAAAAGGATTAAATGAGGTATCTGAATCAAAATGTGAAAGTTTAATAAAATTTAATTTTCTTCCAAGTAGAAGTGATAATCTCATCGGTTCGGATTCACCTAAACCATCGTTGGTTCCATGAACCCAGAGGTTTCGGTGAGCTAAGTCTGTCCAAGTAGAAAGTCCGGCAGTCCAGATCACTTGTTTTCCAGGATCGGAGACTAAATCTAACGGATAGGCATATCCTCTAGAAACATACAAATCGGAATCTGTTGGAATTTTATATTCTAGCCTCTCTCTTTGTCTCGGCGCCATCTTGGCATTAGGTGGCCATATCTCGGAGACATGAAAAGTATCAAGACACGAATCCGCGAGGGAACAAGTAGAATCGTTTTCGTTTCGAAGGATTTCAACCATTCCGTATGGCCTGCTTAAAATGGACTTTCTTGGTTTGTCCTCTCTTTTGTTCATTTCATCTGCAAATTTGTATTCAAGTTTTGCTTGATAGTCTGCTTCTTTATCTATGAGAGAGTAGATACAATTCCTGATGGTTTCGGATTCACTAATTAATTTAACAAACGTTATTCCTTCAGCAGGGAAATTAGGACAAAGAGAAAGAGGCGGGATCATAAATAAACTCTCACTCCATACTCTTCTCGCTAAATCTCGCGAGGACTTGAACTCTTCTGTCTGATCTGGATATAATTTCGTGGAAAACAATCGATCCAAATGCACCTTCGGAAGAACAATCCCATCGATTTCAGGAGTTAGGAATTTTTTTAATAGTAGGAGTGTTTCCTCCTCGCTTGGATGAAGGATGAATTGTTTTTTCTGAATCGAAATAGGTAGATAATTTTTTAGGAAATTGAGTGTATTTTCAGTATGAATTGTTTTCTGACAGATGATTTTGATCTGGTTTTCATTGGAATGACTGATATTTTTTTTAAAAAGAATGATCTCTCTTTGTTCGGTTCTGGGTAAAACAGAAAAAATCGATGAGTTAAATACTTCTCCGATTTCAAATTCGCTCGTGTTGTAAACAAAGAGATCGAGAAATTTAGATCCTATTTCAAGCGGATCGTGCTCTAGGAAATATTGGATTTTTATATCTTGAAATTTATTTTTTAAGCTTTCGCCGACTGTAATGGCCTGTAACTTCGACAAGGTGGAAGAGGAAGATCCAATTTTAATTGTTAACAAGTTGCCTCATCTACTTCTATTCATTATAACAATTTAAGGGCTTTTTCCTTGCGGTTCTACTTGATTTTTTTTAAAAAGAGCTCCGCTCATTTAACTCGTACAAAGTCTAATTGAGTATGACAGAAAAAATAAAAATGTCTGATATCGATTTAAAAAAGAAACTTTCCGATCTTGCATTTCAAGTGACCCAGAACAGAGGAACGGAACGTCCTTTTTCGGGTGAATACTATGAGAACAAAGAAGAGGGAATTTATTTGTGTGTCTGTTGCGGTCAGAGTCTATTTGATTCCTCTACCAAGTATGATTCTGGCAGTGGTTGGCCGAGCTATTATGCACCCATCGAAAAAGATTGTGTCGAGTCGATTGAGGATGGGAGTCATGGAATGAAACGGACAGAAATCGTTTGCAGCCGCTGTGGAGCACACTTAGGGCACGTTTTCCCGGATGGACCAAAACCGACAGGTTTACGTTACTGCATCAATTCCGTGAGTCTTGCCTTTCAAAAGAAAATGGTTTAGTCTCCGAGCCAACCGATATTTTCCGCGCATGCAAACTGCGGTGCTTTTGTTGGTTGTTCCTCCAATCTCACAGCACCCATGTTGACTCCGATTTGGCGATAGATTCGTTTTGCCAAGAGTGACAATTTCGAAGCTTCGCACTGATTGCCGAGTTTGCTCTCAATCGAAGAAACCTTGGTTAATATGTGGGCACTTCCTTCCGTTTGTTTCATTCCAATCGCATTTCGCAAAATGAGTGCTTTCTGAAAGTAACCTCTCGCGTCCTGGAATTTTTCGGCTTCTAATGCTTTTGTACCTTTCTCTTCCAATAACTCAATGATTTTCGGAATCCTGGAAATACGAACCTCCGACAAGATTGCCTCGCTCGATTTGTCTTCGACTGGAGTTGCATATAAAATGGGCAAACACACCAAAAAAATAGCAATATAGAAACAATACTTCAGAGTTTTCATAAGTTTTCCGTTCCATTCTATGAATTGCAGGTATCGTGCCAATTGCACGTGGAATATACTCTCGACGAAAAAATAAGGTCAAAAAAGATGAAATTGGCTCTGGTCGAGCGATCGCCTCTTGGTTTATGATTCATGAAACAAGGGGAGGAAAGTCCGGACACTAGGGGACAATCGGACCGAGTAACGCTCGGGATGTGAAAGGGTGACTGATCACATACGGATAGTGCAACAGAAAACAAACCGCCATGTGAAAGTGGTAAGGGTGAAATGGTGGGGTAAGAGCCTACCGCTTATTTTGTGAAGAATAAGGCTAGGTAAACCCTCCGATGTGCAATCTCAAGTAAACAACCGTTATGAGCTGTCCCGCCAGGTTGTGGGTAGAGAGCATCAGATAAATGATCGCATAGAACAGAATCCGGCTTATGGGCCAGAGCCACTTTTTTGTAAGATTGCATGTAGTTCATTTTCTTCGTCTGCATTGTATAAAACACAGACTAAATCTCGAAATAATAAGACTGCCTTGGCAATTTCCGACCTTGTTTTTGTTAGGTGCCAGCCTTCGAATCCCACAATCATTCCGCAGCTATCTTCCATACCAGAAAATTCTGCCAATGTTAAAAAAGAAATTGAATGTTCTTTTAAGAATTTATCTAAATCGGGGTGGTCTAACTGATACTGTTTATTAGGACAAATGACCCGTATTTCTTCAGAGGATACCCCTAATATTTTTTTAGCATATCCAAAACACCATTTTAGTTTCTCTGAAAGAATTTCGTCTGCGTTAACTGATACTAGTTGAACATCTGTTAAATTTTCTAAAACAGGAACTCCACCATCACCATTAGAAATTTTATTCGCGAATTGAGAAATTTCTGGAGAATTTCGAATGTTTCGAATGATATCCCAAGATTTATGAGGTGTTTTTTCTAAAAAAGAAATGATCTCGGAATTCGAGTTTTTTAGTTTTCTACTTAAAAACCAACTCCACTTCTTATTGATCCAGAAAATTTCAGAAAGAAAGAGAAATAGATCGTAAAGACTATGGTTTTCTACCCATTCTTCGACTTGGTCAATGATCAAAAAATCAAACTGGTATTGATTGATCTCTTCAATTTTGTTCACAACGATTGGTTTTTGTATATGATTTAGATTTTCTAATTCCTCTTTCCATAACTTGTAAAGCGATGAGGACCCTTGCCAGATAACAACAGTTTTGCCCTCCTCGGCTAGAGTGAGGCCGAATTGACCAGCGAGAATCGATTTTCCGGAACCTGGCACGCCATAGACAATCGACCGGTCAATTTTAGTAATTTCGGAGATCAGAGAGAATTGTTCTTTCGTTAGAGCAAGTAACTTATCGTCCTCAGAATTTGATTTCCTCTTTAGATCCGATATGAAGTTAAGATTTTTTACAAGCACCTGATGGATTTTTTTTAGAATGTTTTCATCAAGAGGTTTTCGATTATTTTTATCTTGGATTTTGTCTATGATCTCTTGGAGAGTAAGTTTTCCATCCTCGAGCTCATCTTTGCCAAAAATCCAAGGGTTTCTGTTGTTTTTTAGATAGAACTCGTTTTTCTCATTCTTTAAAAAGAAAAGTGCACAATCGTAGTATTCTTCTGGAAAAAAATTTTCTAGTCCATTGTGATTTTTTAAAAATTCTTTAAATAAAGAAAGTTGTGTTGTCGCCTGTTCAATCGGTCCCGAGTAGGATTTACCTTCAACTTCCTTCCAGTTTCTTTCCCGAACATTGTAAAATTCCCATTTCCCACGATTGACTTTCCATCTACCATTTTTTAGTTCAATTGTAACGATTCCATAAGGATTGACCACAACGAAATCAATCTCTCGCATGGGGACGTCTGGTGTGATTAAGGTAAGCGAATAATATACATTCTGATTGCTGTCCATTTCTCTAGCAAAACGACGATAGAAGTGATGTTCACTGGAAATATCATTGGTAACGGCGGGAAATTGTTTGGGATAAATCATTTTATTCGTGAACGGAATGCCCATCATCTGAAAGAATTGCCATATGAGGAATTTCTTTTTTCTAATTTCAATCACTCTAGTCTTTAGTTTTTGCGCAGGTGGAAACATTAAGGTGAAAGTAAAACCGGACCTATCCGGTGAACTTCAAATCTACGAAAAAAAATGGAAACGTAAGGGCGGAGGAACATACTTTGGAAATGGACTCCGTCCGGAATCGGAATCGGAACTGATCATTAAAGAAAGATTTTACACTTTCGAAAACATAAATTGGATTTCTCCTCCAGGATTACGATTTTCATTCTTCAAGGAGGATGATGAGAGTACAAATCACTTCATTGTATTGGTAGATACGAGCGCAAAATCGAAGTTAATCGAAGCATTGGGGATAAAAAAAGAAGATATTCTAAATTTGATCACGGAGGCAAAAAATAGAGACGATTTAATGCGGTTCAATACGCTTTCGGAACATATACAAATTGAAATCCAATTGCCTTTCCAAGTTAAAAGTGTTCAATTTACTGAGCCAAGAAAACCCGGTGAATGGACTGCACGTTCGGATGGACAAGGAAAAGTTATAATCAATATCCCGCTTGATTCCTGTTGGGAAAACGAACATCCTTTCACCGAAATCTTAATCAAATACTAAGAATGCGGTACGTTACGTTGATCTGAAATACTTTGTTTCTAAATCATGAACAATCCCTTTTAATACGTTTCTCCTTTCGTTTTGATCGGGAAGTTTTTCTTTCAGTAACTTTCGCATTTGATAAATTTTATTCATTAAATCCGTATCCTCTTTCGGCATTACTTCTTCAAAAAGTCGACGTAGAGACGCTGTTAAGCCTGCAAATTGTCCATCTGTAGAGATTGAAAATGAGACGGCACCAAGATTAATTAACGAAGCTGAATAAAAATCGCAGTTATTGGGATCATCTACGGAATTGGCCCAAATTTTTAAATTTCTCGCGATCGCCCGAAATTTTTTATTCGTATCGGGATCATTCGTTGCTAGAAAAATGATATCTCTTTTTTCTAAATCAGTAGAGACAACATCCCGTGTAATGATGTTTAGATGGGATTTTCCTTCTAAATATATTGTAACATCCGGGTGAATCTCCCGCGTAATAATCGTTATAAGAGCACCCGTGTTTTCTAAACCTTGTAATTTTTCAAGACAGGCTAGGCCGCCACCGACGATCAAAATATCTCGATCTTTAAGATTGAGAAAAATGGGATACTTTTTTGTCATGTTGCCACGTTTCCAGTGCAGATCGAATCGCCTCACCAACATATAGGATACCAGGCCCCGAAGTAATTTTTTCCATTCCATCTTGCATCGATGAGGTGAGAGTCGAAAAAGTAGAGATCATTTTTTCGCTTCCGGCATTTTCTACGAGTGCAATAGGTGTTTCGGATTTTAACCCTTTCTCGAGTAATTTGATTGCTAATTCCTTGATTTTTTGCGTACCCATCAAGATAACGATGGTTCCTAAAAAGTTTTCCATACCCACCCAACTTCTGTTATCTTCCATGATCGTATGACCGTCTAAAATGATAATTTGTCTTGAGAGTCCTCGCAATGTTAAAGAGGATTCGATAGAACTGATTCCTGCTGTGACAGAGCTTACACCAGGTACGATTTCAAATGGGATCTCATTTTCCTTTAAGATCTGAATTTCTTCTCCTAATCTTCCGAAGATGGTAGCATCTCCACCTTTAAGCCTTACGACTTTTTTCCCCGACTTTGCATAAGTTAATAAAAGTTCGCTGATCTCGCTTTGAGTCCTTGAGTGTTGGCCTGACCGTTTGCCAACGTACAAACAAATCGCCTGATCTGGAAAAAGAGTGAGGTATTCGGAGTCCAGAAGGGCGTCATACAGAATGACTTCTGCCTTTCGGATGCGATCCAAGCCTCGCAGAGTGAGCAAATCGATGGGTCCAGGCCCTCCGCTTACAAAATAAACCATTCCGATTTCTGTCTTATTGGATGACATCTTCAATATATCACTCGTGTCCAAAGAATACGTCAAGTGAATCTATGCCCCAATGCACCCGAATCTAGCCTCGGATGGTAATATTTTTTACTTTTTCTCCATTTTTTTGGTTTACCAAGACGTTTCCACGCACGAATCTTCAATTTATCGGACTTTTTGGATGTTTTAATAGAAATATCGATGGATTCGAATCCAGAAACGTCATTTTTGATCTCATAGGCAAAGGAAACAGAACAAAAGATGCTCTCAGATGAGAAACGGAACAAGTTTTTTGAACTTTTAAAAGATTCTTCTAAGGACGAGTGGGTTTGGATGAACGGATATCTTTCGGCGCTTGTTATGCCATTAGATGGACCAATTCCTTTAGCAAGTATCACAAACGATATGTCAGAGCGAATTGTTACCAGTTCAGTTTCGACAACCGTGTTGACACCAAGTTCACAGGCGAGCTTACAGCTAACAGTCCTTTACGGAACGGAAACGGGAAATTCAAAAAAACTAGCGACAAATCTCGTCAAAAAATTAAAGGACGCAGGTCATAAAGCCACTTTAAAAAATACAGAAACGTATAAGCCAACTGAACTGGACTCAGAGAAGAATTTAATCGTTGTTGTTTCGACTCATGGGGATGGGGAACCTCCTGCTGCTGCTAAAAATTTTGTAGAAAATTTAAAATCAAGAACTACTAAATTTAAAAATTTAAACTATGCCGTGATTGGTCTCGGTGATACGTCTTATCCTCTCTTTTGTCAAACAGGTATCGACGTAGACTCTCTGTTAGATGGCCTTGGTGGAAAAAGAATCCAAGCAGTAGCCAAATGTGATTTAGACATTGAAACAACTGCCTCTCCATGGATTGATACTTTATTATCCAATTTGGTTGCTTTGAATGGAAGTCAAAGTTCTCTCGCTACTAATTCAGTTTCTACCGAAGCAAAAAATACCTCCAATAAAAAGATCATTTATGTCGGTAAAGTAATTTCAAATATTGTTCTCAATGATGTCGGAGCTACAAAATCCACACGCCATATAGAAATCGAATCGGAAGTTCCGATTCTTTATGAACCAGGAGATAGTGCAGGATTTGTTCCACACAATACGAAAGAAGAGGTCCATCAGATATTGTCTTTACTATCTGTAGAACCCGAAGAACGAATCAATCATTCTGGAGAAACCTGGATCGCTAGTGATCTTCTTTTGACAAAACTTTCCATTCGTTTTTTACCAGAGAGAGTCATTAAAAAATACTCGAATCTTATAAACCAACCTATTGCTACCACGAAAGTGGATCTTGACTTTCTTCTTACCGAGTATCCCCTTCCGACAAATGTAAGTGGGATCAAAGTTTTTGAGATTTTAGAAAACATCGTTCCTAGATACTATTCTATCGCTTCATCACCTAGCGCGCATGGAGAAAATTTCATTCACCTAACAGTAGCTGAAGTTTCGATACAGACGAAATCAGGAGATAAAGAAGGGCTTTGTTCTGGTTACCTTTCGCACTTCTCTGAAGGTGAAGAAGTATTCTTCTTTATTCAAAAAAATGAGAATTTCCGTTTACCACCGGAAGACGCACACTTAATCATGATTGGCCCAGGAACTGGCATTGCACCATTTCGATCTTTTTTATTTGAAAGAGATGCGAATTCGGCGACTGGTAAAAATTGGTTATTTTTTGGAGAAAGAAATTTTGTTTCAGATTTTTATTACCAAGCAGAACTACTGCAATTAATGGAAACAGGTGTATTACAAAAGTTAAATGCCGCTTTTTCAAGAGATACTAAAAATAAAATCTATGTCCAAGACAGAATGGCAGAACAGGAAACGGAATTATTAAAATGGATAGAAGAGGGTGCTTACATTTACATTTGTGGATCAAAGGAACCGATGAGCATGGATGTTCAAAAACAACTTCTCCAGATTTTATCAAAAAGGGAATTTGATACCAATCTATCTTCAGAAGAATATTTAAGTAGCTTAGAAGAATCTGGCCGCTATAAAAAAGACGTTTATTAAGGAATTTATATGTCGACACCTGGAAAAAAAGAAACAGTAGCAGAGCGAGTCAAAAGAGAAAGTCGTGGACTGAGAGGAACTCTTGCCGAAAGTTTAAAAGATGAACACACTGGATCATTGAGATCGGATGATCAATTGCTTTTGAAATTTCATGGGATGTATCAGCAAGATGATAGAGATCGCAGAGAGGAGCGTGCGCAGAAAAAACTTGATCGTTTACATTCTTTTATGATTCGTCTTCGTATTCCGGGTGGGATGATCGGTCCTGTTCATTGGGAGGAATTACACAATGTTGCCGGAAAAAATTCGACAGGGACGATTAAAATAACAACTCGTCAGACTGTGCAATTGCATGGGATATTAAAAACACAAATCAAACCCACGATCAAAGCATTTGATCAGGTGTTTTTGGATTCGATTGCTGCTTGTGGTGATGTGAATCGAAATGTGACCTGTACATCGAATCCTTCCGTATCCCCACTTCACAAGGAAGTATTTTTATTTGCAGGAGAAATTAGCCGTCATCTACTTCCGAAAACGCGTGCATATTATGAAATTTGGTTAGATGAGAAACAGCTAGTCGAAAAAGAGGAACCTAAAGATCCTCTTTATAAAGACGTATACCTTCCTCGCAAGTTTAAGATTGCGATAGCGATCCCACCACATAACGATGTAGATATATTCACCAATGATCTTGGATTGATTGCAATAATTGAGGCCGGGGAATTAAAAGGGTTCAATGTATCCGTTGGCGGGGGTCTTGGTACCACACATGGAAATCCAGACACCTATCCAAGATTAGGCAGTGTTCTCGGTTATGTTTCGAAAAAAGATATCTTAAAATTCGTTTATGAGATTGTAACTGTACAAAGGGATTTTGGAAATAGAGAGGAGAGAAAACTTTCCCGACTTAAATACACAATAGATCGTATGGGTCTCGAAAACTATAAGAAGGAAGTTGAGAATCGAACTGGGATTAATTTTTTACCTACCAAAGATTTTAAATTTGAGACTCGCACAGATGAGTTTGGTTGGAAACAAGACCACGCAGGAAATTGGCATTATACTGTATTTGTTGAAAACGGAAGAGTTTTAGATGAAGATGGTTATCTTTTGAAAACCGCACTACTTGAAGTTTCCAAAACAAGACGAGCCGTATTCCGATTTACTTGCAATCAAAATCTAATTCTATCTGATATTTTACCAAGGGATAAAGAACTGATTCATGAAATTCTCGAAAAGTACGCGGTAACAAAAAAAACCAGCGAAACCTCTCCGCTGAGGAAAAATTCGATGGCATGCGTAGCACTTAGTACCTGTTCGCTTGCATTGGCAGAGGGGCAAAGATATTTACCTTCGCTTGTTGATAAAATTGAAGGTATTTTGATAAAATATGGATTAAAGAATGAACCGATTACCATTCGGATGACAGGTTGTCCCAATGGATGTGCAAGACCTTACATTTCAGAAATTGGACTTGTGGGTACTTCCTACGGAAAGTATAACCTTCACTTGGGAGCTGACTGGGAAGGAACAAGATTAAATTCAAAATTCAAAGAAAGTTTAGATGAGGAACAAATTTTAAATGAACTAGATGTACTTCTAGGAAAATTTTCCAAAGATAGGAAAAATAAAGAAACGTTCGGTGATTTTATATATCGATCAGGAATTCTAAATTAGGCAGAGATGTACCGATTGATGGCGTCTATCAATTCTTCTTTGTTTAACGGTTTTGTTAAGTAATAGTCTCCACCTACTTGAAATCCTTGTTCGCGGTCTTCTGATAAGGCCGCGGCAGATAAAAATAAAATCGGGATTCTTTTTCCGTTATGATTCTCTTTTTCATACTTTCTAATTTCTTCAGTAGCTTCGAAACCAGTTTTTCGAGGCATCTGAACATCCATCAGTATAAGATCAAAGGCTTCTTTTTTGAAAGAGGAAACCGCCTCATAACCGTTACTTGCAGTTGTCACTGTATAACCAACATTTTTCAAAATTTTTTCTGCTAAAATCTGATTGATTCGATCGTCTTCAGCAAGAAGAATTTTATATACCCGGTCTTTCTTTAAATCTTTCCGAATGGAGTCAGATTTGGGTACTGAAGGAATTTGAGATTCATACTTTTTAAATGGAAGTATTACCTCAAAACAAGTACCGTGCTCTTCTCTCACTGAGGATTGAAAAGAAATTCGACCTCCCATTTTTTCGATTAATTTTTTCGAAATCGTGAGTCCAAGTCCAGTCCCACCGTATTGGCGCACATCGCTAAAATCTTCTTGCTGGAAAGGTTGAAAGATTCGATCATAATTTTCTTCCAAAATACCTTTTCCAGTATCTTTCACAATAAATTTGAAATTGGTTTCTCCACATAATAGAATTTCTATTCTGATCGAACCGTCTTCCGTAAACTTGATCGCATTATTTACCAAATTTAGCATAACTTGCAATATTCGATACTCATCACCCAAAATCAATTTCGGTAAATCATTATCCAGATAGACTTCAAAATTCAATTTTTTACTTTTTTTTGAAAGAAGAAGGGATGCGTATTCAGAGATTCTGGCAGATACTTCATTTAGAGAAAAAGGGAACTCGTTAATCTTCATTTGATTGGCTTCAATTTTTGATAAATCGAGTATATCATTGATAATATTTAATAATAAATTCCCACTATTTTTAATAATATTTAATTGGTTTTTTGTTTCCTCCGAATGATCTCCATCAATCAATAAATCCGTATAACCAATGATAGCATTCAGAGGCGTTCTAATTTCGTGAGACATGTTTGCGAGAAATGCAGATTTTATTTTTTCGGCCGATTCTGCTTTTTGTTTTGATTCGATTAAAGCCCTTTCGATATTTTTTCTTTCCGTGATATCGTGAAACACGGCGAAAACTTGTAAGGCTTCTTTGGTTATGGGATGGTAAATGATTTGTGTATTGATGGAAATCCAAGTCAAATCAGTTCCAGTTTTGCGAACTCCCATTATAAAATTTTTAATTGGGACCTTTGTTTGAATCGTAATCATTGCGGGATGATTTTCGCCCGAAAGAGGATTACCTTTCTCATCGATTGCCTGCCATCTAGGATCAATTGATGTTAAGCCTATCATTTGTTCATAGGTTAACCCTAAAATCTGTTCTGCACTTTTATTCGTAGAGAGAATTTTTCCGCTTAAGTCTTGAATCACAATGCCTTCCTGCATTGTCTGGATCATCGTTTTTTCTTGTTCTCGTATGAGTGAAATTGTAACTTCATTCGCTCTATTGTCCGTTATATCTTCTATATATCCATACCAATGAACTCCCGTTTCTCTTTTTATCGGTGTTGAGTGCCCTTTTAAGAGTATCTCCTTATTGTTTTTGTAGATCCGCCACTCGAACACCCAGGGCAAAAGTGTAATCGCTGACTCTCTAATGCTTTGGAGGAATGGTTCACGATCCTCGGCCACAATTTGATTAAAAAGCATCGAAGCATCATTTTTAATTAATTCTGGATCCATTTGGAAAATCGAATCGATTCCTTCCGTCACGAATGGAATTGTAAATACTCCAGCAGTGTCTAAGCAGAATTCGAAGATAAAACCTGGTAAACTTTTTCCGAGACGAGTTAAGTGTTCCTCCATCTCTATATTTTTTTGGCTCGTATCGAATTTAATATCCGACAACTCGTTCCTGCTGCGCGTATCCACCAAACATTGGACGAAAAAACTAGTGTGAAAACATCATACCTGAGCTAAACTTTCATTCGAATTTGATGTAGCAAAGAATCAATCTAGCTCACAAGCATTCCTGCGGCGACTGTCTGGTTTGTTCCCTCATCCACAAGAACGAAACTTCCGGTTCCACGAATCTCGTTGTAGGCATCGAAGGCGACTGGTTTTGCTGTTCTGATGACAATTCTGCCAATTTGATTTAATTCTAAGGAAGATACTTCCAGTTTACTATGGTTTTGCGTATCCACTCGAAAGGTGACTTCTTTGACAGCTGCTTTCACAGTGCTTGTTGTTTGACGAAACAAATATTTATTTCCCAATTGTAAAGGTTTCGAATCCATCCAACAGACATCAGCGATTAAGTCTTGAGAGACTTTTGGTTCATTTTTAGTTGGGACAATCATATCCCCTCGACTGACATCAATATCGTCGGCGAGAAGGATCGTAACAGACATGGGAGCATTCGCATCCGGCACCTGTCCTTCGAACGTATCAATTTGTTTGATTTTGGATTTTAACCCAGAAGGAAGAATTGTGACATCGTCTCCCACTGAAAATAGGCCGCTACGAATTTGCCCCGCATAACCTCTGTAATCATGGAACTCTTCTGTTTGTGGTCGAATGATATATTGTACGGGGAATCTTGGGTGAGATTCTTCCTCATCAAAACTGATTTCAACTTCTTCTAAAAAACCGAGAAGAGTATTTCCCTTCCACCAAGGCATATCTTTGGATGATTCCACTACGTTATCGCCACGAAGAGCTGAAATGGGAATGAATTCAATCGTTTTGAGATTTAGTTCCTTTGCAAACTCGATGTATTGTTTTTTGATCTCTTCAAATCGTAATTCCGAAAAATCGACTAAATCCATTTTGTTCACACAGACGACTACAGATGGTATTCGAAGAAGCGAAGTTATATACGAGTGTCGATATGTTTGTTCGATCACACCTTTACGAGCATCTATCAAAATAATGGCTAAATCGGAGTTAGAAGCTCCGGTCACCATGTTACGCGTATATTGAATGTGTCCTGGTGCATCGGCTATTATAAATTTACGTTTCGGTGTCGCAAAATATTTATAAGCAATATCAATTGTGATACCTTGTTCTCTTTCGGCTTTCAGTCCATCTGTGAGTAAAGCTAAATTTATTTCTCCATTGACTTGTCCTGCTCTTTCTAAGGCATCGAGTTGGTCTTGAAAAACAGACTTACTATCATAAAGTAGTCTTCCTATCAGAGTGGATTTCCCATCATCAACACTACCAGCTGTTATAAATCGTAACATGTCCATTAGAAGTAACCTCCGCGTTTTCTTTCTTCCATTGCCGCTTCTGAACGTTTATCATCCAATCTCGAACCTCTTTCGGTTGTACGAGAGATTTGAATTTCTCGAATGATGTCATCAATGTGATTTGCCTCTGATTCAACAGCGGCTGTGCATGTCATATCACCGACAGTTCTAAATCGTACAGTTTTTTCTTCTACCTTATCGGTCGCATCTAA
>Ga0075156_10000749_pt1 | contig 17083 bp, 13 predicted proteins | sample JI81AbrownDNA_FD_70966 | JGI IMG/M metagenome (GOLD analysis project Ga0075156, IMG submission 70966) | Wastewater effluent complex algal communities from Wisconsin, to seasonally profile nutrient transformation and Carbon sequestration -... | ecosystem: Engineered > WWTP > Effluent > Algae...
CTGGATTTGAACCGCCTCGACACAACCCTCAACCTGTTCGGCAAACAACTAACATCGCCTACCCTTGTCAGCTCGATGACCGGCGGCACATCCGAAGCCGAGACGATCAACCTGCGCCTCGCCGAAGCCGCGCAGGAATGCGGCATTGCCATGGGAGTCGGTTCCCAGCGTGCCGCCATCGAACACCCCGAACAGGCACAGACATTTCAAGTCCGCCGTGTGGCTCCTGATATTTTATTGTTCGCCAACATCGGCGCAGTTCAGTTCAACTATGGCTACGGCGTAGACGAATGTCGCCGCGCTGTGGATATGATCGAAGCAGATGCACTCTACCTGCATTTGAATCCATTGCAGGAAGCTGTACAAGATGCCGGTGACACAAACTGGATCGGCATCGCAAAGAAGATCGAAGAAGTGTGCAAAAAGCTTGAAGTGCCGGTCATTGCAAAAGAAGTTGGCTGGGGAATTTCCGAACGCACAGCAAAGGTACTTGCAGAGTGTGGCGTGCAAGCCATTGACGTGGCAGGTGCAGGCGGCACAAGCTGGTCTCAAGTTGAAATGCACCGCGCGCCAGATGAGTTCACCCGAAACCTCGCAGCTACATTTGTCGGGTGGGGAATTCCAACTGCTGAATCAATTGTCGGCGTGAAAAGAAGCGTGCCTGAGATGGCTATATTCGCCAGCGGCGGAATCAAAGACGGGCTCGACATCGCCAAATCAATCGCCCTCGGTGCAACGCTCGGCGGCATGGCGGGGCAATTTCTCAAAGCCGCAGCCATCTCCACCGAAAAAGCCGTGGAGATGATGAAGTTGACCAAGCGGCAGATCGAAGTCACCATGTTTGCGTGCGGGGCTGGCACTCTTGAGGAATTAAGACAGGGCAAGTTGCAAAGACAATAAAAAGTTGGCGGTCAGATGACCGCCAACTTTTTTCTTTACACATATTACTTTTCACATTATGGGTTCGTCTGCTGCCACATGCCGCCGCCGTTCATCATACCGCGACCCTGACCATTGCCCATCATACCATTGACGTGATTGCCCTGCGGGCCGGTACCTGTGCAATTGCCATTTCCCATATTGCCGCCACGGGAAGTCATCCAATCTGCCTGCTCCTGAGTGATAACATTGGCCTTTACGGCCTCTGCCAGCGCCACAGTACGGACCTGAGTCATAATGGCGGGGAATTCTTCAGCGGTGACACCAGCCGAAAGGGCAATTTCATACATGGTCTCGCCAGCCGTGAGGCGGGTGTTGATGTCGTTCACGTTCAGGTCAAGAGCTTTCGCGAACTCAATGGTCATAAAAGTGTGCATTGGGCCGGAAGTACCGTTATTCATCATCTGACCGTGTCCGTATGGAGTGGGAGGAGTGTTATCCTGGGCAAAAACTGCGCCTACGCCAAGAACGCCAAGAGCCAAAACCACCAAACCTACGATCAAAATTGTCTTTTTCATTTCATACTCCTTTTGAGTGAATGTTCAAATTTGTTCCTAATTACACCCAAAGGATACAACCGCAGTGTAAAGGTTTTATAAAGAAAACAAAAAGAGTGGAACAAGAAGTCCGAAAGGAACTATTTGGATATTGCAAGGTTTTTACACGCGAAAACAAATATAATTCTCCTAGGAATTTCAGGAGTTGCATAAATGTACACACCAAAACATTTGGAATGGGACGTCGCCCTCAGCACCGGGGATGAAGGGCTGGACAATCAACACAAGTATCTTGTAGACACCCTCAACAAACTTGGGGATGCCATCAATGAAGGTCATGGCAGCGATAACATCGCCAGAATATTGGGCATCCTAAGGTTTTACGCAGGCTGGCACTTTGGAAAAGAAGAAGACTGCTTTGAGGTATATCACTGCCCCGCTGGTGGGAAGAACAAAAAAGCTCACGCTGTCTTTATTGATAAATTCGATAAATTTCACGCCGAATTTACCAACTCAGGCGGCTCCACTGAACTTGCGTTAAAAATCCACGAAGAGATTTCAGACTGGATCGTCAACCACATCCTCGTGGTAGACGGGGAGCTTTATCCCTGTATTCACCACAAACCCAAACCGAAAACTGGTCAATTAGGTTAATCAAAAAATCTCAAGAGCAAAGCTCTTGAGATTTTTTATTATTCAGGGTCACTCATCCCCAGTCATCAACTTGATCCGTTCCCAGGGCTTCAAACTTTCATCTTCCGCAAGAAGCGTTTTCAATTCGTACAACTCATCACGCAGCGCGGCGGCGCGCTCAAACTCAAGGTTCTTTGCCGCATCTTTCATGTGGGCTTCCACATCCGCAATGATCTTGCGCAGCTCGGTACGCGGCATTCCGTCCATCCCCTTCACCTTGTATTCGCCGCGCATCTCGCTCACAGCTTTCGCGGTCATGCCTTCCGTGAGGTCGTGAATTTCCTTATGAATACTGATCGGCGTAATTCCATTCTCTTCGTTGTATTTCATCTGCTTGGCACGGCGGCGGGTGGTCTCATCAATCGCGCGCTTCATCGAATCGGTCATGCGGTCGGCGTACATGATGACGCGTCCGTTCACGTTACGAGCCGCGCGCCCGATGGTTTGAATGAGCGCTGTATCTGAACGCAGGAAACCCTCCTTATCCGCATCCAAAATTGCCACCAATGAAACTTCGGGCAAGTCCAGCCCTTCGCGCAAAAGATTAATACCCACCAGCACGTCGAACACACCCAAGCGCAAATCCCGCAGAATACCGACTCGCTCAAGCGTCTCCACTTCGGAATGCAAGTAATTGACTTTAATCCCCAGCTCTTTCATGTACTTCGTCAAATCTTCGGACATACGCTTGGTCAGAGTCGTGACCAAAACGCGCTCGCCTCTTTCTACCCGTTCCTTGATCTCTCCGACCAGATCATCCACCTGGCCTTTGGTAGGACGCACCACGACCTCAGGGTCAACCAATCCCGTTGGACGGATGATCTGCTCAACCACTTGTTCGGCCTGTCCCATCTCATACGCTGACGGAGTTGCGGACGTGTAGATCGTCGCGCCCATCACCTGTTCGAATTCATCAAACTTTAGCGGACGGTTATCCATGGCTGAGGGCAGACGGAAACCGTACTCCACTAGCGTCTCTTTGCGGGCGCGGTCACCGTTGTACATCCCGCGGATCTGCGGGACGGTCATATGGCTCTCGTCGATGATGAGCAGATAATCGCTTGGTAAAAAGTCGATCATCGTCCACGGGTGGGACCCAGGCGGACGTCCATCGAGTTGGCGCGAGTAGTTTTCGATGCCAGAGCAATAGCCAACCTCTTTCAACATTTCAAGATCGTAGCGTGTGCGTTGTTCAATGCGCTGGGCTTCAAGGAATTTGCCATTATCCTTGTAATATTTCAAGCGATCTTCCAGCTCTGTTTCAATATTCTTGATCGAATCTTTCAAGCGATCAGCATCGGTCAGGAATTGCTTGGCGGGATAAATGGAAACTTCACTTGGTTCCTCAATGATCTCGCCAGTCAACGGGCTGAATTGCATAATGCGTTCGACCTCGTCACCGAAGAAGGTGACGCGATACCCTAACTTGGATTCATACGCAGGTACAATTTCCAACGTATCTCCGCGAATGCGGAAGGTGCCAGGGCGTAATTCCATATCATTGCGCTGATATTGGCTTTCGATCAACTGTCGTAGCAGAGCGTTGCGGCGGTAAATCTCACCCACTTTCATGGTGACTGTCCCTTTGCCGAATTCTTCTGGCGAGCCTAATCCATAAATACAGGAGACCGAAGCAACGATAATCACATCGCGGCGGGAGATTAACGCTGTGGTTGCCGCCAGCCGCAGACGTTCGATCTCTTCATTAATCTGCGTTTCCTTTTCAATGAAAAGATCATGACGTGGGACGTAGGCTTCGGGCTGGTAATAATCGTAGTACGAGACAAAATACGAAACGGCGTTCTCAGGGAAGAACTCTTTGAACTCCGCATACAACTGCGCCGCCAGCGTCTTGTTGTGCGCCATGATGAGTGCGGGCTTCTGCACCTGCTGAATCACGGAAGCAATCGTAAAGGTTTTGCCTGTGCCTGTGGCGCCGAGCAACACCTGATGCTTGAGTCCTTTGTTTACGCCGTCCACAAGTCCGCGGATGGCTTCGGGCTGATCGCCCATGGGAATAAAGGGTGCTTGAAGTTTGAAATCCATAAGTTTTTTTCTGTTGGTTGATTAGGGGAACGTGTGTTCTATTTTACTCCAAATCCCAAAGTACGTCTCGCTGAAATTTAGGCAAAAACTTTACCACGGAGACCACAGAGCTTTTTAGTGATCTCTGGGTTAGATCGTTCTTCTGCTCCAGCGTGTGAAAAACTCAATTGGCAGAATCAAGCCACAGATTAAGGGTGAAGCGGGGATTTATGTCGAGGGTATAATCACGGGCAATATGAACAAAGTCAGGTCATTTTTTCAGCGATTTACTTTTTCAGAAAATAGCGCTCCCCTCGTTTTTCTAGTCACCTGCATTTTTAGTTTTGGGCTGCTCATTCCCAGCCTCGGGTTTTACATGGACGACTGGCCGTATGTGTTTTACGCAAAGCTAAAGGGGATCGAGAGCCTGAGCGAGATGCTGGTTTTTGACAGCAGACCAAACGCGGCATGGCTGTACATGCTGGGATTCAACGTGCTGGGATTCAAGCCGATGGCATGGCATATTGCGGCGTTGTTGATGCGTTGGGGAACTGTCGTTTTGATTTGGATGATCTTCAAAGTGCTGTGGCCCGAGCGTAAAAAAGAAGCCGTTTATGTTGGGTTGTTCTTTGCGGTCTATCCGTTTTTTATGCTTCAGCCGTTTGCTGTTGGGTCAACGCATCATTGGTTCGGGTTTCTAGCCTTCACACTTTCAACGCTGTTGATGATCTATGCCGTGAACGCATCCACTAGAAAATGGATCGCGCTCACTTCGCTTGCGCTGATTCTGGAAGCGGCGCATTTATTTACCAGTGAATATTTCTCAGGACTGACGTTGATACGCATTGTCATCTTGTGGATTTTATTTTCACGCGCTGAACCTATTCTTTCAAAACGGGTTTCAAAAGCTCTGCTTAACTGGCTGCCATATCTCGTGGTGTTGGGACTGTTTTTCTTTTGGCGTGTGGCAATTTATGTAAACCCGCCCGATGTGGTGCGCAACGAGCCTGTGATTCTGCAACAACTTTTCAGTGAACCGTTCAAAGCCATCGGGTATCTAATCATAACATCTCTAAAAGATGCGCTGGCTGTGATGACAATTGGCTGGCAAAAAGCTACCGATGTGAGTCTGCTGGATGTTGCTTCTCCCTTCGTGCAGTTCAGGCTTGCGATGAGCGTGCTATTTTTCGGGTTTGTATTTTGGTACCTGAACAGGCTTCTTCCAAACCCAACCGAAACGAATGATGATTGGAAAGCGGGAAGCATTGCTCTCGCACTCGCTGGATTATTGACAGGCGGATTGCCCGTTTGGTTAATTGGACGTTCCATTGTGGAGAGCAAGAATCTTTTATCCGCTTCACGGTTTGGGATTCCAGCCATGTTTGGCTCGGCAATATTGAGTTATTTGGTTGTTGATTATTTTGTAAAAGAGAAAACAAAAAAGTTTATTCTGCTGGCTTTCATGCTGGCGTTGTCGGTCAACTTCCATTTGGATAACACGAAGGAATTTCAATATTCATGGGAGAAGCAGGAGCGGCTGGCGCAACAACTTATCTGGCGCGCGCCCGTGGTGGAGACTGGAACAACCTTCCTGACAGATGAAGAAGTGCTGGGCGTGATGGGAGAATACGCGGTTTCGTTTTCGATCAACACCATGTACCAAGTTGAAAATTTTGGAAACACACCTCCCTACTGGTATTTTCCTTTTTACTACACCAACCCAAATATCAACGACCTTTTGCAGGGAGCGCCGTTGGAATACAGCAAATTGAGCATGAGCTTTTCTGGCAACAGCAAGCAAATGCTTTTGCTTTCGTACAACCCTGAACTGAATCGCTGTTTGTGGGTGATGCAGCCACAGGATGTGAATCTGCGGCTTGTGAGCAAGGATATGAGTCAGCTTAGCGCGGGGTCAGATATCAGTTTGATAAAGCTTCCTGAAGGCGAAGAGCCAACCTTGCCCGAAGATATTTATGGAAAACAGAACACGCAGACTTGGTGCTACTATTTTGAGAAGGCAGACCTTGCGCGGCAATACAGTCAATGGGATGAGGTTGTGCTGTTATGGAATGAATCTCAATCTGCGGGAGAGCGTCCTGATAATGGATTTGAGTACATCCCATTTATTGAGGGATTGGGACAGACCGAAGATTGGGAGCAGGTCAAGTCGCTGACGAAGTTTTCCAAAAAGATATCGGCAGGGCTGGAGCCAAGTCTGTGCAGCGCGTTGGATAGGCTGGCGGCGAGCGCACCTGCATCGCAAGAGCGGAATGATACGATCTTCAACTTGAAAGAAGATTTGAAGTGCAGTAACTATCAATGAGAATTTAGAAGCCGCGTCTGAGATTGCTTCGCAAAGAACGCTCGCAATGACAAGAGGCCGCCCCGACAAATTGTCGGGGCGGGAATTTTTATAGAAACAGAATCAGGCGTCAGTTAGTTAAGAGGCGGGGGTGTTTATCAATTGATTCAAAACATCCAAAAGCTTCGCAGTCCAGACTTCATCTTTGGCGAGGGTGATCCAATACATGGATTTTCCGCCGCGCACGCCGTTGGGGAGATCGGGTAGGCGCTTCGCTTCCGACCCGTCAATTGGCGCGGCGTACTTGAGTAGGATCTGCCCCGCTTCCCAGTTGACCGAAACGAGGCTGGCTTTTTCAGCGCGCAGCTTGACTCGAATTTGATATAACAAATTTTGAGTCATCTCGGGCATGAGACCGAAGCGGTCGCGGAACTCGGAGCCGAGCGCATCAATTTCGGATTCATCGCGCAAGTCTGCAATGCGTCGATAGAGACGCAGGCGCAAATCCTGATCGGATATGTAATCGGCAGGAATGCCAACCGCGAGAGGAAGGTCTACGTTGACGGGGATGGAGAGCGGCAAATTGAAGGATGAATTTTGAAGGATGAAAGATGAAGAAAGATCGATCTCAAGATTGTCTTTCATTAGCAAGCGAATACGGCGAACGGAGTCTGCAAGCATTCGAGTGTACAGATGAAAGCCAACCGATTGGATATATCCATGCTGGCGCGTGCCAAGCAGTTCCCCCGCGCCGCGAATTTCAAGATCGCGCATGGCAATGGAATAGCCCGCGCCTAGCTGCGTGTTTTCGGCAATGACCTCAAGCCGCTGCTGGCCTTCTTGCGTGGGGGACATTTTGTTGTGGCGGAAGAAATACGCGTACGCACGCATGGCTCCACGCCCGACACGGCCGCGCAATTGATAGAGTTGAGCGAGACCAAAAGTATCAGCGCGGTCAACGATGAGGGTGTTCGCGTTAGGAATATCCAGGCCTGACTCGATGATGGTGGTGCAAAGCAGAATGTCAATCTCGCCCATGTTGAAGCGGTGCATCACGCTGGCAAGCTGCCCTTCTGCCATTTGCCCGTGACCGATATCCACACGCGCTTCGGGGACGAGTTTATTAAGATGAGCCTTCATCGCTTCAATGGTGTTGACGCGGTTGTGGACGAAGAAAATCTGTCCGCCGCGTTCGAGTTCGCGCAAAATGGATTGACGAACCAAACGCGGAGAATATGGCCCAACATGCGTAATGATGGGCAGGCGTTCTTCGGGCGGTGTGTTCAGGTTGGAAATATCGCGCACGCCTGTCAACGCCATGTAGAGCGTGCGCGGAATGGGCGTGGCAGTGAGAGTCAACACATCCACTTCGGTGCGGAGTTTTTTGAGGTGTTCTTTGTGGGTAACGCCGAAACGCTGTTCTTCGTCAATGACGACCAAGCCGAGGTCTTTGAAAACCACATCGGCAGAGATCAGACGATGTGTGCCGATGATGATATCCACTTCGCCAATGGCGAGTTTGTATAAAATTTCAGTCTGCTCACGGGGAGTACGAAAGCGAGAGAGCATTTCCACTTTGACGGGAAATGCCGCAAGACGCTGCGAGAATGTCTCAAAGTGCTGCTGTGCCAACACGGTCGTCGGCACAAGGATGGCGGCTTGCCTACCGCTCATCACGGCTTTGAACGCGGCACGCAGAGCGACTTCTGTTTTGCCGTAGCCCACGTCACCGCAGAGCAAGCGATCCATTGGGCGAGCGCGTTCCATGTCGCGTTTAATATCGTTGATGGCGCGTTTTTGGTCGTCTGTCTCCACATACGGGAAACTATCTTCCAATTCTTTTTGCCATTGGGTATCTTCGGCAAATGAAAACCCTTGCACCACTTGACGGCGGGCGTACAGGTCGAGCAGGTCTTCGGCAACTTTTTGCACGGCCTCTTTGACACGGGACTTTGTCTCTGCCCATGCCTGACCGCCGAGGTTATCGAGGGATGGCTTACCGCCATCTGCGCCAACGTAGCGTGTGAGTCTATCCGCTTGATGGACGGGGACGTAGAGAATGTCGCCACGATCGTATTCAACAGCTAGAAACTCTCGTTCGTGGCCGTCTAACTGTCGCTGAATCAGACCCGCGAAGCGTCCAATGCCATGATCGACATGGACTACAAAATCCCCCACTTGCAAATCTGCGTACAGCATTTCGGGCGTGTCGGCAACTTTGCGCTGGCGTGTGCGTGGCTGCGGGCGTTCCCACCCGAAGATTTCGGAATCAGAAATTAAGTGAATAGGGACTAGGGAATTAGGAATTAAAGTGAAGCCTTCGGAAAGTGAGGCTTCGATAAATTCCAAATTCTTGAAATCAGAATCGGGATAATGCTCGCTCCACATTTCGTGCAGACGCGGCGATTGGCGCGAGACAATGAAAACCTGCTCACCATTCTCAATGATGGGCGCAAGATAATCAATGAAAGGCTTGAGCCTGCCGCCGAATCTTTCGTCGTGCCCAAACTGGTCACTGAGCACTGACAACTGATCGCTGTCAACAAGTTCGGTGGAGTGTCCTAATTCCAAAAATACAAATTCACTCAGGCTGTCATGCAGTTCTGACCACGGCAAATACGGCACAGGGAAATTATCTGAAAGCGTGCCTTCCTGAATGCTCTCGCGCCTGAACTTGACCGCCTGCTCTTCAACTTCATTCGCCATCACTTCGACCAGGCTGACATCATCCACCACCACAACGGTTTTCTGCGGGAGATAATCGAGCAGCGAAGCGGGCTGCGGATGAAGCAGTGGAATGTGAAATTCAGAAAGCTGAATGGCGTCGTCTGTTGTTTCGGCTAAAAATTCACGCGCAGGCGTGATGAGAATATTTTCCAGCTTTTCAAGCGTGCGTTGCGTGGCGGGGTCAAAACTGCGGATGGTTTCGATCTCATCGCCGAAGAAATCCAAACGAACGGGATTCATTTCTATCGAAGGCCATACATCGAGTAAACCTCCGCGATGGGAGAATTGACCAGGTTCGAGGACAGTGTTCACACGCTGGTAGCCGATCCGCGCCCATTCACGGATCAGACTATCGGGTTGAATGCTCTGGTTTACTGACAGTTTTTTACACGCTTTGAGAAAGTCACGCCGCGGCAGAGTACGCGTCATCAACGCACGCGCTGAAGCAACAATGATCGGCGGTGTCTCTGGCTTTTTGGCAAATGGCAAGTGGTAATTAGAAAGCGCGGTGAGCACTTGCAGACGTTCGCGGCGTGTGCTAATTCCCCAGGCGGCTTCTTCATAAAAAAGTGGATTCGGCTCAGTAAATAAATAGCGCGGAAACTTCGTCCAGAATCCAAGCTCATCGAACAACGCGAGCGCATGGTCAGCGCGGTCGGTGATGAGCAGGATCGGCTGATTCAAGTCTGCGTGCAAAGAGGCAAGCACAGGCAAACGCGCAGAACGCGGAAGTCCCAGCCCTGCGGCGGGTTTGCCAGCATTGAGCTGAGTCAGCAGTTTTTTATACTCTGCCAGGTTTTGGAGTTCAGAAAGAAGTTGCATAGTTAGTAATTGACAATTAACAATTGTTAATTGTCAATTGTTCCGTTAAATTGGTTCATGGCTTTGTTCAGACCGTGAGTTACAAAAGTTAATGCGGCATCTACTCCACGCTCTAACACTTCGGGGAGGAGTTTCATATCATCTTTCGAGAAGTCTTGCAACACATAATCTTTTGCGTCCATGCGGCCAGGCGGACGACCAATGCCGAGACGCAGACGCGGGAAGTCTTTTGTGCCAAGCTGCTCTATCGTGGATGCCATGCCGCGCTGTCCGCCGGGTCCGCCGCTGGGACGGATACGCAGAGTGCCGAGGGGAATATCCAAGTCATCGTGCGCCACGAGCAGGTTCTCGAAGGGAATCTTGTAGAAGTGCAGCAGTCCCTGCACGGATTGACCTGAGAGATTCATAAAGGTCTGCGGCTTGGCGAGGATAATTTTCCGTTCCTCGTGCAGCGCAGAGATGACAATGGCTTTGGATTGAATCTTCATCCCACGCGCATTCAAGCGCACGGCGATGTGGTCAATGAGCATGAAGCCGATATTGTGGCGGGTGTCTTTGTATTCGCGGCCAGGGTTGCCAAGGCCAATGATGAGGTAGGGTTCGGGCATGGGTGGGTTCCAGTAATCAGTGAGTAGTGGACAGTAATCAGTGAAAAGTGATCAGTTTTTACGGAGGCGGAGGATGAGGGAGAAGAAGATAAATAAGACGAGGACGATCAATGCGCCTTGGGCGAAGGTGGAATAAATGGATAAGTTCGTGACCGAGGCAGGGTTTGCAGGCAAAGGTGTGGATGATGGAAAGGTAATTATCGCCGTAGATGTTGGCTGGTTTAATGCAGGAATCGAAGTTGAGACACCGAATTGAGGAAGCGGCGTTTCCGTCAGGACAACTTCGGTTGGTTCGGGAGCGTCATTACGAATCTTCAGGTCTGAAACAAGCACATCTTGAAAGGCGCCGTCGATGAGGAAGACACGCAGGCGCAGGGTGTAATCTCCATCGGTCAGGGTGGTCGTGTCCCATACGGCGAGGGTAGAGTCAGCTACGGGCTGAAGGAATGATTGGATGGTGAACCAATTGTCGGCGGAGTCTGAGGCGGCGTATTTGAAGGCCAGTTCCGCCGAGGCGAAGTTCGGCATGGTCATGTTTCCGGTTATTTGAACCTGTCCACGAAGTTCATCCCCAGTTTGAGGGGAGGAAATACCCAGAGGCGGGTCTTGAATCAAAAAGAGCAGGAAGGCGAAAAATAACTTTAACATGGCAACCGTTGAGTCTAACATGAAGGAAAAGCGCGGTCAAATATGATGGGAGATTGCCTGGCAGGAAGATCATCTCTCTCGCAATTGCGCTATTTTCGTTTTGAAATGCGAAGGCAATTCTCGAATGTTTCTTTTTCTGGTAAACTCTAGCCGTTCAATCACATTTATGGCGGGGATACCCGCTTCCTAGGAGACTGAGTTATGGCACTTTCCCGCTCTGACCAAATGGTGGAACGCCTTCGCAATATGCAGGCTGCCGCACCAGACATTGAAGCCTCAGCCGTTGTTTCGGTGGACGGTTTGATTATGGCCTCTGCCCTGCAACAGGGCGTGGAAGAAGATCGTGTTTCTGCCATGTCTGCGGCAATGCTCAGCCTCGGCGAGCGTATTTCAGGCGAGCTTGGGCGCGGCGGGCTGGAGCAGGTTTACATCAAAGGCGATAAGGGCTCGATCGTGTTGACGGCTATCGGTGACGAAGCGGTGTTGACTGCAATGTCTCGTCAGGATGGGAAGCTCGGTATGATCTTCCTTGAAATGCGGCGAGCCGCTGAAGACCTCGTAAAACTGGTCGGATGAGTAAGATACGACATTCACCACTAAAAAGTAAGTAACCCCAAATGGGGAGGGCTTAAAGCCCTCCCCATTCTCTTTGTCAGTTTGCACCGTCCTGAACGGAGCCGCGAGCTTTTTGTGCGGCAAAGTTGAAGGACAATATGCAATCTCAAAATAGTTTTTCAAAGCGCCCTTCGACTACGATGCCCCGAACGACACTCAGCATCTCCTCTCAGGGCGAATTATGTTGAAAGGATTTTATATGACTACCAAATATTTATTTTTCACTGGCGGTGTTGTTTCATCGGTTGGAAAAGGTGTGACCGCCGCCGCGATGGGGCTGCTGCTCAAGGAGCGCGGCTTCAAGGTCGCCGTTCAAAAACTGGACCCGTACATTAATGTGGACCCTGGCACGATGTCGCCTTACCAGCATGGCGAAGTGTACGTGCTGGACGACGGCGCAGAAACGGACCTGGATCTTGGTCACTACGAGAGATTCATTGACAACCGCCTGAGCCGAGTCAGCAATTTCACTACGGGACAGGTTTATGCGGAGATCATCGCCAACGAGCGGCGTGGTGATTATCTCGGCGGGACGATCCAGGTCATTCCGCATATCACCAACGAGATCAAACGCCGCATTGGTTTGGTGGGCAAGGAAACCGGCGCGGACATTGTCATTCTCGAAGTCGGCGGCACGGTTGGCGATATTGAGTCACAGCCATTTCTTGAAGCGCTGCGTCAACTCCGCAATGAGGTGGGACGTGAAAATTGTCTCTTCGTGCATGTCACCTGGCTGCCGACCATCGGCGCGACTGGCGAGATCAAGACCAAGCCCACACAACATTCTGTAGCCGCGCTGCGTTCCATTGGTATCTCGCCGAACATCATCATCGCACGCGCAGATGCAAACGTGGATAAAAGCCTGTGCGAAAAAATCGCGCTTTTCTGTGATGTGGAAAAAGATTCTGTCATTCCGATGAAAACAGCAGAAGTGCTGTATGAAGTTCCAATGCTTTTGGAAAACCTCGGTGTGGGCGAATTGATGCTTGGCAAGCTTGGGCTGAAATCTACCCGCAAGCCAAATATGGAGCCGTGGAAAAAACTTGTGGAAGAAGTCCGCAAGCCGAAACCAACGGTCAAAGTGGCGCTGGTCGGCAAGTACGTTGAATTGCAGGATGCGTACATGTCAGTCCGTGAAGCGCTCAAACATGCGGGGCTTGCCAACGGCGTGGAAGTTGAAATCGATTGGGTTCATTCTGCGGATCTTGAAAAAGACAAAGGCTGGGATATCGTCAAAAAAGCGGACGCAATCCTTGTCCCCGGCGGGTTCGGTTCGCGCGGTATTGAAGGCAAGGTGCTGGCAGCCCGTTATGCCCGCGAAAATAAAATCCCTTACCTCGGCTTGTGTTTGGGAATGCAGGTGATGTGCATTGACTTTGCCCGCCATGTTTTGAATTTGGAAGAAGCGAACTCCTCCGAATTTGATCGCAGCACCGAATACCCTGTTATTGACTTGATGCACGACCAGCGTTCCATCACTGACATGGGAGGAACCATGCGCCTCGGACTGTACCCGTGCCTGCTCCAAAAAGGGACGAAAGCAGCCAACGCCTATGCAGTTTCCAACGTGGACGAGAGACATCGTCACCGCTTTGAGTTCAACAATGCATATCGAGAACAATTTGAAAAGGCAGGCATGGTCTTTTCTGGTCTTTCCCCCGATGGACGTTTAGTTGAAATTGTTGAACTGGCAGACCACCCGTACATGGTTGCGAGTCAATTCCACCCTGAGTTTTTGTCCCGCCCGATGAAGCCACATCCGTTGTTTGTAGGGTTGACCAAAGCAGCGAAGGAAAAGGCGAAGAAGTAAGTAGCGGGAAGTAAAAAGTGAGAAGTAAAAACCTCGGAGGTCTTGAAGACCTCCGAGGTTTATGTATTACACCTTTATTCCCAAATCCCCAGCTCGGACTTTGAGAGCTTTTATCAGGCTTGTATAGACGCGGTCTTTATGTTCTGCATCCCCGAAATAATCAACATATTGATATGGTTGTAAACGGTCTGGAACATCGCAGGCATCCAGTCGAATAGGGATAATGAAGATCGTGCCGTCTGGTTTTTCGGCGGCAGCATCCAGAGCAAGCTTCAACTCCACATGAAAGAATCCTTCGGTTCGGACTGCAAATGAGGAGAGAAAAATGATCACCGCATGGGAATTATGAACCGCTTCAGAAACACTTCCCTCCCATTTCTCACCCGGAAGAATATCTTCCTCGTCAAACCATGGGTCAATCCAAGTCTCTGCCTTCAACCGCTCGCGAAACTCTCGAACACCTGTAGAATTTTCCTTTGAATAGCAAAGGAATGGAATCAATTTAGAGTCTGTGGTTTCACTCCCAACAACAATTTTGAGCGTACTGGTCGACGATTTATCAGTCTGCCGCAGGGACGTGGATGGAGTTAAACGCGAATTATCCCCAATGATGATGGTTGAATTGCTCACATCGCCATTAATGATGACGCTCTTGTCGCCTGCTGTATTATTATTCTCATCTGTGTCATTGCTAGGCATTTCGTTCATCGCTCCCAACTTGAAATTTCCGCTTATTATACAGCAACGACAACCAGACCACTATTCTCCTGCATTTAGCCGAATCTGCGCAGGGTAGTATACTTTTGAAATTAAAAGTGTCGCCTTCAAAACAAAGCTGCAAAAGGAGAAAATATGCCGGACAAACTCTATGCACGACCAAGCGACCAATCCCTTCAAGCATTCAAAGATTGGATGCAAGGCATGGTTTTACGCCTCAACCCAAACGCAAAAGACACCATGACGGAAGAAGAATGGATCGAAAGCTGGAAAGAATTTTGGGACAAAGAGGATGACGCCACAGCCACACAGGAATCGAAAGAGAATCAATAAGACAAGCCATCACATCTGAATTCAAAAGCATATCAAGGAGCAAAAAATGGATCTAAATGAATGGATCGAATCAAATCGCTTGATGTTCATCGAACTCAGTAACGAAGTATGGGGATATGCCGAATTGGGATACAAGGAATTTGAATCATCAAAAACTCTCGAAGATGCACTTGAAGAAGCGGGTTTCAAAATGGAGCGTGGCGTTGCAGACATCCCCACCGCATTTGTTGCCAGCTATGGAAGCACCGACGGCCCCGTAATCGGTATCCTCGGAGAATTTGACGCGCTGCCGGGGCTGAGTCAGGATTGTGTGCCGTACCGAAAACCGCTCGAAAGCGGAGCGCCGGGTCATGGCTGCGGACATAATCTGTTGGGCGTCGCCGGACTGGCATCTGTTATGGCGATCAAGCAAGTCATTGACTCTGGCGAAGTGAAAGGCATGATCAAATATTATGGCTGTCCTGCCGAAGAAGGCGGAGCGGGAAAAGCATTCATGGCAAATGCAGGCGTGTTCAACGATTCTGATATTTGCCTGACCTGGCATCCCGATACGTTCAATGGAACGTTGTATGCGAATTTCCTTGCCAATTATCGCGTGACCTTCAAGTTCCGAGGCAAAACGGCTCATGCCGCAGCCGACCCATTCAATGGGCGCAGTGCGCTGGATGCGGTCGAGCTGATGAATGTAGGCGTCAACTATCTGCGCGAACATATAATCCCCGATGCGCGAGTTCATTATGTGACCATCAACGGCGGCGGCATGGCGCCTAATGTAGTGCCCGATTTCGCAGAGTCGTTGTACAGCGTCCGCGCCCCGCGCACCGACCAGCTCGACGCGTTGTTCGAGCGCGTCAAAGCGATTGCCCACGGTGCGGCGATGATGACCGGCACCGAAGTCGAAATCACCGTCATCTCCGGCATGTCGAACATGCTTCCAAATGAAACCGTCAATGAAGTGCTGCATTCCAAGTTGATCGAAGTCGGCGCGCCAAAGTTTAATGAAGAAGAACATGCCTTTGCCCGCGAACTTTCCAAATCCATTCCACCCGAAAGCCTTGAGACAAGTGCGTATGTTTATGGATTGGATTCAAAAGATGTCGCCGAGCTAAAGAAGATCGTTCTATTCGAGGATATTTTGCCGCCCTTCAAATCTGAGATCGTTCTCCCCGGTTCGACGGATGTGGGCGACGTCTCATGGGTTGTGCCTACAGGACAGATTTTCACAACCTGCTGGGCGTTGGGCTCTCCCGGTCACTCGTGGCAGATCGTGTCACAGGGCAAAATGGGTATTGGTCAGCGCGGCATGTTGTATGCTGGAAAAGTAATGGCGCTGAGCGCGCTCGAATTTATGAAAAACAAAGCGCTCCGCGAAAAGGCGATTGAAGAATTCAAGCAAAAACGCGCCGCCGCCAAATATATTTCCCCCATCCCGGTTGGGACAAAACCGCCGCTCAGTATTGGGTAAATTTTCAGGAGGATCAAACCATGTCCGATATCAAATATGAAATCCTTGCCAACATTGGCATATTATCCAAGTCCGCTTCAGGCTGGGCAAAGGAACTCAACCTCATCAGCTGGAATGACCGCGAACCGAAATACGACCTCCGTGACTGGTCATCTGATCACCAAAAAATGGGCAAAGGTGTAACTCTTTCAAAGGAAGAATTACTCGCACTGAAAGAGTTATTGAACAGCATTGAATTATAAAGAAAAGGTCTCACGGCGACTTACGCCGTGAGACCTTTTCAAATAGCACGCGGCCTATTCACTTTTCACCAACTCACTACTCACTAATCCCTTGCGTGTATAATCCGCCCATCTTATTCAATGGACAAACAATGAAACGCTACCTACTTTTCACAGTCTTTATCTCTGGCATGACCACACTCGCCGCAGAACTTACCGCAGGTCGATTGATCGGTAACGTGTTCGGCACGAGCAATCTCGTCTGGGCGAGCATTATCGGCTTGATCCTTATCTATCTCACACTGGGATATTTCCTCGGTGGCAAATGGGCAGACGCCAACCCAACCCCTGCGGCCATGTACCGCATCCTTGCGTGGGGAGCGTTTACAGTGGCGCTCGTGCCCTATATCGCAGGACCAGTTCTCAGGTCGGCTGCGAGCGCGTTTGAAGCGTTGAGTGTCGGCATTATGGCTGGGTCATTCGTCGCGGTGTTGATTCTGTTCATTGTCCCCATCACATTGCTTGGTGCGATCTCGCCATTTGCAATCCGCCTTTCTGTGGATGACCCCGCAAAGGCTGGACAAATCTCCGGGCAAATTTACGCCACCTCAACACTCGGTTCTTTTATCGGAACATTCCTTCCAACTCTCGTGTTGATCCC
>Ga0075156_10000751_pt1 | contig 17051 bp, 12 predicted proteins | sample JI81AbrownDNA_FD_70966 | JGI IMG/M metagenome (GOLD analysis project Ga0075156, IMG submission 70966) | Wastewater effluent complex algal communities from Wisconsin, to seasonally profile nutrient transformation and Carbon sequestration -... | ecosystem: Engineered > WWTP > Effluent > Algae...
ATCCTTTTGATGTTGGCTTACCGATCGCTGCTCATCCCCTTCAAGGCAGCGATCATGAACCTTCTGTCGATCGCGGCCGCCTACGGAGTGGTGACGGTGATCTTCCAGTGGGGTTGGGGCGCTGAAGCCATCGGGCTCAGCGGCCCAGTTCCCATCGACTCTTACATCCCGATGATGATGTTCGCCGTCCTGTTCGGCCTGTCCATGGACTATGAGGTCTTCCTGCTCACGGCATTCCGTGAGCATTGGTCGATCACTGGCGACATGAAGATTGCCGTCCGCCGTGGCCTTGCGGATTCCGGACGCCTTGTCACTGCTGCGGCAATGATCATGGTCGTGGTGTTCGCGAGCTTCATCCTCAGCGACAACGCGACGGTCAAGATGTTCGGCGTTGGCCTCGCGACAGCCGTCGCGGTCGATGCCACGATCGTTCGCTGCCTGCTCGTCCCCGCAATCATGGTCCTCGCCGCGAAGGGAACGTGGTGGCTGCCAGGTTGGCTTGACCGCCTACTCCCGCAACTCCATGTCGAGGGCGACCCGAACGCACTTGAGGACATCGCGTCCGACGACAAGACCCGCGACTTCGGCCGCCGACCCGTCGTCCTTCACCGCCCGATCCTCGTTGTTGGCACGGCTCTGGGCGTGGTCATCGCGTGGGCGCTCGTCACACGCCTACCCGCTCTGCCGTTTGACGCCCGCACCTCGATCGCGATGTCGGCTGTTCTGGGTGGCGTGACAGTTCTGCTTCCCCCCGGTTTCGGCGGCGGATCCGGCAGCCGACCGTTCCGCGCTTTCGGATACTTCCTCGGAGTGATCCTCGGCCTCATCGTGGTCGGGATTCTTTCAATCGTTGTTCCGCCAGTGCCCGCAGACAACGGCGCTGTGACAGCTTGGGCCATCGTCATCGTCGCGCTGCTTGCGGTTCTTGTGGTCGGCCGGTCGCTAGCATTGCCGCTCCTTCTCGGAGCAATCGCAACGGCGATCTCATTGGCGCTCTTGGCGGCGTACGAACCAAACTCGGCAACGTTGATCATCGTGACATTGCTGCCGGCCTTCATCACCATGATGGTGGCGAGCATCGTTGTCGGATTGTGGCGAGCGCCGAAGGAAAACCCTGACGAATCGGGCGACCCCGTCGTACCTTTGGACTCGTCCCCCAGCAACATTGGCGGGGGCGCCAACCCCAATCCTCCGGAGGACCTAGTTCCGATGCTCCAGTCGCCGGGACGCTCGGATGATTCACAGGTGCAGCCGTGAAGCGGATCTCACTGGTCCTCGTCGCTGCATTTCTGGCAGTAGGTGCAGGGCCTGCCCTCGCTGCAGATTCCGGAAGTTCACTGACGGACTCGAAGAAGCTAAGCCCGCAACCGCCTCTGGTGAACGAGCAACTGGTGACTGCAACGTTGGCACCGAACGGACTTCCCCAGTCTGCAGAGCTCGTCAACCGAATCGTCGCAACAAACTTGCCGACCGAAAGCGTCACCGCAACGACCTCAACCACTGACCTGCGCTACCTCGACAGGTCCGGAAAGCCGGTGGTCAGTGGTAACACGGTGACCTACCCAGTCGGAGGAACCGGACAGACCGCAGTCGCAACTCAAGCGACGTTCACCAAGCCGCTACCGGTTGCGCTGCATGCTGAGTACGCCACCGAAGGCGAGGGCGACAAGGGCATCGACCCGACGACCGTGGCGGGCATGAGCGGCGACATGAGAGTTCGCTACACGGTGACCAACACGTCGGTGACCAAGCAGCAGATCTCCTACACCGACGCCGGTGGCGTGGAACGGAGCGTCGAACAACCGGTCTTCTCACCCTTCGTCGGAACGATGATTGCCACCCTCGAACCGGGCATTGCCCTCAAGGACGCCGGAACCGCGGTTGTCAGCACCAACCAAGAGGGCCGCACAACGTTGTTGTGGAACCTCGTCCTTTACCCGCCTCTAGGCAACTACCAACAAGACCTCACGTATCGAGTCAGCTCGTCGTCGTTGCAGGTTCCAGCAGTCAAGCTTGAGGTTGTTCCGGTCTCAAACGATCAGGACCCGGCCGTCGGATTCAGTGCGAAGCTCTTGTCAGATTCTGTGGCGGGCAACACCAAGCTCGCCGATGGATTGACGCAACTCGACAACTCGACCGCTGAGTTGGCAAACGGCGCAGCGAAGCTGGTCGATGCGCAGGCACAAGCGACGGCGGCGACAAAGAGCGCGTACACGGGATCCAAAGGCATCGCCACCGGTACCGAGAGCCTGGCAGCGGGTCTGACGACGCTGTCCGGAGGTCTTGACCAACTCGCCGGGAGCAAGGGCCTTCCCGCCGCAGTGACTGCCACGGGTCAGCTCGCCGATGCGGTGAATGCGATCGTGGCGGGTGTCGGTGCAGCTAGCGACGGCCCGATTCCGATTCCACCGCCAGACCCCAAGAAGATCACTTTGGTGCAGGCATCGCGGGCAGCTCAGAAGAGCGCTCAGGCCTTGAAACTTGCCTCGGCGTCCGCCGCGACCGACGCAGATGATGCGATCTCCCAGATCGACACAGCACTCACCGAACTCTGTGTACCGGTAACGAACCCCACTGGTTGCGCTGCGCTGGCTGCGGCAAAGGTCAAGGCGACGACTGCCAAAGCCAAGTCACTGGGAATCGCAGCGCTGCTCGGTGAACTCGACAATCTGCTACTCGCCAAGATCACCGCGGGCCTCATCCAGGTCAGCGAAAGTCTCAAGAGTCTGAGCATGACGAATCCAGGCGTCTACGAAGGACTGGAACTACTTCAGGCGAAACTCGGCGAGGCCGTCACGGCAACTGCCGCACTGGCAAAGGGCGCCGACTCGGCGACAACGGGATCCGAACAACTCGTCGGCTACACCGACGAACTTGCGGTTGGCCTCGGAAAGCTGACAGCGGGCAACGAGAAGATCCTCGCGGGCAACGAAGGCATAGCCAAGGGCGCAAGTGAGCTGCAGTCCAAGGGAACGCAGACCATTCTCGATGGCGTGGTCACGTCATCGTCACAACCTGCGTTGGCCAGTGCCTACTTGACAGCGGCTAGCAAGAAGGCGGGTGCTTCTGCACCCTTCCCTGCCCCCGATGGTGCGACCAGCCGAGTCGCATTCGTGTACTCGCTCGACCCGCCACCGCCGACGCCGACAACCAGCCCCGCACTGATCGGTATTGGACTCGTTGCCTTAGCAGCACTCGCGCTCGTCGTTGTTCGACGGATCCGCCGACCAGTGAGCTGACTCATTCCTCCGGGTCAGCGTCGACGACCGCGAGACCAGCCGCTTTCCACGCGCTGACTCCGCCAACAAGGTCCGTCGCCTGACTCAGTCCAAGATCTTGAAGTGACGCGGCCGCCAGGCTCGATGTGTAGCCCTCATGACAGACCACGATCACGCGGAGGTTATGTGAGGTAGCGGCGGCAATCCTGGAATCACTCGCCGGATCGAGACGCCACTCCAGGACATTGCGCTCAATAGCGATCGAGCCAGGGATTACTCCGGACTCGCGTCGTTGCTTGATCGGCCGAATGTCAACGACCAGCGCTCCATCCTCGAGCTCTTGAGCCACCTGATCGGCAGTAAGTCGTTCCAGCCTCTGCCGAGCGGACTGGAGGATCTCATCAATTGTCGGCATCTATCGGCGCTCGGGCCCGTTGACCGGTTCAGTGCGAATGGGCTTCGGCCCAGTTGGCGTGCGCTGGTAGTAGGTCATCGTCGACAGTGGCGGCGAGTACGCGTGGATGCTGACCGCTGGCTGCGGAAACGGGTTGCTGACGTCGTGAATGACACCAGGGGCGACCCACTGAACCGAGCGAGACGACGACTCCACGTGACTGAGGTCAACTGCGCCGTATGAACCGATACGTGATTCCGACAAGGCGCCCTGAACAACTGTGAACGCAGCGGCAGATCCGCCGTGGTCGTGGAACTCGGTTTCCTGCGTGGTAAGCCAACTCAAGAGCCACACATCAACGTTGTCGTCGCGGATAAGTTGAGTCCACCAACGGCTGGCTGAGGTGTACTGAATCCGGTGCTCCCAGAGATTTGGCCGTTCGGCGATACCTCGGACGATGTCGACGAGGACGGGCAATGCGAGCGGATCAGAAGTGCGGCGGGGTACCGGTGGGACAGTGTCGATGAATGCCGACACAGGGAGTAGTTGCGATGTCATGACGAACCTTTCGAAGATCTGTGGAAGTGCGGACAGCGGGAAGCGCGTCAGCAACAACAGATCTGGGTCGTCATGGGTGAACCGTACCTCTACCGGCGGAGGGCACGCAACCTATCCCTACCCAATTGGTCTGATTAGTCGACCCAGGCTTGCGGATCACGCGTGTACTTGGTGACGGCCTTCGGCAACTGATTCGTCACCAGTTGGCCAATCGAGACGTGGTCAATCACACCTCGAAGACTTGCCCGTACCGCGATCCACACCTGCTCGAGCCCGTCGGCGTTGCCGACATAGTGGACAACACCCGGCCGCTCATCTCTCACCCAAGCCAGCGGCCCGTCAACAGACCTCATGACGTGGGCAACGCTCAGATCGTTGGCGTCAAAACCGAGAACGTACCCACCCTCGGCACCTCTCTTGCTGCGCACGATCCCCGCTCGGCGCAGATCGGACAGGATGTTTTCCAGGAACTTGATCGGGATTGCCTGTGCTTCAGCAATCTGATCGGCCTTGACCAACGAAGGCGCTGCGGCGGCGATCTCAATGACAGCCCTCACCGCGTAGTCCGATCTGGCGGAAATTCGCATTTGGCCATTGTGGCGGTTTGGGAGCCCCGATGCCCGTGGCGGCGCGATTTGGCGATCTTTAATCCGCCATCGCGGGTCCAATTCTGGGAACCTATCGGCCATGAGTTCCAGTAACGATGTGGCAGCGGCCACTCCAGCGCGCACCTTTGGGTTCGTTTCCGTCCTGGTTATCGGCATTCTTGCGGCGACGCAGAGCGCTGACCCAGGCATCACCAGCGTGGCGATGCCCTCGATCGCCAAGGACCTGGGCTTCTCCGGGGCAGGGCTTTCCCTCGCTGTCAGCATCGGGACACTTTCCCTTGCAGCAACCGTCATCGCCATCGGCGCCCTAGCCGACCGAATTGGCGTTCGACGCGTGATCATGATCGGACTCGTTCTGGAGGCACTGGGCAACCTGATCGTCGCCGTCAGCCCATCGCTGGCCGTGCTATTGCTTGGGCGCGTTGTTGCTGGCGTCGGGATGGGTGCACTGTTCGCCGGTGCGTTCTCAATGGTTCCAGCGATCGCAGGAAAGCGGACCATCGCATCAGTTATTGGCCAATGGACTGGCCTGCTCTATATCTTCACGATCGTCTTCAGCATCATCGGATCCGCCCTCATCGGAATCTCCTGGCGGGCAGGGTTCATCCTCATCCCGGTCGTCTGTCTCATCATGATGTTGGTAGTACCGAAGACGCTGCCGGAAACGCCTCGGCGCGGTTCGTCGAAGTTCGACTTCCTCGGGCTTTCGACACTGGGCCTGGGCATGGTGCTCGTCTTGGTCGCAGTGAGTCTCGCAGCGACTTCCCTGGGTTCACCAACGTTCTGGATCTGCTTGATCCTCGGCATCATCATGCTCGGAGTGTTCGCGATCATCGAGAAGAAGTCTCCGAATGCGTCCTTCCCCATTGAGCTGTTCAAATCGCCAGTCTTCGTGGCGGCGGTGCTCGCAGGAATCCTTTGGAACTTCGGCGAGTCGGGCATGCTCCTGCAGGCCTCGAACTTCTGGCAGCACGTTGTCGGCGTGAGCCCTTCGGTCGTCGGGGTCGCAATCGCTCCACTGTTGATTGCCGGAATCGTCGCCGGTTTCGCTGTCGGAGCCTTGCTAGGTCGAGGCATGTCGCCGGTGCTAATCCAGGCCGTCGGATTCATCCTGATGATCCTCGGATTCCTGTCAGTTGCGTTCACGACGGTCGACACCAAGCTCGCGGCATTCTTCCCCGCTCTCATCTTGGTTGGACTTGGAATGGTCGCCGTGGCAGTGGTCCAGGCGCGCGAGTACGTTGCGGAGGCCCCGCCGAAGTACCTGTCTGCAGTCGTCTCAAGCCGCACCTCAATCGGGCAACTCGGCTACTCGCTCGGTGTTGCGCTGACGTCAACCTTGATTGCGCTAGGCGTGTCCGAAGAGGGTGGCGACGTCGTTCCGTCCGAGTTCGTCCCGGCATTCAACTCAACAATGTTGATCGTGGCCGTGATTCTTGCGGTGGGTGCTGTCGTCACCGCAATCCTGCTGTCGGTTGGCCTGAAGCGCCGCAAGACACTCGCTTTGGCTGGTCCCAGCGACGCGCCGCTCGAGCCGTCAAGTGGCGAACAACCGCTCGGCTAGGCGACTGGGGATTCTTCGCGCTCGGACTGTGACTTCCAGAACCGCGCCTGGCCAATCAGACTGGCAACCTGCATTCCAATCAGGATTGCAATGATGACCGCGGCCGCCTGAACGAGCAGATTCGCGCCTGCCACGATCTCAGCGTCGCGGGCACCGCGTTCGCCGGAGACCGTGGCGACTAGGCCGATGACGCCAACGGATCCTGGGACGAGTAGCCAGAAGATCGGCGTGAACAGCGAGATCGCCGGGAGACGACTCTTCCCTCGCTGCTCGGCGAGGATCGCCGCGAGCAGCGTGACCATGGCTGCCACACCACAACCCACCACGGCCCCAATCGTGAAGGCTGAGACGAGGACGATGCCTTGGGCAACGATGAGCAGGACAAAGATGATCCACAGTGACCCGCGTGGCATGTTTCGGACCAGTCCCTGCCCCACCGCGTAAAGGGCGACCGCAGCGAAGGCGACCCAGATCGGCAGTCGGTCCTGGCGGAAGGGGTGGATATCGATCGTCCCGACTCCAGCCAACTGGGCCCCGACGTAGATGCCCGCAGTCAGCAGTAGCAATTGCATTCCGGCCCAGAGCATTCTGGAGCCACCGGAAATGATGTGGCCGCTTGCCATTTCCATCGTTGCCTGGGTGAGCGCAGCTCCTGGCAACAACACGATGAGGGACGCCGCGACGATGTGGATCGGTCTGACATCAGGCCCGAGAGGTCGCGTCACCACGAAGATGATGGCGGCACAGGCGGCACCGAGCAGCGGAGTCATCAGCACATTGAGCGCGGGATTCGGTGCTGACCAACGGACACAAACACCAACGAAGATCCCCAGCACTCCCGCGATCAACGGGTCCCACCAACTGAAGCGAAAGACGAGGGCAAACCCGGCGGCGACCAACCCATAGCCGAGCAGCGTCGCCCAGTACGGAAATCGCGATGGGAGAAGCGGGGTTCGCTCGAGCTCGTCTATCCCCTCCTGAGGTTCGATGCGTCCTTGCTGTGCGCGATAGGCGACGTCGGCGATCGCCGCCGACTGGTCGAGCCGGGTTATCTCTTCATTCACCGCAGTGAAGAGGGTCTGGTGCGTGCGGTCAAGGCTAAGAAAAACCGCGCCGGGGAATACAGAGACATCAGCGGCCGGAAAGCCGTACTGGCCAGCGGCGGACTTCAACGTGCTCGTGACTGTGTCCACCGGGAAGCCTGCATTGAGCTGGGCACGGCCGAGTGAGAGCAGGAACTCTGCAACCTCATTGGGTTCATAGTCTGTTGCGGACATCCGTTAGATTGTGTCCGTTGTATGCGAGCGATGCGACCACGACGAGGCTCGTGGAAAGCAAATTCGCACGCCCCGGTAGCTCAGTCGGATAGAGCGACCCCCTCCTAAGGGGTAGGCCAGGTGTTCGATTCACCTCCGGGGCACTCAAGCGACCGGTGGGGCGGGGCCCCGCGCGATGACTGACTTCGTAACCTCCCGCTTACCCGAGATCGAGTAGTGCGTCCCATCTTCATCGCCGCCTTGGACGAGCGGCGCCCAGTAGTTGTGCTGACCCGCGAGGCCGTTCGGCCAGTCCTAAGCCGAGTCGCTCATCAAGCATGTGGGCTACCTCCTCCCGAGCCAGGAATTGTCACTGGCAGTGGCATTGATCGCGGCATTTGATCTTGACCTGCCGATGCCTCGGAGTTGATTGCAACGGCGGCTCGTCCCACGCGTGACCCACGAATGTGCGGCCCGAATCGCGACTTCTAAGTCGCGCTGATGGTGATCTCTAAGCGAAGATTCCCCCATGCGACTAGTTGCCGGAATGTGGACGTGGACGGAGGACGTCCGCATCAACAACAACTGGCCGCTCATCATCTTTCTTGTCCTCACGCTGCTGGTGATCTTCTGGTGTTGGCGCCGCAAGCGAAAGCAAAAGCGCTGGTACTTCTGGCCCCTACCGTTGGTTCTCCCCTGCCTCTTGTTGGTCGTCGGCGCAGTGTTGAATACCCACTTTGGGCTCTACGTGCGCCTCGGCGATCTCTTCGACCAGTACCCATTCCCCACTGCCTCCGCGGCCGTACTCTCCGAATCCAGCGGCAACTTCGCTCAGGGTGTCTCGGCCGTAACCCAGATTCCTGGAACCCAAAGTGGGGTTGGACCGCACACTGCCTTCATCTGGCTTCCACCCCAATACTTCACTGAACCAACGAAGAAGTTTCCAGTCGTCTACGTACTCGCTGGTACCCCCGGAACGGCATCCGATTGGTCGACGGGTGGCAACGTCCCACGCACCGGACTGACAAATGCCCAAGCAGGCAAGCCGGCGATCATCGTGTCTCCCAGCGTTGGCCCGAACCAGCTTGCTGATACCGAGTGCGTCAATGGGTCGGAGGGGAACTGGCAGACCTACTTGGCCGTCGACGTTCCGAACTACGTCAATTCCAACGCTCGCGCACTCACCGGACCCAAGAACCAGGCAGTCGCGGGACTGTCGATGGGTGGCTATTGCGCCCAGATCCTGAGCCTTCGAAATCCGGAAACGTTCGGCTTCTTCGGGAACTTCTCCGGGACAACGCTGCCAACATATGACGGCGGACTCGAGGAGCTCTTCGGGGAGCAAGAGAACCTGCAGGCAACGATCAACAGCTACAAATCTGATTGGGTGATCGCGAACCAACCGCAGTCGCGAGCTTCGATCGGGCGAGTGATTACTGGCGCTCAGGATGACCCCGACCTAATCGCTGATGAACAACAGTTCGTTGCCAAGGCTCAGGCGCTCGGAATGAAGGTTCAGATGAACCAGCCCCCGGGGGCGCACACCTTCTACTTCTGGACGACAGCGCTGCAGGAATGGCTGCCGTGGGCTCTGCAACAAATGGGCCCGGCCGAGCCAGTGACGCCCAAGCCACCGGCGAAGTAACACAAATTGCAACTCGCAACTATCAGCGACAAAGTGTGGGCATGGCGATCGCATCGAGCACTGATACCCCGTACGTCACAGCGACTCAGGCAGGCGGCTTCGAACTAGTCGCGGACGGCGAGTTCAAAGACCAGGGCGGCACTGCTGGAGTCCGTCCCCATGACCTCCTCGACGCATCGCTGGCGGCTTGCATCGCGATGACAGTGCGTATGGCCGCTGACGGCCGCGGTACCAACCTTGATCGCGTCATCGTCGAAGTCACCCACGACGACACAGATCCTGTTGCGGCCAGGTTCCACTGCACTGTGGAACTGATCGGGGACCTGTCAGAAAAGGAGCGGTCCGGGCTCCTTCGCGTCGCCCACCACTGTCCGATCAGCAAGCTGCTCACTAGGACCGTTGAGATCGGCATCACGGAGAAGGATTCGTAACTCCACCACCAAACGACCTGGCACTGCTACTCGATCGGAATACCCATCGGGACTGCAGCATCGTCGGCCAATTCATGCGCGAGATCCTGGCGCTTGCGAAGTGGGACTTCCTTAAGGAAGAACGACAGCAGGAATGCGAATGCCATGAACGGCACGGCAAACAGGAATGTGTTGTCGATGGCATGCGACATCGCGGTCAAGACGTGATCTTGGACATCCGGGGGCAGCGACGTGATGTTGTCGATCGATGATGTGAGCTTCCCGCCGTTTTGCCCAGTCGTGGACATCCCCGGCAACTCAAGCGCTAACTGAGCCGCCAACTGGGCGGTCCACACCGCTCCGAATACGGCAGTACCGAATGACCCACCGATCGAGCGGAAGAAGGTCGACGTACTTGTGGCTGCTCCCAGCTGGCGAGCGTCGACATTGTTCTGCACGGCGATGATGAGGACCTGCATGACGTTTCCGAGACCTGCACCGAGGATCAACATCGCCAGCGACAGGAACCACAGGCTGGTGTCCTGATTGACCGTCGACAGCATGAACAGCCCCACGGTCGCCAGGCCCGTTCCGATGATCGGGTAGATCTTGTACTTGCCTGTCCTGGTGATCATCCGACCGCTCAAAACAGAGGTGACGAGCAAACCGATCATTAGTGGCAGCAGTTGCAGACCTGCGGCCGTCGGGGTCGCGCCTCGAACAACCTGCATGTAGATCGACAGGTACACGATCGCGCCGAATAGCGAGAAGCCGACAACAAATCCGATCGCCGAGGACACCCGCATCACTGGCAGCTTGAACATGTTCATCGGAATCATCGGCTCGGGATGCCTGAGCTCCTGGAAGACGAAGAGCACCAAGGCCAACGTGCCGGTGACGGCTAGGCCGATGATTTGCGGCGAACCCCACGTGTAGCGCTGACCGCCCCACACCGTGACCAGCAGCAGCAAGACGACGCCTAAAACCAACAGGCAAGCACCCAGCCAGTCGATCTTGTGCTTGCGACGGTGAACGGGCAGATGGAGCACTGACCCCAGAACAATGAAGGCGGCGATTCCGATCGGGACGTTGATGTAGAACACCCAGCGCCACGACAGATGCTGAGTGAACAACCCACCGAGTAACGGGCCGATAACGCTTGCGACTCCGAACACCGCACCAAACAGACCGCTGTACCTGCCTCGCTCCCGAGGCGGAACGATGTCAGCAATGACGGCAAGCACCGTGACCATTAAGCCACCGGCGCCAAGCCCTTGAACGGCCCTCGTCGCGATCAGTTCCCACATGTTTTGTGAGAGGCCAGCCAGCATCGATCCGACGACAAAGATGACTACGGCGGACTGCAGAATCAGTTTGCGCCCGTAGAGGTCGCCCAACTTTCCCCAGATTGGAGTGCTCGCAGTTGATGCCAGCAGGTAGGCAGTGACCACCCACGAGAGCTCGTCAAGGCCACCAAGATCGCTGGTGATAGTCGGAAGTGCCGTTGAGACGATCGTTTGATCAAGCGCTGCCAACAGCATCGTCAGCATCAGTGCCGACAGGATCAGCCACAACCGCCGAGAATTCTCGCTGATTGCCTCAGTCGCTGCGGTGATGTCCTCTGAGCTGACTTCTTCCGATTCACTCACCGGGCAATCCTTGCACCCGGTTCGTCGTTAACCATGTCTGAACGCTTCAGTGTGAGCTTAGGAACTCCACGCCACACTGCCGTCGATACGAGTCTCGTGGACCGTGATGTCTGCCCACGTCGAGACGTCGCTTTCCCACGGGTTGGCTGAAAGCAGCGCGTAGTCAGCTTTCTTGCCGACCTCAAGGGTGCCTCGGTCATCGGCGTGAATCTGCCAGGCAGCGTCAACGGTGATTGCCTTGAGAGCTGCCTCCGGTGAAACACACTCGGCTGGGTTCAGCACTTCGCCACCATCACGCATCTTGCGCTGCGCTGCGGTACGAGCTGAAAGTAGCGGCTGCATCGGACTCACGGAGTAGTCGCTGTGAAGCGATGGACGAAGTCCGGCGGCAAGCGCGCTGGCAACTGAGTCGAGTTCGTTGGCCCGCTCTGGTCCAAGAATGTTGTCCCTGAACACTCGGCCCCAGTAGTAGACGTGGTTCATAAGGAAGCTCGGCTGAACGGCGACCCGAGCCATGCGCTCGAAGTGCTCGGAACTTGCCAACGAGCAGTGTTCGATCCGGTGACGGCGATCCGCCGTGCTCGGCTGGTCCCCGAGTGCTTCTTCGTATGCGCTGACGACCATGTCGAGGGCTGCGTCACCATTGGCGTGAGTCATAACCTGCCAACCCGCATCGTGGCCGGCCTTGATCAGCGCGATGCACTGTTCGATGTCCATGTTGGCGTGGCCACGATTGTCGGGCTGTCCGACGTAGTGCTCACGCAGGTAACCACTGCGTCCTTGGTTCGACCCGTCCGAGAGAACCTTCCACGCCACCGCGCGAACCATGTCATCGCCGGAGCCGGGGGTTACGCCCGCAGAAGCCCATGCCTCATTGCCGAGAATCGCGTGCTGCGCGGTCGAGATACGCACCGGAAGGCGCTTTGCTGCGTTGAGCTGATGCAGAACGGAGACCTCGCCTGGCCCGAGGATTGCGCCAGTCAGAGCCTCACGCATCGATGTGACACCCACAGATGCGGCCTTGTTCATGATGTCGATGAGTCCGGCCATCAGTTGTTCCTGGCTACGCTGCGGCTGAACGGCCATGAACTTCAGGATCGCGCCGGATTCGCCAACCACGCCGGTCAAGCGACCGTTCTCGCGGTAAAACTTTCCGCCGGGTGGATCAGGGGTTTCGTCGGTGATGCCTGCCAATTCGAGGGCCTTGGAATTCACGTACAAGTAGTGCATCGACGCGTTGAGAACTCCGACGGGAAGCTCGGTGCTGACCTGGTCCAAAATGTCCCGCGTCAGTTCTGGTTCGCCTGGGTAAAGGCTCGGGTCAAATAGTTGGCCTTGGACCCAGCCGCTTTCCGGGTTCTTGGCTGCCTCGGCCTTCAGCCGCTTGACGACATCGTCAAAGGTCGGGTTCTCCAATGCCGAGCAGTTCAACCAACTGTCGGCAAGCACCGTTGACCAGAGGTGCATATGTGGCTCGATCAATCCCGGGACAACAAACCCATCTCCAGCATCGACGATCTGGGTGGACGGATCCTTGAGACCCTCGATGTCGCTGGCGGAGCCGATGCCGATGATGCTTCCATCCTTGATCGCCATCGCGTCTGCGGTGGCGGCGCCAGGAACTCCCGTTGCGATCGATCCGAAGACGATCATGTCTGCGAACGAACGGGCTGACCGCTGAGTCGGTAACGACCGCCGGTCCATTGGACGGATCAATGCTTGCGGAAGCGGTGCGAACGCCGCCTGCGACAGGATTGAGGTGATTGCCAGCCGTTCTTGGCCGCAACAACCGTCGAGCGATGGTGAATGGGAAGCGGGTGCAGTCAGTGACATCTAGTCTCCTGGGGAAGATCGCACGCCGGTCGAGCGTGCGCATTTCCCAGCAAACTACCGCCCAGTGCGCCACGTTGCAGCCGGGCGAATCCGCACTTACCGCGTCAGGCGTAATCCTTGATTGAACGACGCAGAGATGACTACCCAGAGTAACGAACTAGGTGCCTACCGGCGAGAGAAATCCGGCCGCAGTGGCATTCCGGATACTCCGTCTTCGGTGGTGTTCGTCAGCAGGAACTGGTGCAGCTGAATGATGTTGTGAGCAAACCCGAACTCCGAGGCCGCCATGTACAAGCGCCAGACCCGAGCCTTGCGCTCCCCAACCTCAGCGACCGCAGCGTCCCAGTTGTCCTCGAGGTTCATCCGCCAGCAGTGCAACGTCTTCGCATAGTGAACGCGGATGTTCTCCTCGTGCTGAACTTCCCAGTTCTCATTTGTCGCGGCCATCATCACCTTGGCCGGACCGGTCAGTTCGCCATCGGGGAAGACATAGCGATTGACGAAGCTGTTGCGGTAGCGAACCTTCTGCTTGTCATTGAAGCGAGTGATCGAATGGTTGAGCATCCGGCCCTCGGGCTTCGTCTTGCTCCGCAGGAAGCTGAAGTAGGCCGGGTAGTTCGCCTCGCCGATGTGTTCGGTCAGACCGATCGACGAAATTGCGTCGAAGTTGCCCTCGGGCACATCGCGGTAGTCACTGAAGCGAACCTGCGCTTGGCTCTCGAGTCCGGCCTCGATAACCGCCTGCTGACCCCAGTCTGCCTGCGGCTTCGACAGCGTCACACCGATGACGTCGACGCCGTAGTTCTTCGCCGCGTGAACGACCATTCCGCCCCAGCCGCAACCGATATCGAGCAGTCGCATGCCTGGCTTCAAGTCGAGCTTGCGGCAGACGAGGTCGAACTTCTCCTCCTGCGCCTGCTCCAACGTTGCGTCTTCAGTTGGGAACACCGCACAGGTGTAGGCCATCGACGGGCCCAAGACGTACCGGTAGAACTGGTTCGACACGTCGTAGTGGTGCGCGATTGCCTCAGCGTCGCGGCCCTTTGAGTGGCGACGGCCCCCGAGCTTCTTCTCCTCAGGCGGAGTGTCTCCGCGGTGCAGGAGGTCGGCATTGCGGAAGTAGCTGGGCGCGAACTCGCGGACGAGCTTGATCTTCTCCGAAGTTGGGATTTGGCTCGGGCGCACATAACTGAGCGCTTCGAACATCTCTACAACGTCACCGACGATGTCCACCTCGCCTGCCACGTAGGCACGAGCTAGGCCTACCTGACCCGGGTGAGACATGATCATTTCGATTGCGCGAGGCGAGCGCACCTCAAGTCGCACGGCCGAACCGGGAGTACCGGCTTTGCTGCCGTCAAAAGCAACGAACTCTACTGGCGCATCGGGGCCAGCGATTGTGTTGAACACCTCTGCAAGCTTCACGGTTCCTCCATCACGGGCCGCAGTTGCACGTCTGCAGTAGCGGCGACGGTAAGGCAGCCTAGCGACGCTGGACCACTTTTGCGTATAGATCGGTCAAGCGGCCATCTCGGTCGTACTTTGTCTTGACTGTTCGGTAGTGCTCGCCGCCATAAAGACGGTCAAATTCGTCCTTCTCGTAGAAGGCACTCGAATACAGAGACTTGTGGCCATCGAGCTTGGTTACCTCAGCCTCAATGAGGCGATTGAGCACGCCATCTGCCGGGTTCCCACCCTTCTCGAGCGCGACTGTCGACCAGAACCCAACGTTCACGTACGTCACGGTCGTGTCCATTTCGTAGAGCGGCCACTTCGTCGTGCCATCCCTTGACCGAAGTGGGCACACCCAAATCGGTGAGATGCCGATCTCCGCATGGAAGAAGTCGAGGAACTCGGCGAGGCGATCCACCGGTACCTCAATGTCCTGAACGATTTCTTCCTTCGGTGGCTTACCGAATAGCTTCAGTTGTCGATCGCTGAACTTGTACTTGCGATCAGCAGCGATGATCTTCCAGTAGACATCGGAGCGCAGCTTTGACTTGGGCCACATCCGGCGAATCAACGGCTTCTGCGCACCGAATGCGCGAGAGCACCAGAACCAATCGGTGTCCCAGCGCCAGATGTAGTCACGCACGCTCAGGACGTCCGCGGAACGCTTCCGGATCGATTCGTAGTAGATGTCCATCCCCGTGTAGTCACTGGGGCGCGAGTATCCGGCTGGCAGCGTGTTCGTCCAGCGACCCAAGGTCAGGTACTGCTCATCGGCGGAAAACACCGTGCCATCCAGGAAGTCCACGTGTGTGCCGTTATGGCTCTGGCTCTCGGTGATCTCCGAGATCGCGAGTGCGAGTTCCTTCGCGGAATCGAAACGAACATGTTCGATCGCAACGTAATCCTGAACCGGCGCGAGTTGGATCTTCAGTCGCAGCGCATACCCGAGGGATCCGTAAGAGTTCGGGAAGGACAGGTAGAGGTCGCGATTCGGGTCGTCCGGCGCCGAGGTGACGGTGACGATCGTGCCGTCACCGGTGAGGATGTCCATCTCAAGGACAGACTCGTGCGGGAGTCCCTCCCGAAATGATGAAGACTCGATTCCCAGCCCGGTTACTGCACCACCGAGCGTGATCGTCTTCAACTGCGGAACCACGAGGGGCATCAGCCCATGCGGGAGCGTCGCGTCGACGAGGTGCTCGTACGTGGTCATTCCGAGCACATCCGCCGTGCGGTTCGTGGGATCGACCCCGAGTACGCCATCAAAGGCCGCGACGTCCAGACCCGGAGTCGCAACCTCGGTGCGCGTCCGGAACAGGTTGGAGGTCTTCTTTGCCAGCCGCACCGGGCTGCCGACAGGAATCGCCGCATATTGCCGCTGCAGCCGTTGGACAAGTTGCTGGTATCGCGCGTCGGCGCTTGCCTGAACCATGTGCGTCAGCTTAGAGCTTTCCATGCGCTCACCATGAGATGAATGGTGAAGCCCACCAATGCCTGCTCGTTGATCTAGCCTGTTGCCAAAGGGAGTACTTCCCCACTTGAGATTGGACAAGCTGTGTCACGTTGGCTGCTTACCGGCGGCGCCGGCTACATCGGGTCGCATGTTGCCGTCGAGTTGCTCGCCAGCGGCCGCGACGTGGTGATCGTTGACGACCTCTCGACAGGCTTCGCAGCGCGCATCCCGGATTCAGCTGAATTCGTCGAGGGCAGCGTGCAGGACACCGAGCTGCTTGCAAAAGTGATGCGCGAGCGCGACATCGATGGAGTGGTCCACCTCGCCGCTAAGAAAGCGGTTGGCGAGTCGGTCGAACGCCCTCTGTACTACTACCGGGAAAACGTCGAGGGCGTGCTCGCAGTTCTGGCGGCCATGAATGAGGCGGGTGTCGACAAGATCGTCTATTCCTCGTCTGCCGCCGCGTACGGCGAACCGGCAGTTGGAGAAGTCGCAGAAGATGAACCAACTGTCCCGACTTCACCGTACGGCGAGACGAAGCTGATCGGCGAGTGGATGGTTCGCGCCCAAGCCGAATCGCAACGCCTCGCGGGATCGGGATTGGCGAACGTCAGCCTGCGGTACTTCAACGTTGCCGGTGCTGGGTCTGACTTGTTGGGCGACACCAGCGTGGCCAACCTGATCCCGATGGCGTTGCGGGCAACAACGAGTGGCAAACGACCGATGATCTTCGGAACCGACTACCCCACCCCTGACGGAACCTGCATCCGTGACTACATCCACGTGGTTGATCTCGCACGCTCCCATGTCGCAGCCGCTGAATTATGCGAGGGCGATTCGCAGGGCCAGCTCAGCGAGCTATTTAACGTCGGGCGCGGGTCGGGGAGTTCGGTTCGCGAGGTGCTCGCAATGGTTTCTGAAGTGCTCGGATACGACGTTGATCCTCAGGACGTTGAGCGCCGCCAAGGCGATCCTGCGGTGCTCGTCGCGCGCACGGAGAAGATCGAACGG
>Ga0075156_10000752_pt1 | contig 17042 bp, 11 predicted proteins | sample JI81AbrownDNA_FD_70966 | JGI IMG/M metagenome (GOLD analysis project Ga0075156, IMG submission 70966) | Wastewater effluent complex algal communities from Wisconsin, to seasonally profile nutrient transformation and Carbon sequestration -... | ecosystem: Engineered > WWTP > Effluent > Algae...
GCTTTTCCAATGACAATACTTTATTTCATTGGTGCTGAGTTTTTCAATAAGTTGTTGAAGTTTTTTTATCATGTTATTTTAGTAATGGTTTGATTTTCTTTGATGAATTAAAGTTATTTTTTGAGGCACTTCGATCCAGTATCTCTTGACAAATATTGTCTATGATCTGATCGTAGCCCGCACTAGTAATATCAAGGCTCTCTACGATCAAAAGTCGAGGTCGAAGATTTTCAGCTTGGGTAAGTTGATCAAAGAGAGCAACTGTCCGTTTTATGTATTCTTCCATCTTGGGTTGATTATTAATTTCAACTTCACGAGGCGGATCAGCGCGTTCAAGAGTACGTTTAATAATTGTGTCCACAGAGGCACGGATATAGACAATAAGATCGGGTAGTGGAAGCAAATCGGCGAATCGTGTGATTTCCTCAGCAGTGTAGGTGTTTCCAGCAGGTACAAACATATGGGCGGCAAGAATCGGTCCCTCATCCACGAGAATAAACTGATAATTGCCAAAACGCTTGGTAATTTCGTACATGCCGATTTTGCGTACCATACTTCGTAGATTGTGGATCGTTTGTATTGAAAAACCAGTAGTACGCCAAAATATCTTTATTGTTTGCCGCAAGAAATTATTGTGTTTGTAGAGTGTGAAGATAAAGACCGGAAAACTGATAAATTCCATTACCAGGTTTTGCAGAGTGGGGTGTTTCAAGCCTCTGAAACCAACCATGTCTGTGGCGAGTTCGATGGATGTAGTAACCTTACTTGTTTTCTTCAGACGATGATATACCTTGTTGATCACCGTTGTTTTTCCAGAGCCCGTCGACCCGATAAATTCAACAACCACTCTGCCTCTTTGGATGCGATCTGCTTGGGATTGCAATTTAAAGGATGAGTGGGGACTTTCGCCTCTTTCCTCGCCCTGTCTGGTTACTGCTTCGGTAAATGAGGATTTCATCTTTAGGTGAGTGGTTTCCAGCAATGCTAAGGCTAACCAGATACTACGAAAGTGGAAAATTTGGTGGGCGTTTGATTCAAGGAGGACACCGAAAAGCATAGCTATGAAAATGACGCCGCTTGGTCGGGTTGTGTCTCTGGATTTAATTTGCCCCAACAATATTTTGGCTGCATTGTTCCAGGCTTCGCCAGTAAATAACGCAAGACCTAGTAGCCCGATAACGCCTCGCTCTACACCAAATTCAAGAAAATCATTATGCAATGTTTTGTTCTCAATAAAGTCCCGATAGTTGCTTGGGCCAACCCCCAAAAAAGATTTTGGAGAAAATAGTATCTCAGTGCCACTTCCCCACAGATCCAATCGCTCGCCTGCAGTGTGTGCTGCACGATCGGTAGTGAGATGTTCAAGGCGGGCCAAAATATCTGGCAATTGACTAATGGTATATAGGAATAATCCTGTTGCAATGGCCGTAATGGTTGCCAGCCAGATAAGGAATTTTGTATGCCCCCCTATAAGCAAAAGCAGAAATATGGCAACTGCCAGACCGCCTAGAAGAGCAGAAAATGCACCAAGCGATGCGGCTGCAAGAATACCTAACAGTAGCACCACTCCCAAAAGTAGCGTCAATTCGCGTCGAAGGCCCGCAAGTAGTAATGGGACAAATCCCATCAACTGGAATAAAGCGGCCCAAACTGGGTTCTCAAACAATCCAGCTGGTCGTCCGAGATATCTGGCATCTACATTTCCAATGCTCCCTAGAATGGAGATTACAAAGCCATAAAAATTGGGTGAAACAAATTCACCTACAAGCAATATCCCGTGGAGCACTGCAACTATGGTCCAGGCAAGTACAACACGTTGCACCACGGCTTGTTCTAAGCTGGTAAGGACCAAGGTTACTGTAGCAAACCAAAAATAGAGATAAATCTCCTTGGCGAGAAAGATAAAACTAGCCATAGGGTCGAAGGATGAGAAGGTTCCTATGAAACTTCCTAGCAATATAAACCACATCCCAATTATGTAAGGGAACCGTATGGCTTGGCGTGTGTGGACAAGATACCACCAACATACTGGGAGGAAAAGCATATTCCAAAAATCAACCGAACCCAGATTAGAAGGCAGGCTAAGAAATTGCTCCACTGATAAGATGACCATCCCTATCAGATAAGTAATAACAAAAAAACGTAGTACTACCATCGTCTGGTGGCTGGCTGGAGGTACGGTGTTTTTTTGTAGAAGACTAACAGTGTTGGAAGATGATTGCAGATGCATTAAAGCTGCCTGTTCACAACAATTTGACGAAATAGCTTTAAGCTGGAAGGATCCATTATGACAACAATTAATCCATATAACAAGAAAGAAATTCCGCTTACTAGCCAAATGTTGAGGGTGTTAAGCAAAAATGAGGACGCCAGAATGACTACCGCACCCAAGCCTGGTCCTATAAAGCTCTGCCAGACAAACATTTCCCGTGCTTCTTCACGTAAATACCAGACATACATACTGAACAATACCCCCTCTGTGATCAATGTTCCATATACTGCGCCCATAAGATGATATTTAGGAATTAGGAGGAAGTTGAGCAAAAGATTCGTAAATGCCGCAACCAGAACAGCCCGAGCTCGCTTGCCTTCGCGGTTACTAGCACTCAAAGCGACTTCCAGCGAAGTATCAATAAACTTGAGAGGCATAATTAATGCCAGCCACTTCACAGCTTGAATAGCAGCAATAAATTTGTCGCCATAAATCATTACAACAATAAGGTCACCAAACGTCCATAAGACAGCGACAATCAAGACACTCGGTATGACAAGCAGTCGAATCGTTCTAGCTGTATATCGTTGAAGAGACTGTTTGTCCTTCGCAAATTCTGAGGATAAAAAAGGGTAGAGAGCGATATTTACTGTTCTTGCCAGAACATTGAGCCGTACAGTCAGATTATTCGCTGCCTCGTAAAGTCCTACGATCGTATTCGTGGTCAGGTGTGATAGAAACACAACATCGACACGTACATACAAAGATGACAAGCCGTTGGTTATGGCAAATGGAGTGCCCGCTTTGAACAATGATACCCAAAGTTCCTTGTCGATTTTTGGATATAACCTACCAAAACGTGTTTGATAAATCCATATGCCAGCTGCTAGTGAGATAAACCGAGACGCCAAATAAGCAATCATGAGCCAAACAATGGTAGCCTGAAAAGGTATGGTTATGAGGGCTAACATCATGAATGATCCATCCATGATTGTGATGATTGCTGCGCTCCATTCCATCATTTCTCTACCACGAAATGATGCTTCTATCATATAGGCCATGGCTTCAATTGCTAATGCTAGTCCGGCTACTATGCAAGCTCGAAACATAACGCTTGGATAGTTTAGCAATACACTAGTAATTAACAGCAGCCCTATGGCGGCGACCGAAAGGATGGTAGTCAGACCTATAGCAGCATTGACAAGATTGTCAATTTTCCCAGAACTCTCGCGGTTTCGAGCAATTTCACGAATCAGTAACGAGGGCAAACCGAATCTCGCAAGTGTCGAAAACAAAGTAATGAGTGTGATTGTTGTAGCGTATTGGCCGAGCAACTCAGCACTCGCCAGACGGGCTAAATACACTGGGATGAAGAATGCTGTCACACTTTGAACCCCATATGCTATGGCCTGAAAAGCTGAATTTTTTGCGATCCGCCTAAGATGATTCATGTAAGGTCGCTTCTGGTCTTGCTATATCGAATTGTTCCATATAATAATTAGCCAAAGATCGCAATCCTTCATTTATAAAGAAATACGACTCTGTCTGAATCGATATGGAGCTGGCTGGTTTTATGTATGGGCAATTGTGTAACAATTAAGCCTCTGATACTTCATTAAGTGAAAATAGTAGTTACTGTTTCTGATTAGAGAATCTTCAAAATAATTTATGCCTAATGTTTTAGGGGGTAATATTTAGCACTAATTGAGGTGCTTGGCTGCCTTCGCTCGATGAAAATGATACTGAATCTGTACTTGTAGCCACTAGCGCAAAGCTATAGATTCCATCGCCTGTTATGAGCGGGGTGACGTTGTACTCAACCCAGATACCCGTCCCTATTGTACTTTTATCATCCATTCCATTGCTTGTTCGAATGGGGCGTGTGTTCCAAGTAATTCCTGTTTCAGTCCATTCGCTGGTTGTTGCATATACAGCCGGCCCATCTACTGTAGACGATGTGGAATAGACGCGCAAAATGGCACTTTGTACTGTTCCCACAACACCACTTACTGTGAATTTCAAATACCCTTCATAATTTGCATTGGTTCCGCTGGCAACCCAAAGCTGTACATTTGAGCCGTAATTCGAGTTAGGTGCATTTTCCCGAACGTAAGAATCGTCTGTAATAAATGTGAGCACAGATCCACTAGGGACAGTCGTAGAGGTTGCTGTTAGCTGTTGTGTTGCTGTCTCCGTTGGTGGTAGTGAGGTATTAACCGGCGTGAAAGTAGATGTTGGAGTCAATGATGAAACAGGTGTAGACGTATTGGTGACGGTTGCTGTTGGTGTGTTATTTGGGGTATTAGTCGGGGTAAAAGTAGCTGTGGGTGTGTTGGTGTTTGTTTGCGGTAATATCATCGTTGGTGTATATGTAGGTGTTTCATTTATAAGTTGGAACTCATAAGCACCACGGTCATCGTACGTGCGCACTCCGAGGCCAGTATTTATGGTTGCAGGATCGTCAATTCGGAAGTGCCCATCAAGGTCTGTGACGGACTCGCTAGCAGCGTCTGCATTTGCACTATCAATTACTGGTGACCCGGCTTGCAGGTGGTAGTTACCTACAACTAAAGCAGGGGGCCTTGTTGCGGGCGCAACCGGTAAAATAAAAAGAGGGTTTGCTTGTATGCCATGTAATTCCTGGCCGGGCACTGCGGCTTTGAAAGCTGCCAATGAAGAATAGTTATTCCGGTCCCATTGAATCTGGACAGTACCAGAACTGGTTAAGTAGACGAGGTTGTAGTCGATTGTTGTTCCAGGTACTGAACTGGTGTCAACGCGAATGTTTGATTTCTGGCCAGTTATCGGTGCAATGCCATTATCGACACTAATGTTATTAATAACCTTTGCGCCACTTGATCCAGGTGTCGCGCTTCCTTCAAGGTTTATTCCGGCAGTGTGATTCCCCTGAACCGTATTACTAATTACAGTATTGTTTGGCGAATTGACAAAATCAATACCGTGATCGCCATTACCGTAGGTTAGGTTCCCGATCACAAAATTGTTATGGGTCATATTGTAAAATTGCAAGCCAGAATCTTCATTGGCATAGGTTGTGTTATATGTAATATAGTTGTTGTAGCTACTACTCCCATAGACTTGGATTCCAGTTGCATTACGTTGCCATTTCTCTGCATTAGCAAACGAGATATTGTTGCTGACAACATTGTTGACGGCGCCAGTCGTCAGCCGAATGCCATCTTGGCTGTTATGATCTACTATGTTGTTTATGATAGAAGAATTAGTTGTGCTGCTTAGGTAAATGCCAGCTCTGGTAAATCCTGATACTGTCTTGCCGGAGTAGCTGACATGGTTGTTGGAAATGGTTATATGGTTGGATGTACTTACGTATATGCCATTATCTGCAGTGCTGTTAACATTAAAACCATCCACAATAATATAACTCTTGGTAGATATCCGAAAAGCACTGCCACCGCTGGCCAAACCGTTACCAGTTATTATGACCCCAGGCGCCGCGGAATAAGTAATTGGAAGCCCTGCACTGCCAGATTTAGGTATAGTCACGGTTTCGGCATAACTGCCGGCCAGAACTCTCACGGTATCACCGGCAACTGCCGAACTTGCTCCTTTACTAATCTTACAGAATGGCAATGTTGCGGTTGTGCCAATCCCAGTATCGGAGCATGATGCGTTGGTCTTGTCTACATAGTAGGTAGTTGCGCCTGCTGCAAAAGCATGGGTAAAATTTGTTCCAATTAGCGAGCAGACAAAAGCCAAAATTACAATAACGATTCCGACTTGCTGTTTGCTAAAGGAAATATTATTGCGACTCATATGTTGAGGGCAATTGACACTAGACTTGCTTCCGAAAAGATGGATGCTCATTGTAGTTCCTTTAAGATTCTTCATTCTTTCGATGCTTAATTAAACTAAACTAATCATGTGTAATGTCGATATATTTGGAGTAAATCACTAAGTTTTGACCTTGCTTTGAACATGCTCCGCCCTATCGACAATGAAAATTGTCAAAACCTTGTTTTGTATTCATATTAAATTGTTACCCCCTGTATCTAAGTTATTAATTGGACAACCGGATTTGCTCCGCAGACATCTCAACATTCATGAAGCGATTATTTAGTAGTGACAATAGTACACGTACACGATCGGTCCCCGAAAGTTGAACATCAAAAACCCCTTCATAGCCTTTAAATGTGCCGTTATGGATAACAACTTTATCGCCTTTACATAGAGAGTGGTGAGTTGTGTCTAAACCATTGCCTAAATTGTTAATTCGCTGTTTTATTTCATGCACCAAGCTGTCTGGGATACAGGCGGGCTCATCACCAAATGAAACAAGTCCAGCACTGCCTGGTATCCACTCAAGAGATGATTTGCTTATCAGATTTAAATCAACGTGGACGAATAAATAACAAGGAAAATACGATTGCGACTGTCGAGAACGAGGATTGATGGTTTGTACCTTAATACTAGGATAATAAGCCTCAAGGTTGCGCAAACAAAACTGCTTCCAAAGTAACTCTTCATTTCTTGGTTTACTACGAGCAACATACCACTTATCCATAATATTTATTCCCATTTGTTTTTGGCGAAAGTGTTCTGATTTCTACTTTATGTCAGCCACCTTGCAAAGACTGCTTCGAGAAAGAACATTGTTGCTGAAGTTATCAAATTTCTTATATCCACCACTCCAGTTTGTAGGACGGCGGACTCATTACAACCTCGTTTTATATTCCCCCAACAAACTCACCTATATTTTTTTCTTAAGTTGTTTTATTTATAAGCAGTAATATAAAAAAGATTAGTATTAGAAAATAAAATTTCAGAAAATTTTCACATAATATTTCATTTTGAAAGCTAATTGAAAGTTGGCATAGACATACTTTACCCCCTTAATTCTTTTTGAAAATATGAAATTTCTTTGAATTTCTTTGAACTAAATAGGTGCTTTAGGTATTATGAAAGGCATATTGGTGCAAAGATATTGAATTTAGAAAATCTTAGGTTTTCAGGCTTTATCAATTTTTGAGCGGCAAAAAGATGCTGTATTTCTATTTTGGTAGATTTTTATTGGGGCTAATTTTTCTGAAAATATTTTGAAATAATCTGTTTAAGTTTCTTACGATTGTTCGTCTGAATTACGTGGTGCAAACCAGTAGCCTCGCCCCCAATGTGTACGAATATAATGATGCCCATGCTGACCATCCGATAATTTATTTCTCAAATAATGAATGTAAAGAGATAGTGTGGCCGGGTCGTTGATATGCATTTCCCCCCAGGCTCTTCGCAAAAGCTCGCGATGGGAAATGATTTTTCCCTGTTCGCGCACCAGAAACGCCAGCAGATCATATTCTTTTGGAGATAGCTCCACGGTGTTATTTAAGAGTTTAACAATTTTTGTTGAAAGGTTTATTTCTAAAACAGGGTCGGTATAGACGGTTATGTAAGAGGCATCATTATTTTTTTGATTGTCTATAGAACGCCTGAGTAAGGCGCGCACGCGTGCTAAAAGTTCATTCCTGCTAAAAGGTTTTCCTAGAAAATCATCTACACCCACATTGAAGCCGTGTAATAAATCCTTTTCTTGAGCACGGGCAGTTAGCATCATGATTGGAAAATTGGAAAATTCGCGTATACGCGAACAAACTTCAAAGCCATCCATTCCAGACATATTGACATCGAGAATTGCCAAGTCCGGATGAATCGCGTAAGCCTTTTTTAACCCGTCTTCCCCCGATGACGCTACATAAACTGTAAACTCTGTAGGGTCGAGGATTGCCTTGATAAGATTTTGGAGATCGGGATCGTCATCAATTACAAGAACTTTTTTTTCCAACGGTGCGTTCCTCAATAGATAAACGTTGCAAAAGGTGACAGGTATTTTATATACCAGTACTAGATCACAAAACGGTTCTTGTTGGTATACACAATCAAAACCTTGACTAAGAAAACCCACTAAATTTTAACGTCTTGTATTGGGTTTTAATTTTAATTTTATCACAAGACAATGCCAAACATCAGAGGCTCTCAAAATCTATAACGCGGATAATGTAATTTGTGAAGCGTTGTTGCTAAAGCTGCAAGAATCCATTAGATTGTGAAAAAAGCGGATAAGATATAAAAGTATATAGCTCGTATGTGAAAATGTGATGTCCTCTAGATTGACACTAAAATTCTAAACACAAATGGCGCGAATATTACGAAGTTCGCGCCATTTGTGCATTTAACATTGTTTTTTGCAAACACTTCAAGAGTTTGGGCTACTTCACAACCCGAGGCGCAAAGAACCACAAAATTGCGAGGATCAATCCGCCTACAAAAAATGGAACGGGTCCGCCGAACCACTGGAATAGTGCGCCGTAAAAAAGCGGTGCCACTGCATTTGCCGCGCTATACGCTGCAGTGGATACGCCCAATGCGCCGCCGACTTCGCTCTTGTCTGCGGTCTTAGTAATGAGGCTGTTGATGGCGGGGTGGAGTACACCGCCGCCCAACGCGGCTGGAACGCTGGCGACCATTAACCAAATGATGCCAAACCAACTTTTTGCAGTTTCTTCTGGCAGTTGAATGTTGATGCTTTGAATGGAAACACGGAAGTCACCTTGTCCTGCCATGCTTTCGAGTACCTTTGCTTTTTCATACCAGGGAACGGGGACAGCAGGTGTGAGTGCCGTTCCGATCAATCCGATGGCGAGTGCGCCCAGTCCCATCAGGACCAGCCAACGATCTCCTTTTATTCTAGACCAACGTCCGACCAGCCCGCCTTGAATCACGATGATCAAAACGCCTGCCAGCGCAAAGAGACCTGCTGTGTCACGCGCATCCATACCGAGGCGGGTAAGTGTGAACAATGAAAAGAGTTGTTCATACCCACCAAAGGCAACCTGATAGAAGAACATAATGATGAGCAGAAAACCAACTGCGGGGCGGCTGAGGGAATCGCGTAGGGCGCCAAAAGAAAAGGGGCGTCGCTTGCGTGATGCTTCGGGATTCTCCACTTCCTTATAGGTTTCCTTGAACCAGAATGTCGTGAGAAAAATTGAGACGAGTGAGAATACGGCGGCAGTAAATGCAACAGCGCGATAATTTTGTCCAGTGGCGGCAAGGACAATGAACGCGATGATGGGTCCCATCACAAAGCCTACGCCGAATGCCGCGCCGATCAATCCCAGGCCTTGCGTGCGTGTCTTTTCGGTGGTGCTGTCTGCTATGGCAGCTTGCGCGGTGGCGATGTTCGCGCCGGACAACCCGTCAATGATGCGGGAGACGAAAAGCAGGAAGAGCGAATCCGCGAACCCGAGCAGGAGGAATCCCGCCAACGTGCCGATCTGACTCGCGATCAGCACTGGTTTCCGTCCGAAGCGGTCTGATAGACGCCCGAGGATGGGCGCGCCGATAAATTGCATGAAAGGATAGGTCGCTTGCAATATCCCGATCACCAACGGGGAAGAGCCGAAACGTGCGGCGTACAACGGTAAAAGAGGAATGATGACGGAGAGGCCGATCAAATCAACAAGTACGATGACAAGAACAGGCAGAACTCTTTTGAAATCGAGCTTTTCATTTGTTGTTTCTGTGGTCATATTTTTCCTATTAAAACCCTCCCTCAAAATCCATCCTAAGCGAAGCCAAAGGATTGGAGTTTAAGGGAGGGCAGGGTGGGGGTGATACAGTATTTAGAACATCAACGAGTTGATCTTGTCGATCATTGCTCGTTCTGGGCGCAGGTCTGCATCTGTGAGGCGGTTGAGCGGAGTATCCACCAAATTGTACATGGAGGTCAGGTTGGGCTTGGTGGTGTTCACATATAACAAACCAGTCACCAGCCAGTTATTGCGCTGGGCTTCTTCCATTACACGCAGGGCTTCGTAACGGTTGGTGGGATCATAACCCTTTTCAAGGTTCTTCAAAATGACCGTTGAGCCGTCATGCATGGCAACTTCACGCACTTCGCCATCTTCCATTTCGCGTTCAAGGATGATCTCACTGCGCGGGGCAATGTAGGAGATTTCGTGCAGGGGTTCTTCGTGATCCTTGCCCCATGCGTAGGAGTGGAAAGCATTTTCCTGGTTATTGAACGTCACACACGGGCTGATGATATCCAGCACGGCGATGCCGTCATGGGCAAGAGCCACCTTCAGCAATTCTTTTACCTGCTTGGGGTTGCCCGCAAACGAACGCGCTACAAAGGTCGCGTTGGATACGAGCGCTTCCATGCAAATGTCAACGGGCATGTAGGGGTTCTCGCCTTGCTTCTTGAGGTGCAAGCCCTTTTCTGCGGTAGCCGAGAACTGGCCTTTGGTCAGACCATACACACCGTTATTTTCAACGATGTACACCATGTTCACATTGCGGCGCATGATGTGCTTGAACTGACCCATACCAATGCTGGCTGAGTCACCGTCGCCTGAAACGCCAATGCCTTTCATGCGCGCATCGGCAAACAGCGCACCAGTCGCAATGGACGGCATACGCCCATGCAGGCTGTTGAAGCCGAAGGTGCGGTTCAAGAAATAAGTCGGTGACTTGGATGAACAGCCGATACCGCTGAACTTCATCACATCTTCCGGCACGATGTTCATTTCATACAACGCGCTCACGATCTGGTTCGAGATCGAGTTATGTCCGCAGCCCTGGCATAAGGTAGTCGGGGCGCCGCGATAATCATTTTTTGTTAAGCCAGCGAGGTTGACATTTGTCGGTGCGCCAGCCATGGGGAGAGCTTCTGTCATTTTATATGCTCCTTATTTTCTCTATGTCATTGCAAGCCGCGTTCTTGTATTTGCGGCGAAGCAATCTCAAATATTGTTACCGAGATTGCCTTGGGAAAAAATACCCACGCAATAACGGATTATTTCTTCTTTGCCTTCGCAGATGACTTGGACTTGGCAGCAGGCTTCTTTGCAACTGACTTCTTCGTCGCTTCTTTCTTAGACTTTGAGCTTGTTGCAGCTTTCGTCGTCACTTTTTTCGCTGACGTCTTTTTCTGCTTTCCGTTTACTGCCTTCTTCTTTTTGCCTTCTGCAACATACTTCGCAAGGATTCCCTCACGGACCCACTTTGCAGCCGCTGGCAAGCCATCGTGATACGCCACAGACTTGAACTTCGCAGCATACTGCGGATATTCCGTCAGCAAGATCTGGTACATCTGTCCATCGCGGTTCATTTCCACAATGAAGATCTGGTCATATTTTTCGATGAATTTGGTAACTTCTTCTGTGAACGGAATGGCGCGAATGCGCAGGAAATCAGCGTTGATGCCGTCATCCTTTGAAAGATGATATTGCGCTTCAAGCACGGCGCTTTCCGTAGAGCCATAAGCGAGAATACCAACCGTCGCTCCTTTAACTGCATGAAGAGCGGGCTTCGGCATGTAGCTTGCCGCATTGTAGTGCTTCATCTTAAGACGTTCCATGTTGCGCATGTACGCGCCGGCATCTTCGGTGTATTTCGCATATTCATCGTGACCTGTGCCACGGGTGAAGTACGCACTCAATGGATGCTTATTGCCAGGGAAGGTACGGTAGGGAATACCGTCACCATCTTTATCAAGATAACGTCCCCAATTGCCTTTGATCTCTTCAAGGTCTTTTTCCCAAAGAACCTTGCCGCGATCCATCGGAGTTTCTGGATATTTGAAAGGCTTGCTCATCCACTGGTTCATGCCCATGTCGAGGTCACTCAACACGAAGACAGGAGTCTGCGCGCGCTCGGCAATATCAAAAGCCTGCCAGCCAAATTCAAAGCATTCGTACACGTCGCCAGGCAGCAAAATGATGGAGTGTGAATCGCCATGACCGATGAAGTGGGTGAAGGTCAAGTCGCCCTGTGAAGTGCGGGTTGGCAAACCTGTGCTGGGACCAATACGCTGTACATCCCAAATGACCACAGGTACTTCGGCATAATATGCCAAGCCAGCGAATTCAGTCATCAAGGAAAGGCCGGGGCCGGAGGTGGAGGTCATCGAGCGTAAACCGGCCCAGCCCGCGCCAATTGCCATGCCAAGTGCAGCGAGTTCATCTTCCGCTTGCACAATGGCATAAGTGTGTTTGCCATCTTCTCGCTTGCGAAGCACAGGCAGGTAATCATTCAAGCCTTCTGCCAAAGAGGTGGCGGGGGTAATGGGGTACCAACCAGCAAATTGCACGCCGCCGAAAATGGAGCCGAGTGCGCCAGCTGTATTGCCGTCTGCCATGATGAGCCCGTCAGTCTTGTTCATCGGCTCGACGAAATACGGGTCTTTCTTTTCGAGGTTGGTCTTTGCCCATTCGGCGCCAGCCTTGAGAGCATTGAAGTTCATGTCGATTGGTTTCTGCTTGCCTTTGAAATGGAAGGTGAGCGCGGCAAGGATCTTATCCATATCCATGCCGATCATTTGGGCAAGTACACCTACATAAACCATGTTGCCCACAAGGTCGCGATAATCTGTAGGGACATTCGGGTCGTTCTTCACGATAGTCTTTATCGGCATCGGGTAGATGGCGAGATCGGTTCGGGTGATGGGCAGCTTAATATCGTCAGAGTAGAAAAATGCTCCACCCGGCGCAACAGAAGCCAGGTCCCGAACGAACGAGTCGGGATTCATCGCGATCACGATGTCGTTAGCATCCTGCCGCCCAATGAATCCATCCTTGTTTACGCGGATGGTGTACCAGGTCGGCAAGCCTTGGATGTTGGAAGGAAAAAGATTCTTGCCTGAAACCGGAATGCCCATCTTGAACACAGAACGCAGGATGGTGTTATTGGCTGTTGAACTGCCGGAGCCGTTCTTGGTGCCAACAGTGATGGAAAAATCGTTCACTATTCTGTTCATGAAACTCCTCTTTGATTAGCCGTCACAGCGAAAATTATCTTTTAGCAGTGACGAAATTTTTACGGACGATGATACAAAAGATCGGTATGTTTGACGAGCGCTTCATACCCAACTTCAAACTGGTTGCTGCAAATAGACTCAACCATCATCTGATGGTATCTCCACACCTCTTGCAAATACTCATACCCGCCCGCGAACACATTCAAGCCTACGCCTTCGTATGCTTCCCAATAGGCTTCCAGTACGCCGATGACAAACGGGTTGTCGAGACGGTTGAAAATGGTAAGGTGAAGTTTGCGATGTTCTTCGTGTGGCACCTGCACAGGCGTACCGCGGATCTTGTCCCATGCTCGGGTGATAATGGCTTCGAGTTCTTGCTTATCAGATTCGGTTAGCAGCTTGACGGCTTCATGCCAGTATGCAGCTTCTAGATGATTGCGCATCTCTGCGAACTTGCGGAAGTGGTCATTGTTCATAGCAAGCGCATAGCCGAGGCTTTGGCGAATGGCGGGCGCAAACGAATACTTCAGCCTGCGTGTTCCGGTTTTTTGCCGAACTTCTACAAAGCCAAGCGCGCGAGCAACTTCAAGTTGTTCGCGCAGAGATGCTAGGCTGATATCCAATTCTTTGCTTAGTTCAGTTAATGAGGGGAGGCCGTTCTCAGCTTCTGGGTGTGCTGCCAGATAGCGAAGAAACTCAGAGATATTCGGGGAAGTACGCTCACGAAGCATATAAATGCGATTAATCCGATTAATCGCATTTTACGCCTGTGTGTTTGGAGTGTCAAGGTTTGAGTGATAGCATTTCTTGGCTTCGCAAGGAGAAAATGGTCTATAGGGAGCAGAGCGAATTCGTGGTAGATTGTGAAAATAGGAACCTGGGTGAACCTGTCCTTAATTTAAATGAATGATCGCCTAATGAAAGCTGGTTGATAAGTAAGTAGTCAGTCAGAGGGCAAAACAATATAGATCTACTGCCATTTCTGAGATTCAATTTGTTTATGCAAATGAATTGATAGTATTACCTTCGCTAATAGTTGCTGTTATGAAAACCCATAAGCAAATCTAATAACTGCATATTATCTTTATCACTTACTTGTGGGGGAGATTGCAATAAAATAAATTGTGAAATAAAGCACAAAACGGAGAAGTGAATGAGAAAAAATTGGTTTTCAGGTATTTTGATTGTGCTGGGACTTTTCTTATTTTCTGCCTGTGCGGCAGCAAGTACAGAGGCGCCATCAGCCACAGAAGAGGCAACAGCAACAGAATCAGTTGTCGCGTCTGCGCCTGAGGCGGGTGAATGTCTGGCTTGCCATACAGATAAGCAGCGTCTCATTGACACGGCTGCTCCCATCGTTGAGGCAGCGGAAAGCGAATCCAAAGGCGTTGGCTGAGGTGGCGATGTGGCTCCGTTGGAGCCCTGGGAGAAAGTACTGGTGGACGGCGAGGCATTCCCTAAGACCGACCACGGTGAATTGACTTGTATTGAATGCCATTTGGGAACGAATGTTTCCGATAAGGCTGCGGCACATGAAGGTATGGTCGTAAGCCCAAGCGCACAGCCCGAAATTTATTGTGCCGAATGCCATGAAGAGGAAACAGCTGCGTTTCCAAATAGTTTACATAATACGCAAGCGGGCTATTGGACAGCCATCAATACCCGAAACGGTAATGTGCCGGAAGATCACGCGCAATTACAGGAAATGTTTGGAAATCACTGCGCAACCTGCCACACTACTTGTGGTGAGTGCCATGTCAGCCAGCCTGAAAATGTGGGCGGCGGTTTGTTCACGGGACATGTGTTTGAAGCTACTCCTCCAATGACCCGCTCCTGCACAGCTTGTCACGGCAGCCGCGTGGGGAATGAATTCCTCGGTAAGAATGAAGGTTTTCCTGGCGATGTGCATTTCCGTGAAGCACGCATGAGTTGTGTGAAATGCCATGAAGGTGCAGAACTGCACGGAATGACGGAAGAGACAGCCTCGGCTGAACACCGCTTGAGTGGTGCGGAAGACCCCCAGTGTGTAGATTGTCATGCAGAAGTTGTTTCTGGTGATGGAATTGACATGCACCAGCGGCACGGCGATACGTTGTCTTGCCAGGTATGCCATTCGATAACGTATACAAGCTGTGACGGTTGTCACGTGGCAGTGAGCGAAACGAGCGGGAATCCGTACTTTGAAACGGAAGCGACTTATATGACCTTCCTGATCGGGCGTAATCCCATTCAAAGCGAAGACAGACCGTATGAATTTGTACCTGTGCGGCATGTACCTTCGGCTCCTGATAGCTATGAGTTTTACGGCGAAGACCTTTTGAAGAATTTTGATGTTCTTTCAACATGGGTCTATTCCACGCCACATAACATTCAACGAAATACTCCGCAAAACGCTTCATGCGAAGCCTGCCACGGGAATCCTGAAATTTTCCTGACCGCAGACAAGGTGAAACCGGAAGAGTTGACAGCAAACGCAGCCGTCATTGTCGATGTGCTTCCCCCGCCCGTAGACTCGATCCTTGCTGCTATGCCGCAGCCTGCGGAACATAAAGACTTGGTCAGCAATTCCTGTGTGGCCTGCCACACCAAAGGAATACGAGGCGCTTCTGTAAGCCCTGAGGATCATGTGGACTACATAAATGATAGTTGTTCCACCTGTCATGTACTTCCATAAATTCATGAATTGCAAGCTGCCCTAGTGGCACTTGATAAACAAATGTATTCTTCACTAAGGAGAAGAAAAAATGTCTAAAAAGTTTCAAGTATTTTTTGCCCTGCTTCTCGTGTTCGGTATGGTCTTGAGCGCCTGCGCTCCTGCTGCTGAACCCGCCGCCGAAACTGTTGTTGAAGCAACTGAAGCTCCGATGGTTGCCACCGAAGCCCCCGTAGTGGTTGAAGAGACTGGCCCAGATGCCCAGGCATTGTTTACTGCGTTGTATGCTGAACTGCCTGCCGATAAAGGATATGGTTCGGTAAAAGTCACCGCGCTCAATGAAGAGCTGGTGGAAAATGCCCCCTTTATCCTCGATGTGCGCGAAGCCGCCGAAGTTGAAGCAAACGGTTACATTGAAGGTTCTGTCAATATTCCTGTTCGAGAAGTGCTTGCCAACCTCGATAAACTCCCCGGTTTGGATGAAGCCATCGTTGTAACATGCGCTTCCGGCCACCGTGGCGGCATGACCATGGCAGCCCTCAAAATGTTGGGCTATACCAACGTCCGCAATTTGAACGGTGGTTTGAATGCCTGGATCAAAGCCGAACTTCCTGTCGTAACCGGTTCCATGCCCGAAGCACCTGCCTCAATCAGCACCGCAATCATTGAAGATCAGGCTCTTTATGACATGCTCAACGGTTTCCTCGCGAACCTGCCCGAGGGATTCTATGCCGTCAAAGCCGATATACTCGCTGAAGAATTAGCCGGTACCGACCTGCCCGTCATTATCGATGTGCGCAGCAAGGGCGAATGGGACAAGGATGGCAACATTGAAGGCTCTATCAATGTTCCGTTCAGCGATTTCTTCAACAGCCTCGATCAAATCCCCGCTGACAAAGACGCCCGCATCGTAGTGTTATGCGCCTCCGGTCATCGCGGCGGCATCACCATGATGGCCCTGCGCCTCATGGGATACACCGATGTCATCAACCTCAATGGTGGTTTGAACGCGTGGAAAGCCGCTGGTATGCCGGTTGTGGGTCTCGTCCCCGATATGGCAACCTTCCTCACCACCCTGCCCACCGACGCTGGCTACTTCAGCATCAAGGCAGACAAGCTCAACGAAATGATGGTTGAGAATCCTCCGTTTATCGTGGATGTTCGCGAAGCCTCCGAACTTGAAGCCAATGGTTTCATCGCCGGCTCCATCAATATCCCGATCCGTGACCTTCTCAAGAATCTCGACAAACTTCCCGCAAAAGATGCAAAGATCGTCATCACCTGCGCGTCCGGTCACCGTGGTTCCCTCGGCATGATGGCGCTTCGTATGCTCGGATATACCGACGTAGTCAACATCAACGGCGGAATCAATGCCTGGGTCAAAG
>Ga0075156_10000754_pt1 | contig 17041 bp, 13 predicted proteins | sample JI81AbrownDNA_FD_70966 | JGI IMG/M metagenome (GOLD analysis project Ga0075156, IMG submission 70966) | Wastewater effluent complex algal communities from Wisconsin, to seasonally profile nutrient transformation and Carbon sequestration -... | ecosystem: Engineered > WWTP > Effluent > Algae...
AACTAAGGTTTTGCATTTCTTTATCCTTTCTTTTCTCGGCAATTTTTAAGGCTGCAAAATAATTTGAAATAGATTTACCAAAATTTGCTGCATAAAATTGTGCGTTACCCAATTCATAATAGGCGGTCATGGTACCAACTTCATCGTGTAATTTTTTGGCTTTTGCCAATGCCTTTTCACCCCATTGTACACTTTCCATATACGAACCATTGTCATAGAGGCGAGCTGCTGAGTCTATCATTTGTGATACGGTTAATTGACCCGCAACACCAATGGAGTAAACAAACGTTAAACAAAGTAGTAAGCAAATTTTTCTCATTCGTTCATGCTTTGAAGTTATGTACTAAAAAAAAACCCACTTGGTCAGTGGGTTTTATCATATAAAGTTGTTCAAGATTATTTTTTTACAACGGGTGCAGTTTTAAAGGCAGGAATTCCGGTAATGTCGGCTCCCGTAATTAATAAATGCACATCGTGCGTTCCTTCATAGGTAATTACACTTTCCAGGTTAGCCATATGGCGCATAATCGGATACTCATTGGTAATTCCCATCGCTCCGTGAATTTGACGAGCTTCACGTGCAATTTGAATAGCCATGTTCACGTTATTTCTTTTTGCCATTGAAATTTGTTGTGTGGTTGCTCTTCCTTCGTTACGCAATACACCCAAACGCCAGGTCAATAATTGAGCCTTGGTAATTTCGGTAATCATTTCGGCAAGTTTCTTTTGCGTTAATTGAAATGCACCAATGGGAACATCAAACTGAATTCTTTCCAATGAATATTTTAATGCACTGTCATAACAATCCATAGCAGCACCAATGGCACCCCAGGCAATACCGTAACGTGCACTATCTAAACAGCCTAGCGGAGCTCCTAATCCTGATTTGTTTGGCAATAAATTTTCTTTCGGCACTTTTACATTATCAAAAACCAATTCTCCGGTTGACGAAGCACGTAAACTTAATTTACCGTGTGTTTCAGGCGTTGTAAAACCTTCCATGCCTCGTTCAACAATTAAACCATGAATTCTTCCTTCTTCGTTCTTAGCCCAAACCACCGCAACGTGACACATGGGTGAATTGGAGATCCACATTTTTGCGCCATTCAACAAATAGTGGTCGCCTTTATCTTTAAAGTTGGTAACCATTCCACCGGGATTTGATCCAAAATCGGGTTCGGTTAATCCAAAGCTTCCAATAAATTCGCCACTGGCTAATTTTGGTAAATATTTTTTGCGTTGTTCTTCGTTACCATATTTGTAAATGGGATACATTACCAATGAACTTTGAACCGATGCAGTAGAGCGTAATCCGCTATCTGATCGTTCAAGTTCCTGCATAATCAATCCGTAGGAGATCTGATCCAAGCCGGCTCCTCCATATTCGGTAGGAATATAAGGACCAAAAGCGCCAATTTCTGCTAAGCCTTTAACCAGTTGCTTTGGAAAAACACCGCGTTCATAGTGATCTTCAATAATCGGACTTACTTCCTTTTTTACCCAAGCGCGCGCAGCATCGCGCACCATTTTTTGTTCGTCAGTTAATAATTCATCAACTTGGTAATAATCGGGAGCCTGAAAATTATCGGTACGTGCCATAAAATAAATTTTTTTTCAAAACTAATTGTTTTTTGCAAAGACACCTTTGTAAATCGTTATTAGGCTGTACATTTGCTTAACTATTCATGAAAGAACAAATTTTAACACAACATGTTTCAAATGCACCGGCTCATTATTGGACTTTTGGCATTATTTTGTTGTTGTTAATGGTTTTGGCCTTTACACGGGTATTTTACAGTCACTTTATCAGCGACCGTCTGGGAGCTTATACAGCTTCTCGTTATCTAAAACAGTTAATTCGCAAAGAATTAGTGCTTTACCACCCTTATTCGCTCATTACCCTGGTGCTTTTTGCCATGGCCACAAGTCTGGTATTTTTGAAATGTGCTCAATTATATGTCCCCGCAGTACTTGAGGGTAAACCTGAATATTTATGGTTTTTGATAGGTATAGGAATTGTTTTGGTATGGATCATTGGCAGGGCCTTTGTTTTGAAAGCCGTGCAATTTATTATCGGATCGGATTTTGGTCAAACCGAAAACAGGTATCGTATCATCATCTTCAACCAGGTTGCCGGTTATGTTCTAATTCCCGTTGTAGCAATGGCTTATTTCATAAAATCGCCTTTGGACGAATGGTTAATTTTGGCCTGTTTGGCAATTTTAGGCCTTAATTATTTATACCGTATTGGCCAATCGTTGATAACTGCCTACAATTACTCTACAAATTTGTTGTATTTATTTTTATATCTTTGCGCCCTTGAAATTGTTCCGTTATTAATCATATTATCAGTAGTTAATAACCGAATAAATATTAATATACTTACTATAATTGGGTAAGAATGAGTGTAAAAAACAAAACTGAAAAATCTGCAAGTTTGGCTGTTAAGACCATTCTAGTTACTCAACCAAAACCTGAGGCTGAAAAATCACCGTATTTTGATATTATTACCAAATTCAAGGTAAAAATTGATTTTCGCGAATTCATCCATGTAGAAGGTATTGATGTAAAAGAATTGCGCAAAGAGCGTTTGAACTTACCCGATTTTACTGCCATTATATTGACCAGCCGTAATGCGGTTGATCATTTTTTCAGGGTGTGTAAAGACATGCGTTACCAGGTTCCTGATACCTTGAAATATTTTTGCATTTCAGAATCTACTGCTTATTATCTTCAAAAATACGTTCAGTTTCGTAAGCGGAAAATTTTTCATGGCAAACAAAAGTTTGTTGAGTTAATGGACGTGATCAAGAAACACAAAGAGGAAAATTATTTATTGCCTTGTTCCGATATCGTAAACAAAGAAATAAGTAAACTGCTTGACGAACAAAAAATCAATTATACCAAAGGGGTATTTTATAAAACCGTTGCCTCTGATTTAAGCGATCTTGAAAACGTGAATTATGATATGCTGGTATTTTTCAGTCCTTCGGGCGTTGAATCTTTGATGAAGAATTTTCCAAAATTCAAACAAAACACTACGCGTATTGCTGCTTTTGGAACAACAACAGCTCAAGCCATTAAAAAGGCCGGTTTGCGTTTGGATGTTCAGGCTCCAATGCCCAATGCCCCAAGCATGACCATGGCCTTGGAACATTACCTCAAAGCCAATAAATAATCATTTTTTTACCTTAATTTAGAGCCAATTAAAATCACTTGGCCAATACTCCTTTTTCCTTAAGTGCCCAACAGCGGCTAAAACGCAAAAAACTTTTTGACGAGATTTTTGCGACCGGAAAATCATTGCGCACCCCACACATTATTGCCCATTACAAGGAACTTGCATTGCCGGGCGAAGCCAACCTGCAGGCGGCTTTCACGGCTTCTAAACGCAAATTTAAAAAGGCCGTTGACCGCAATACGTTAAAACGCCTTATGCGTGAAGCATATCGTACCCAGCGAAATGAATTGGAAACTGTGTTAAAAACTCAAAATAAGCAATTGGCTGTTGTTTTTGTTTTTACATTCACACAAATACTAAGTTTGGATCAGGTTAAAGAAACCATTAACATACTTTTGCAAAACCTGCAAAAACAATTATTGAAATAACTCGTTTGAACTACAATAGCGTACTACTATGAAAAAGAACATTCTGTATTTATCTTTGCTTACAGCCGTAATTTCGGTTTTTTTGGCTTTCAGGCCAACAACCAGCAATGAGTTTGAGGTCACCAAAAATTTCGAAATCTTCAAAGAAATTTATTCTGAAATTTATAGTGGTTATGTTGATGAACATGCTCCGGGCGATTTAATGAAACGAAGCATTGATGGCATGTTGGAATCATTGGATCCTTACACCAATTACATTCCCGAAAGTGATATTGAAGATTATAAGATTATGACTACCGGTCAGTACGGTGGCGTTGGTGCGCTTATTCGTAAAATGGACGATGAGTTTAATTATATCATGGAGCCTTATCAAGACTCACCCATGCAAAAAGCAGGATTTAAAGCAGGCGATAAAATTTTAGCCATTGACGGAACTGATTTAAAAAATAAAAGTACCGAAGAAGTAAGCACCATGCTGAAAGGTTCAGCCGGAACAAACTTAAAATTAAAAGTTGATCGTGCCGGTCAAATCATTGAAAAATCATTGACGCGTGAAGAGATAAAAATTCCCGATGTGCCGTATAGCGGAATTTTACAAGAGGATATTGGTTATATCAAATTAAATTCATTTACACAAACCGCCAGCCAGGAAGTAAAAGAAGCCTTTGCCAAGCTAAAAACCAAAGGCATGAAAAAATTGATTTTTGATTTGCGCGGTAATGGTGGTGGATTATTGAACGAAGCGGTTAAGATTGTGAACATGTTTGTTCCGCAAGGCACCATGATTGTAAAACAAAAAGGCCGTGTGCCCGAAATGAATATCAATTACATTGCCCGTGAAGAAGCTACAGATGTGGATATACCGTTAGTAGTATTGGTTGACGATGGTTCAGCATCGGCCAGTGAAATTGTATCAGGTTCGTTACAGGATTTGGACCGCGCTGTTATTGTTGGTACAAAATCATACGGTAAAGGCTTGGTGCAACAAACACGTAAAATGCCGTACAATACCATGGTAAAATTAACAGTTGCCAAGTATTATACACCCAGTGGACGCTGTATCCAAAAATTGGATTATTCAACCAAAAAAGCCAGCGAACGTGCGACACAAATTGCCGATTCAATTGTACAAAAATTCAAAACCAAAAATGGTCGCGAAGTAATGGATGCGCGCGGTATTGAACCCGATGTTCCGGTGATAGAAAAGGAATTCAGCAAATTGGCTGCTATTGTGATGGCAGAAGATCTCGTATTTAATTATTCAACAAAATATTCGCGTGCACATTCAACCATTCCTACTGCTCGTCAGTTTAAATTAACCGATACCGAATACAGTGATTTTTTGGCCGAGGTTAAGGACAAAGAGTTTAAATATAAAACTACCACCGAATTGAGGTTTGAAGAGTTTAAAAAATCGGCTGAGAAAGAAAATTATTATGCCGGTGCCGAAGCTGAGTTTGAAAAAGTGCATGCCAAGATCAAAGCCGATAAAATGGCCGATTTAAATCGTTTTAGAGATGAGATCAAAGAGATTATTGAGAACGAAATTGTTTCGCGTTATTATTACCAGGATGGTCGCATGGAGTCTTCGTTCAACTACGATGAGTTTTTATCAGAAGCCATTAAAACACTTAAGGACGAAACTAAATTTAAGTCGATTTTGGCAGGACCAACTAAAAAATAATACTGGTAAAATAAAACCGGTGTTATAGCCGTTATCACTTATACGTGTTTTCAACTCATCATACGCGATTGCTGTATTTTGCTGGTTTAGCCGGCATTGTTGCCGGTCTATCGCTTAGTAAACCGGCTGTTTCCATAGGCGTCATGGTTTGTGCGGGAAACTGGTTGCTTGAAAAAGATCTTTGGCAACGCATAAAATCACTAAAGTCAAATACCTTTTTTTGGATATCTCTAGCCTTGGTAATACTGCATGTGCTGGGTTTACTTTGGTCTGATAATATTCCATACGGTCTTAAGGATATCAAAACAAAATTACCCATTGTTTTGCTCCCATTATTTTTTTTATCGAGCAAGGAATTTAATTTGAAAGATGAAATGCGATTTGTGAAAATTGTTTTCATCGGTTCATTGGTCATTTGTACGCTGTTGAGTTTTGGTATTTATTTTCATTGGATAAAGCCGCAGCAATTTACGCCTACGGATATGCGCACCATGATCTTTGGTGTATCGGGTGTTCGCTTAGCTTTGTTCATTTGTTTAGCCATTGCTTTTTTAGCCTTTGATATTTTTTACCAATCATCCTGGAAAATTAAAACCGGTTTATTGACGTTGATTGTTTGGTTTCTGTTTTTTTTGAATTTCATTGAGTCGGGTACAGCTGTTATTTTTCTCACGATTTTAATGGTGTATTCAATTTTATACATAATCATGATACGATTAAATCGCTTGAAGCGAAATATGGTCATGTTGGTTGGTTTAATCGTTGTATTGGTTATTGGAATGCTCTTTTACAATTATATTTCTTCCATGTTGGTTCAAAAGCCAAATCCGGTGCATTCAACAATCACCAAGTATGGCGAAGTGTATAAAAACTATTCAAAGGTCCCGTATTTAGAAAATGGCTATGTGGTTGGACATAACATTGCCATCAATGAATTAACACATGCTTGGAATAAACGATCGGCAATTAAAATCGGACAAAAGGATAAAAATGGCCAAGCCATATTAATAACCTTGTTGCGTTATTTGAATTCCAAGTCGGGTATAAAAGACAGAGATGCTGTGGAACATTTAACAGCTAAGGACATCAGCGATATTGAAAACGGTGTGGCCAATTACACCTATCAATTCATGAGTGGCTGGCAAAAGCGCTTGTACCAAATTGTATACGAGTTTGAGACGTACAATACGGGATTAAATCCGTATGGTAACAGCGTAACACAGCGATTTGAATACTGGAAGATCGGATACACCATTGCCAGAGCAAATATTTTAACCGGTGTTGGAACAGGTGATGTGCAGGATGCCTATAATGCCGAATACGATAAAGCATTTTTTAAAATGGCTCCCGAATTCAGGTTGCGTGCGCACAACCAATATTTAACCATGTTGCTAACCTTTGGTATAATAGGATTATTACTGTTTTTGATTTATGCGTTTTCTATTTTATGGACAGGCGCTTACAAGGAGTATACGTATTTTGCCCTGGCTTTTGTATTGATCATGTTGTTCTCCTTTTTATCAGAAGACACATTGGAAACGCAGAGTGGGGTAACCTTTATTTCGTTTTTTCTAACCTTGTTTATTGCAAAGAAAACCGGGAAATAAGTTATTTCGGTCGATAAATATCAATGGTTCCAACGGTTTTCCAGGCCAGATTAAAATCACTTATAATTACGTATAAACGATTGTTGTTGTTTTGTTCGGCAATTTGATACTCGCCTTTTTTAATCACCTTGTAAATTATAGCGGTATGTTCAGGATAAGCCCCGTAAAAATTACCATGCTTGAATTTTACATTTTTAAAATGGATGATATCGCCAGCCAAAACGGGTTCGGTTTTGTATTTTAATTTTGTTCCAAAACCATAGGGTGAATTCCATTTAGCGCCTGCAGCGTTTAATGCAGCGTTGGCTAAATCCCAGCATTGACCGGTACCCACTTTTTTACCCATGTTGTCATCCACGAATTTTATTATTTTTTCATTTACGGTTGAGGTTGTAAAAGAAAATAGTACGAACGCAGTGAGGGCAAAAAATATTTTTTTCATGGGCTTAGTTTAGTTTTGAAACTTTTCCGTTGCGCAATTCATACTGTTGTTTACTCTCAGGACAGGTTGCATGACCGTTTTCATCAAATTTTAATTTATGTCCGTACTCACTCATCCAACCCATTTGTTTGGCCGGATTGCCAACCACCAAGGCATAAGCAGGAACAGTTTTAGTTACCACAGCACCGGCACCAATAAAGGCAAATTCACCTATGTCATGACCACAAACAATGGTTGCGTTTGCGCCAATGGAAGCACCTTTTCCCACATGTGTTTTGGCATATTCACTTTTGCGGTTTACCGCACTGCGCGGATTAATCACATTGGTAAAAACCATCGATGGACCTAAAAAAACATCGTCATCACAACTAACACCGGTATAAATGCTCACGTTGTTTTGAATTTTTACATTGTTGCCTAAAACAACATCGGGACTAATCACAACGTTTTGTCCGATATTGCAATTTTTGCCAATGGTGCAATTGGGCATGATATGCGAAAAATGCCATATTTTGGTTCCTTCGCCAATAACGCAACCTTCGTCAATGAAGGCGCTGGGATGTGCAGTAAAAGTTGAATTCATGGAATAAATATAGGAAAATTAGGAAATCGTAAGGAGGAAATTACAATTACTATTTAATAATTTCACAAATTGTATGGGCTTTAACAAGTTTAGCTAAGTCTTACAGCCAATAAATTCAATCATCGTTTATTAATCTCCATCCCCATCCACATAGGTAATGTAAACACTGAGGGCCGATGGAAGATCGGTTTTTAATAAAACCAATAATTCCTGAAATTTTTGATACGCAGCATCAACAACCGTTGGATTTGTGATTACCGACTGTGATAACGTTTCGGGAATAGCCGCAACTAAGGATTTAAGCTCTGTAAATTTGGTTTGAATGGCCGCGTTCAGTGTTCCGCTTCCATAGGCAGCGTTCAGGTACGTTAAATAATCGTCTAAGCCCGTTCCATTGCTACCACTTTGCGAACGACCAAGGTAAACACCTTCCAATGCATCAACTTTGGCCGCTAATAAAACTAAACTTTTGCCGCTGTAAAGGGCTTCGCATTTTTCGGGCATGGCAATACCAAGGGTTTGTTTTCCCAGGGGAATTCCAACGCGTGCATTTTTGGTTACTTCGTAATCGTAATTAAATTCATTGACCAAATTGCTCAAGGAGTTTCCTGCTGCGTTTCCGGTGGCGTTGTTAAACGTTGTTGCATACGATGACCATCCGCTTATAACGGTATTTACTTTTGATTGCAAATCGGTACACAGGTCAAGTAAATATTGTTTTCGGTTAGGTGTTGAGCTAAACATGGATACTATGCCTGCCGATGTTTTATTGTTTCCGTAAAGCACAAAATCCATTGCGGGGAAACCAAGGGCATGTGCTTGCGAAGCCGATGCAAAATCATAGGTTCCTGAAGCAATATTTGAATTAATCAAGGTTGTATCGGTTGGAAAAATATTGGTGCTTGATCTGAAAATGATGGAAGCAGCCGGACCAAATTCATAGGTGGAAACATACATGTATTGTTTGTATGCACGAATAAAACCGGCTTGTGTTGATGCTAAATTGCTAAGGTCGGTTGTGGTGTTAAAATTTTGAATGATTAAGTTTAAACTATCCAATTTTACTTTCAATAAATTGTAAGATGGAATAATTAAATTGGCCGAATAATTTTCAAACATGGGTTTTTGGTCGTATGAATCGGCTACCGGTTCATCTTCGGGCATGGGCTTTTTTTTGCAGGCAATAATGCCAACACCAAAAAGAAGTAAGAGTAAAGCTATTTTTTTCATTGGTATAAATGTAGTTTGAGGGCATTTGCAAGCAGTACCACAAAAAGGTTATTTTAAAAACTTCCCTTAATTAAAACAAACGGTTGATTTTAAAATATTTACAGGCTTTAAAGCGTCTCAAGCTTTATTCAGTTATTTGCCCTATTAGTGCATTTTATTAATAATTTCACCGGTATAAACAACCTCAATGAAATTCACCTTAGCAATCAGCCTTGGGCTTCTGACTTCAGCCCTTGTGGCGCAAACGGATAATCGCGCTACCGTTTCGTTGAACAATGGCGAATCGTTTCAATCAAATCAACATTATTTGAATGGTGTTCGTGCACAAAACATTGGTCCAACCATTATGTCGGGTAGGGTGGTTGATGTGGAAGTTGATCCTGCTGATCCAACCCATTTTTACGCAGCATTTGCAACAGGCGGACTATGGGAAACCAAAAATAACGGTGCAAGTTTTGAATCTATATTCAATAATCAACCAACGTTTGGTATTGGCGATATTGCTGTTGATTGGAAATCAAACCGCATTTTTGTTGGAACAGGCGAAAATAATTCATCGCGCTCAACGTATGCGGGTATGGGTTTGTTCGTAAGTGATAACAATGGAAAAGACTGGAAATATCTGGGATTGGAACAAACACAACACATTGGTAGAATTGTTTTGAATCCCGAAAATGCCAATGAAATTTGGGTTGCTGCCATTGGACATTTATTTACGTATAACAAAGAACGCGGTGTTTTTAAAACCAGCGATGGTGGTAAAACATGGAAACAGGTATTGTTTGTGAATGATAAAACCGGTGTTATTGATTTATTGGTTGATCCGCAAAATGTACGCACCTTGTATGCAGCGGCCTGGCAACGCGAACGTGCTGCTTGGAATTTTGAAGAAAGCGGTGAAGGGTCGGGAATTTACAAGAGTACCGATGGTGGCGAAAATTGGCAATTAATTACCGGACCAAAAAGTAATTTTCCGCAGGGAAAAGGTGTGGGTCGGATGGGTTTGGCCATGAGTTACCAAAACAGCAATGTTGTGTATGCAGTATTGGATAATCAGGATCACCGTGAAAAAGAACAAAGCAAGAAGGATGATGAATTAACCAAAGATCAATTAAGAAAAATATCCAAATCCGATTTTTTAAAATTACCGGTTGATAAGATCACCAATTTTTTACGCAACAACGATTTTCCTGAAAACTATACAGCCGAAATTATCATTGATAAAATAAAAAACGATGTCATTAAACCCGATGCGCTTGTCTTGTATCTGGAAGATGCCAATAGCCTATTGTTTGATACACCCGTAAAAGGTGCCGAAGTTTACCGAAGTGATGATGGTGGAACTACCTGGAAAAAAACACACGAAGGATATTTGGACAATATGGTTTTTACCTATGGATATTATTTTGGTCAAATACGCGTGCATCCTAAAAACCACGATAAAATTTATTTGGCTGCATTTTTTGTTGCAACCAGTAGTGATGGCGGTAAAACATTTTCCAATATAAATGGTGATAATGTACATGTGGATCATCATGCCCTTTGGGTGGATCCTAACCGTGAAGGACATTTGGTGAACGGAAACGATGGTGGCTTAAACATTACCTATGATGATGGAAAAACCTGGACCAAATGCGTAAGTCCGGCTGTTGGGCAATTTTATACCATTGCTGTTGACAATGCCGAAAATTACAATGTTTACGGAGGCTTGCAGGATAACGGTGTGTGGAGTGGTGCACATACATACAGTGAAAATACGGGTTGGATGATGGAAGGAAAATATCCGTATAATTTTGTTTTGGGTGGCGATGGTATGCAGGTACAGGTTGACTTGCGCGATAATAATTTAATTTATACCGGTTGGCAATTCGGAAGTTATTTCAGAATAAACAAAACAACAGGCGAACAAAAATACATTACACCCAAGCATGAGTTAGGCGAAAGACCTTTGCGATTCAATTGGCAAACACCCATTCATTTATCCAACCACAACAACGATGTTTTGTATATGGGTGCCAATAAATTATTTCGTTCGTTCAACAAAGGCGATGATTTTAAATGCATTTCACCCGACTTAACAGCAGGAGGAAAACCGGGCGATGTTTCCTTCGGAACCATTTCAACTGTGAGTGAATCACCCATACAATTTGGGTTAATTTATACCGGTTCGGATGACGGATTGGTTTACGTTACCAAAGATGGTGGTGTAAACTGGACCAATATTACCAAAGGATTGCCAACAGGATATTGGATACGCAGGGTAGTAGCATCGGCACATAACGTATCAAGGGTATACGCTTGTTTGAGCGGACATACCATGGACGATTTTCAATCCATGCTGTATGTGTCAAACGATTATGGTCAAACCTGGCAACAGTTAAAGGGAGGTTTACCAAATTATCCGGTAAATGTAATTCGGGAAGATGCCAGCAATGAAAATTTACTCTATGCCGGTACCGATGGTGGATTATATATCAGCATCAATCAAGGAGTGAATTTTTGGCCCGTTAAAAACGGATTTCCCGTTGTGCCGGTGCATGACCTTGCTGTGCAAAACCGCGATGCCGATTTGTTGGTTGCCACGCACGGACGATCAATTTATCGTTTGGATTTGGAACAACTGCGCATGTTGAACAAGAAAAATATCAGCGAACCATTTATGGTTTTACCCATTGATGAAATTAAATTCTCCTCCCACTGGGGCGATCAAAAAAGATGGTTTCAGGAATCGGGTTCAATGCCAACGGCAACTATGTATTATTATAATGCCAAAAGTCCTGTTTCATGCAATTTGATCGTGAAAGATTCCGAGGGCAATGTTTTGATCAATGAAAAAATTGAATTGGCCAGCGGTTTACAAGCATATCTATTGAATTTGAACATTCCTACAACTACAGCCAAAGACATTGAGGCCAAACGTGCAAAAGCAAAAAAGGAATCCGTATATACGGTAGCCGAGGATGGAAACTATTATTTCACAGCGCAAAAATATACGGTTGAATTTTTAGTAGAAGGTAAAAAGGTGGTGCAGGTATTGGAAATTAAAAAACCAAAAGGGTAATTATAAAATTATTTTCAGTGTTTTAACGGTTGTGTTGTTTTTTGCATGCACCATGTAAATACCGGTTGACGGGTTGCCTATTTTGATTTGATGATTTCCTTTTTCTACTGTTTGTTTATTGTTCCATAGTAATTTACCTTGCATATCGTAAACGCTTAATTCAAGATTTCCCTCTTGCAATCCGTTAAGTATAATTAAATCCGGTTCCTGCATGGGTTGCCAAAGGTTAAAATCATTTATTTCACAATTATTGATTAGCATACCCAAATATTGTGTTGTGCCATCAAAATCGGTTTGTGATAAGCGATAGTAAAATTCTCCCATCGGTAAATTTTCCGAGTAGTGATGCGTTGAATTCGTTGTTCCTGCACCATCTGTTTTTTTATATTCAATAAAATTTATTGCGTCAACGGATTGTTCAATTAAAAAATGATTATTGTTGGTTTCACTGGCGGTGCTCCAGTTTAATTTGTTTTGAGGCGATGCACATTCAATTTCGTAGTACAATAATTCCACGGGTAATGGATTGGTGGTTAACGATAAGGTCCATGACCGAAACAGGTGGGAAGGATTAACCAATACGCCTGAAACAATATTTGTTGCGGTGTTTACAGTTCCTGCAGGAGCAAAATCGCCCCAGGTATTTGTTCCTGAATTAAAGCGTTGCGCTGCTAAATTTGATTCGGTTATTGTATTTCCAACAGCTGAATGTTCGGTATCCACATAGGTAAATGACATGCTTACTGTTGGTTTAGTTACGTAACTTTGCGCATCAACAATCCAAAACCGGTCAATGGTATTGGCCGAATTATTTGTTCCGGTAAATAAATTATTCATATGCGTTACATCGCTTGGCATATAGGTTACATTATTCCAGGTAAGACCATTATAAGTTGAAAATAAGAAATGACCGGATCCTATTCCACCGGTTGTAATATTTTGGCTGAATGGAACTTTTGTTCCTGTAGCAGTACTGAACGGAACGATATAATTTCCGGTTGTTGTACCAATCATCCATTTTATTTTATCATTTTCATTTTCACTTACAATGTTGCCGCCTGTTCCGGCCGTTGTGATGGCGTTTGGATTTGAATTATTGATAACCAGGTTTGCAGAATTATCAATAACCATGTAAACATTATTATTCATCACCATTCGGCTTTGTGCATTGGCGGCTTGTACAAACAACACAAATAGGAGTGCCGAAAATGCTATGATTGCGCTGTATATTTTGTTTCTGACCATTTATGATTGGCAAATTTTATTTTTCGCTAAACAATACCGATCCTTCAATTTTTTTCAGAAGCAATTCAAGTTGTTGTTTTAATTGATTGAGTTCTGTTTTTTGATCATCCAATTGTTTTTGTTGTTCTTTGATGGCTTCAACTAAAACGGGAGTCATTTTACTATAGTCAACGGTTTTGTATCCGTTTTCATCTGTATGAACCATTTGCGGAAATAATGTTTCAAGTTCTTGCGCAATAAATCCGATTTGTTCTTCGGAGTTGAAGTTTAATTCAGGAAACTCAGTTGTTTTAAATTTATAAGTATATCCATTCAACGATTTGATTTTGGTTAATGAATTTTTTAATGGCGTAATGTCTTTTTTGTAGCGTTTATCAGAACAAACCAAGGTTCCGCAACTGGCTGTTACGGTGCCTGTAAATAAACCATTGCCTACAACATGCAGTTTTTGGCTTGGTGCAGTTGAACCAATACCAACGTTACCAGTGTTATCAATTACAAAACGATAACCTGCATTATCGGCAATGCTAAATCCGCCAACAGGTGTTGCAGTTCCGGTTGCTCCTGATCTCAAAAACCAATCGCTACCACCGGCAGCCGTATTTGATAAACTCATGCAAGCGTTAAAACCATGTGCTGTTGCTTCGCTTCCCGAAATGGTTAATTTGCGCGTTGCTGAGGTTGTTCCTATGCCAACATTACCATTCACTTCTAAAGTTCCGCTTATTTCGGCATTTCCTGTAATGTCTATGCTCGCAGCTTGTCCGGTTGTAAAGTTATTTCCAACAGCTGTGTTTTGGATGTAACCTGAAAGCAAGGGTATATCATTTGCAACTAACGCTCTAAACGTTGGTGTTGATGCCAAACCACTGGCAGGACCTGCAAAAATCGTGTTGGCTGATTGGTTTGCCAATGTTGATGTTATTGTTCCGCTGGTTGTAATGGGTGATCCACTTACGGTGAATATAGAAGGCATTGAAAGTGCAACCGAAGTGACGGTGCCGGAGTTTGAATTATCATTCGACCATGAAAGGGTTCCTGAACCATTTGTTTTTAAAACTTGATTTGACATTCCATCTGAAGATGGAAGTGTATACGAACCAACTCTGAGTGTTGAGGTGAATCGGCCATTCCCGTTCACGTCTAATTTAAATATTGGGCTGGTAGTTCCAATTCCTACGTTAACAGCATCAATACCAAGCCCACCTAATACCATTGAATTGCTCGTTGCAACAGTTGCATTTTTCCCAATTGCAATACTATTATTTATTTGAGTTGGAGTTGAAGGACCTGTATTATCCCCAATAAAAATATTATAATTTCCGGATCTATTTGCGTTTAAGTAAACTGGCGCTACACCAGTCACCCCTGCTAAATGCCCAATAGCAATATTATTGCTTCCACTAGTATCGAAGGCTAAGGCCTCGAAACCTATTGCCGTATTTAGTATTCCGGTTTTATTAAAATGAAGTGTTAGGTTCCCAAATGCCGTATTTTCGGTACCAGAAGTATTGGAGAATAATGATCCATATCCGAATGCAGAGTTGCCTACCCCGGTTTTATTTGAGTAAAGTGCTTCTACACCTAAAGAGGTATTAGCATTTCCTATTGTGTTAGAGTATAAACCTCCTACGCCAATAGCTGTGTTCAGAGACCCAGAAGTATTATTCGAAAGTGTCATTTTTCCAAATGCGATATTGTTAGATCCGGTTGTAATAGGATTTAAAGAGTTTAATCCAAGAGAGGTATTATCAATTGAAATTTTACCGGCAATTAAATTGTTTCGTTTTAGTATTAAATCCACATCATCAATAGTGCCGATAAAATTTATTCCTGCAATTGTTCCCGAATTCCCTGTTGTTGTCCAGTTAGTTCCTATTGTGGCATCGGTTGCCAACTTTTCCCATTTGGTACCATTCCAATAATAATATCCGGGTATTACATTGTTGGGAGAAACACCTGCCGTTGCCGTATTGTAAATAAGCAAACTTATAGCAGGTGTTGCAATGGTTGTTGCATCCAAGGCAGACGTTAACGCAATTCGCGGAATCAATAATCCTTTGTTGTTAAAGTCAACATCCAGTCCGGCTGAGTTGTTTGGCAAACTTCCTGCTGCGTTTATTCCTATGTTTTGGGAATAAGCCTGGTTATGTACTTGCGCACAAATAATGAATACACACGTGAACAGAAATCGTTTCATACAATAAATTTTATAGTATAAATTTACAGGAGTGAATGCATATACGCAATCCTGTAAATAGGTATACAATTACTCAAACATGACAGGTGCTAGATTCATTTCTTCGGTTTCGGCTACATTACCATCATAATCCATGATGAAGTGAAACACTTGTTCATCGGCCTTGTACCAAAAATTTTCAATCTCAAAAACCACTGTTGTTTTGGACTTTGGCTTCAATGCCGGTAATTTTTTTTGAATATGCATAAATGTATTTCCTCCAAATTCTTCGTTCCACATAATTCGCAGTATAGCATTGGTTTCACAACTGGTAATTTCACCGGTGTTTTCTACCACGCAATTAAATACTGTTAAATTGTCTTTCTTTATTCCGGTAATGCTTTCAATACTTTCTAACTCTGCACACCCAACATTATTACAATCACATTCTTTAGCGGGTATTTTGTATACCGGATTTTTTTCGTACCATGCTTCTTTCCATGTATCGGGTATAGTTTCCGGTGCAGGATTTTCATCGGGCGAGTAGAAACCTGTAGTATCGGCCATAAAGGTTTCTTCAGGATTTATTGTTTCATCAGAGGTATGATTGTGCCAGGTGAATTCACCCGAGGCTAAAAATTTTATTTTTCCTTTTTTCTCTGTATGACTTGCTAAAATTTGATCGTTTTCATTTACAAACACGGTTGTTTCGTCTTCACTATAAGCCGCCCAACATTCAATGCGGCATAAAAAACTTCCACTCGCCAATTTAGGCCATTCGTCTTTAAAATATTCGGGAAAATCAATTAACCATGACGACCATTCTTCATCAGGTAAACTACTTCCGGTTAAAACCACCTTTGTATCGGCTTTTTTACCGTCAATAAATAAGTGGTAAAAAATCATGGATGGCTTAGGGTTTAATTCACCTATGGATTGTGGTAAATATACGCGTCCACGAAATTCTTGTCCCGGTACAAACGAAGTACGCAACATAGCCTCAACTTCTTTTGTTGAACCCAATCGAGGTATATCGGTTTCGGCAAACACAATAACTCCTTTGTTCCACCATTCCTGATTTTTGGTTTTACGCCTTTCATCATCGGTTTTTTTGACGATGTATTTATGAAACTCGCCTTTAGGTTGCGGCTGGGCATTTACAGTCCAAATTGCTGACAGTAAAAGGCCTGATAATAGTAGGTTTTTCATTGATTTCTTTTTTATCAAATGTAGCGCTGTGCCATTTTTCCTACAATCCTGTAATTAGGTATATTTAGGTAAAGCCCGCTCCCAAGCATTATGACTTATTTTGGGTATATCAATGAATATATGCTGTAAACGATTATATTTGATTGGTACATGAAAAACTTACTCGCTTTATTTTTGTTATGCATTGCTTTT
>Ga0075156_10000756_pt1 | contig 16982 bp, 8 predicted proteins | sample JI81AbrownDNA_FD_70966 | JGI IMG/M metagenome (GOLD analysis project Ga0075156, IMG submission 70966) | Wastewater effluent complex algal communities from Wisconsin, to seasonally profile nutrient transformation and Carbon sequestration -... | ecosystem: Engineered > WWTP > Effluent > Algae...
ATCAAGGTGCTGTTATGTGCATTGATATCCTGACGGATGAAAGCAATTTTATAATAATCCAAGGTATTAACCGCACTGATAAACGGAACATGACCCAAAAAAATTAAATGAAAAAAAATAAAAACGATAATACTGAAAAAAAGAGATAATTCAGCTACATTTTTTGTAATGTGCAGTTTATTTGAAAGATTAATTTCTTTGAGCTTGTGATTCCTGAATAAAAAACTGAACAAAAAATAAAAAACAAAAAAGGAAAAACTATAAAAAAGAATCTTGTCTAGGTGCTTAAGCCCAAAACCATAGACCAAGCCGGTCGCTACCAGGATAAGCATAAACAGGTAGGTTATTAAAAGAATGTGATGCCGAACAAGGTTTCGCATGAAAAATATTAACAGCCCAAATTAGCTATTTAATAAGGTTCCGGCTTCTTTACCAATCAAAATAGTCCACAGGTGGGTGTTCATGTAGGCCTTGCTATGTAAGTGAAATTAGAAGCCATCGAAATAGAATCAGAATAATCTAGCCCAAAATACACTTAATAGCCAAAACCCCTCTTCTGCTTAAAAAAAACGATTGGTTAATAAAACACCTTTCTTAAATTAAAAGTATTGATGTAATATTGTTATATAATTATAAAACCTATGAAAATCATTAAATTAGCTGCTTTTCTATCTATTTTATTAGCAGTTGCCTGTAACCGCAATTCCAACAAACCTTTGGAAGTAGACCCCGCGTTTGGTGCGTACATTTCGGGCTATACAGCCGGAACCATTTCCAAAGCCAACAGTATTCGAATTCGCCTTGCAGCCGATTACGATGGTGAGATTAAATTAAACGAACCTATTAAGGAAGAGCTTTTCAGCTTTACCCCGGCTATTAAAGGTAAAACCTATTGGCTGGACTCCCGAACCATTGAATTTGTACCCGACCAACACCTTCCTTCGGCTACTAAATATACCGCCAGTTTTGCCTTAAGCCAAATCATGGAAGTCCCAAAGAAATTTGAAGACTTCAATTTTTATTTTAAAACCCGTGCCATGGGTGTTTTTGTCAAAACAAATCATCCTGAAACCTATAGTACCATCAACTTATCTCGCCAATTTATTGAAGGCGAATTTTTTGTTACCGATGTTGCCGACTCAGCAAAAGTAAAACACATATTAACTGCCAGCCAGGACGGAAAACCCTTGAAAATTCAACTTTCATCAACCGGTGAAAACAAGTATAATTTTGTTATTCATAACGTGCAACGCTCTAACGCACTTTCAAAAGTCATCATTAAATGGGACGGAAAAGCCCTTGGCACTTCGTTTAGCGGTAAAAAAGAAATCAATGTTCCTAAATTGGGTCAGTTTTTTCCAACCGATATTTCCATTGAGCAACAACCGGAACAAATGATCAAAATTCATTTCTCTGATCCGTTAGATGCCAATCAAACCTTGTTAGGTCTTGCCAACATTGAAGGTGTTTCCAGTGTTACCACCAGCATTACCGGACATAATTTATTTATTTTCCCTTCGTATCGTTTATCAGACCAAAAAAAGGTATCGGTTTATGCCGGTATTCGCAATTTTAACGGTAAGAAAACAACCAACGAACGTTCAGAACTGGTAACCTTCCAGGACATTAAACCAGCGCTTCGAATAGCAGGTAAAGGCGTAATTATTCCCAATACTCAAGGAACCGTTTTCCCTTTTGAAGCGGTTAACTTAAAAGCTGTTGAAGTACATGTAACACAAATTTTTGAAAAAAATATTGTGCAGTTTTTACAAGTAAACAATATGAGCGGATCATCACAATTAAAACGTGTAGGTCGTGAAGTAAAAGTAAAAACCGTTCGTTTGGATGAAAACACTAAATTGAATTTACACGAATGGAATCGCTTCAACCTTGACATTTCAAATATTGTAAAAGTTGAACCGGGCGCTATTTATAACATTGAATTAAAATTCAAAAAAGAACATTCAGCGTATGAATGCGGTGCCGATGCAGGCGGTGAAGAAAGCATGGCTTCTATTGATGCTCCCCAGGAAGAAGAATGGGAAGAAAGTGATTGGGGAAGTTTTTATGATGGCTATTGGAACGAAGGTTATGAATATGAAGATTACTATTATGATGGTTACGATTATTCGCAACGTGAAAACCCTTGCAACGTAAGTTACTACTCAGGCAAAAGTGTTTCGCAAAATGTATTGTCAAGCGATATGGGAATTATTGCTAAAGCCGGAACGGATAAACAATTGCATGTTATTGTAAGCGATTTACGCACAACCGATCCTATTGGTGGTGTTACTTTGGAATATTACGATTTTCAACAACAAAAAATTGGTACTGCACAAACCAATGGCGAAGGAATGGCCGTTACTAAATTAAAATCCAAACCATTTATTTTAGTTGCGAAAAAAGGAAATCAACGTGGTTACTTAACCTTGCGAGATGGTGAAGCTTTAAGCGTAAGTAAATTTGATGTGAGTGGTGCTACCACTAATAAAGGTGTAAAAGGATTTATTTATACCGAACGTGGTGTATATCGCCCTGGCGATAGTATTTTCCTTTCATTCATGTTGGAAGATAAAGAAAAAGTTCTTCCACAAAATCACCCGGTAGTCATGGAACTAAGAAACCCTAGCGGTGTTATTGTACAAAAAATAGTACGTAGTAAAAACGTAAATGGTCTTTACGATTTCAGAACTGCTACCCTTCCTGAAGATCCAACCGGATATTGGTCAACACGCTTTATGGTTGGTAACCGTGAATACTATCAAAACGTACGCGTTGAAACCATTAAACCAAATCGCTTAAAACTTTATTTAGATTTTGGTAAGGAAAAATTATCAGCCCTGGATGAAAATACCACCGGAAAAGTTTCGGCCAAATGGTTGCACGGTGCACCGGCTCGTAACATGAATGCGTTGGTAGAAATGACCCTTAACGGAGGTTCAACTTATTTTGAAAAATACAAAGAATATATTTTTGAAAATCCTACCAAAACGTTTGCATCTCAACAAATGACCTTGTTTGATGGTCAGTTGGACGATAACGGTGAAGCAACATTTGATGTAAAAATAAACGCTGGTCAAAACGCACCGGGAATGTTAAAAGCATTTTTCACCACCCGTGTATTTGAAAAAGGTGGAGATTTCAGCATTGATCAATCATCACTAACGTATAGCCCGTATACGCATTACGTAGGTATCAAAGTTCCTGAAGGACAAGGATACAACAATCAATTGGTAACCGATGTTGACCATTCCATTAAAATTGCAACCGTTGATGCTAATGGAAAACCGGCTTCACGAAAAGTTGAAGTTAAAGTTTATAAAATTGAAAATCACTGGTGGTGGGATAGCTATAATAACAATGATATTATGGCCTTTATTACCAATAACGGCATTGTTCCTCATCAATCGCAAACGCTTACAACCAGCAATGGAAATGGTGTATTTAAATTGCGCGTAAACAAACCGCTTTGGGGTAATTTCCTGGTATTGGTAAAAGATGTTGAAAGCAATCATACCACCGGAAGTCAATTATATGTTGATTGGCCATATGGTAGTCGTGAAAATGAAACCGACAAGGAAAACGCTACCATGTTAACCTTTGCAACCGATAAAAAAACCTATGAAGTTGGTGATAATGTAACGGTAACTATTCCTTCGCCTGCAAACGGACGTGCTTTAGTTTCCATTGAAAGTGGAACACGCATTATTGAAAAATCATGGATTGAAACCAAAAAAGGTGATACCAAATATACCTTTAAGGCAACCGAAGAAATGGCTCCAACCGCTTATGTAAACATTACGTTGGTACAACCACATGCACAGGTTAAAAACGACTTACCTATTCGTTTGTATGGTATAGTTCCGATTAATGTAGAGAACAAAAACTCACATTTAACACCTATGATAGCCTGTGCTAAGGAATTCAAACCTGAATCGAGCCCGGTAATTAATATCAAGGAAAAAGATGGTAAGCCTATGACCTATACGTTAGCCATTGTTGATGAAGGACTATTGGATTTAACCAATTTCAAAACGCCTGATCCGTGGTCGCATTTTTATTCACGCGATGCGTTGGGTGTAAAAACCTGGGACATTTATGACAATGTACTGGGAAGTTTTGCCGTTAAAATGGATGAATTATTGGCGATTGGTGGTGATGCCGAAGCAAAGGATGGCGAGAGCGAAACCAAAGCCAACCGTTTTAAACCCATGGTATATTTTGCGGGTCCGTTTGAATTAAAAGCTGGCGGAAGTGCTAACCATAAGGTAAAAATTCCGAATTATGTTGGTAGCGTTCGTGTAATGGTTGTTACCGGACAGGATCGCGCTTATGGAAATGCCGAAAAAACAGTTCCGGTTAGAAGTCCGCTAATGGTATTGGCAACCTTACCACGTGTATTGGGTCCGGGCGAAGAAGTTGAATTACCGGTGAATGTATTTGCAATGGAAAAACACGTAAAAAATGTTTCCATTGAAGTGCAGGCAAACGATATGTTTAGTTTCAAGGAAGGAAAATCTAAAAAATTAAGTTTTGCTAAACCGGGCGATGAAGTCATTAATTTCCCAGCGCTTGTTGCAAACAAATTAGGTGTTGGAAAAATTACGGTGATTGCTCGCAGCGGAAAAGAAGTGGCGAAGCATGAAATTGAAATTCAGGTTCGTTCGAGCAATCCAAAAATCATGGATGCATACGAAACAGTTTTGGATCCGGGTAAATCATGGAATGCCAATTTAGCCTTTAACGGGTTAAAAGGATCTAACTTTGCCAGCATAGAGGTTTCAACTATACCTCCGGTTAATTTAGGAGAACGTTTAAAATATTTGATCGAATATCCACATGGTTGTATTGAACAAACCACGAGCTCGGCTTTCCCTCAATTGTATTTAAGTAAGATCATGGACCTTGATGATAATTTCAAAAAAGAAATTAAGAAAAACATTCAGGCAACCATTAAACGCATTGCATTGTTCCAAACCAGCAGTGGAGGATTCAGTTATTGGCCGGGTCAAAGTGATGCTTCACCTTGGGGAACAACGTATGCTACACATTTCTTGTTGGAAGCTGAAGCCTTGGGCTATAAAATTCCATCGGGCTTAAAAAACAATGCCTTGAGTTATCTGAAAAACAAATCACGTTATTTCAGGGTTCCATCAGAAGTAAAAGCAGAAAACACTACTGAATACAATTACGATTACGGAACGTATTCATATGATACCTATGATCAGGCTTACCGATTATTTGTTTTAGCCTTGGGAAAACAAGCAGACTTAGGCGCTATGAATCGTTTGCGTGAGTATACTAAATTGGCCACCGAAGAAAAATGGCGATTGGCAGCTGCATATCAATTAGCGGGTCAAGCCAATGTTGCCAAAGAAATAACCAGCGGATTAAGTACGAAAATTGCAACGTATGCAAATCCGGGATACACCTTTGGAAGCGATGTGCGTGACCGCGCCATGATTTTGGAAACAATGGTAATCATGAAAAATAAAACGGCTGCAGCTTTGTTGGCGCGTGATTTAAGTAAGGAGTTGAACAAAGATGTTTGGATGAGTACACAAACAACAGCCTTCTGTTTATTGGCCATGAGTAAATTTGCCGGTATTGCTAATTCATCGCGTGAAATTAATTTTACGTATAATGTAAACGGTACATCGGTAAGCAAACAAGTGCGCAATGTTATGTATCAGCAAAAAGTGGATGGAAATAAACTCAACGCTAAAAGTAAATTGGGTGTAAAAAATACAGGAAAAGGATTGTTGTACGTAAGAGTTGTGGTTGAAAAAGTACCAATGGCCGGAGATAGTATTAGTGCTGTAAACAGTAATATTAACTTATCAATCAATTACACAACTTTGGATGGTTCACCGTTGAAAGTTGATGAAATTGAACAAGGCACCGATTTTGTTGCCGAAGTATCGATTTCAAATCCGGGCTCACGCGGATATTTAACTGAAATGGCCCTTAACCAAATTTTCCCTAGCGGTTGGGAAATTCACAACACGCGCATGGATAATTTTGATGCAGCTTTGCAAACCGATATTGTAACCTATCAGGACTACCGTGATGACAGGGTTTACAGTTATTATAATATTGGTGCAAGTTCAAACAAAACCATTCGCATTCGATTAAATGCTGCCTATGTTGGAAAATACTATTTACCTACGGTTACTACCGAAGCCATGTACGATAACAGTATTTATGCACGGGTGCCGGGACGATGGGTAAAAGTTGTTCCTGCAGGTAAAAAAGAGGAGACAACTGTAGCAACTAATTAAAAATAAACCACCAAATAAAACATGCAAATGTTTTGTTGAAAGAGCCGAGGGGAAACCTTCGGCTTTTTTATTTTCCATTGCTGAATTAATTTTGCTTACAAAATTACCTTAATCAATTAATAGGATTTAATTATTCACCTCAACATTTTCTGTCAAAAAATCAATTTAAACCAAGGTGATTGATCTCTATACGCTAAAGTATGTTGATTCATGAACTCAAAACAACAGTTCATGAATTGCTGCCTTAAAAAATCATTACAAATCAGTCATTTTGCGATAAAAATTAAACAAAATGAAAAAATATTTACTAGCAGTTACGGTATTAACCGGCAGTTTATCTTTCGCACAAGTAACCAGTGGTTTAGTTTCACGCTACAATTTCAGCAATGGTAATGCATTTGACCTTGTGGGTTCAAATCATGGTACCGTGGTTGGAGCAACACTCACTGCTGATAGGTTTGGTATTGCCAATATGGCCTATAATTTTGATGGCGTAAGCAATTACATAATCATTCCCGACAATGCAACCAATAACTTAAATACCATGAGCGATATAACTATATCGGCATGGATAAAGCCGGGTTCAGTTACTTCGGGTTTACGTTCTATTGTATCGAAATGGAATAATTCAACATCGGAACAGTATGCATTGTATCAAAACGGAACAGTAAATACAACAGGAATTCGTGTAGTAAATTCAGTTGGAACGGATGATGCCTCGAATTACTCTGCCGGCAACTGGTACCACGTTGCATTCAGTTATAATAAAACCACTAACCAACATTTAGTTTATGTAAATGGGGTACAAACATTAACATTCACGCCCGGAGGTTCGTATGCTAATTCTACAGATGTAACCAGTTTATCCATTGGTGCACAGGTAAACGATTTTAATGGCGGGGCAGTTTCTCCTAACCGCTTTTTCGAAGGTGCAATTGATGATGTAAGCATTTACAACAAAGTTTTATCTTCAACCGAAGTAGATTCCTTATACAATGCCGAAGTTCCATCTTGTTTTGGATTTAGCGTTAACGTTACACAAAATAATGCAGCAACATCCGGTTCAAATGGGTCAATTGGATTTTTACCTAATGGTGGCCAAGCTCCGTATTCATATACTATAAACGGTGGATCTTCACAATCTATTATTTCAGGTACAACATGCAATTATTCTTATGAAGGAGGTAGCATGACCTTTACATCACCTGCATTAAGCGAATATACAGCAGTAAATTTTGCGAGTTATGGAACACCTACCGGCACTTGCGGCAATTATTTGGTTTCAGGTTGTCATGCAACAAATTCCTTACAAGTTGCAGAGGATACCTTGTTGGGTAAATCTTCTGCAACATTAAATGTGAATAATGGTGTTTTTGGTGATCCATGTTTTGGTTTTGGTAAATCAATGTATATTCAAGCATCACATGCGCAAGAAACAACTGTTGGTTCACTTGCTCCAGGAAATTACACCATTGTAATTACCGATAGTATAGGTTGCACCGCCACAACAGTTGTAACGGTTTCTAGCACCAGTGGTATTCATAATGCTGTTGCACCACAAAACTTAAATTTATTTCCAAATCCGGCTAAAAATAATTTAACCATTGAATTTACCGGTGTCGTTTATATTTATAACAGCAATGGTGCATTGATCCAACAATTGCAGGTAAACAATAGTACACAAATTGATATTAGTTCGTGGACCCGTGGAATGTATATGATCAATGCTATTGATAAAAACGGCAATCATAGCGCAAATACATTGATTAAGGAGTAGAGAAATCAATCATGTAAATGAAAAAGCCCTGCACAAAATTTGTGCAGGGCTTTTTTTATAAAGGCAATTCAGGATAATACATTTTCACCTTGTATACAATTCTAAGCCCTTTTCACGTGTAAAATTTGAAGAAGAAATGCGATCTTAAATATTATCTTTTGGATGAAATTACCGGCAAAATAACCTCTGAAAGTTTAAACGCTTTAGTTATTACAGAATTTACATGCTTGAATACCGGAACAATACGGGAGGCATTTATATCCAACACCAAATACCCGTGATCAATTAAATTCACATACCGTAGGTTTTTATTCCCCTTAATATATCGTTGTGTATAAACTTTTGCCGAATCCAAACCAAAATCTTCATCGTAGTTGGCCGAACTAATGCTTGGCACAACAATTTCATTGGATGCAACTTTACCCTTATACATGTTTTGCAAATAAAACGAACTATGGAAATCGCCAGTTACAAATACACAATTCGGAATTCGGGAAATTTCCTTCATGAATTTTTGTTGTTGATATGGATAATCATCCCAACCATCGTTATACAATTCTCCTTTGTTGCTGAAATAAATGTTCAAACTACCCATTAAAACCTGATTACCGATTAATTTCCATTTTACCGGCTTTTTTAATTCGCCAACGGCCCAATTGAATTGTTTATCATTTATAATCTTACGTGCTGTATCATTCAAAACAGCATCGCTCATATCAACTTGTTTTGTTCTACCTTCAACACGTGTATCCAACATAATTAATTCAACCAAATCGCCATAGGTAAAAGAACGGTATAAAATATTGTTATTTTCACGTACCGGCATCCACTCGTAATAAACCTTTTCAGCAATTTCTTTTCGTGTGTTCCAATCACCTTCATTTTCCTGATGATTTCCTGCTCCTTATCGTATGCGTTATTCGCCAATTCATGATCATCCCATACCACAATAAATGGATGTTTAGCGTGTACAGCTTGAAGATCCTTATCAAGCCTATATTGCGAATAACGTGTGCGGTAATCTTCTAAGGAAATTAATTCCTTGTTTGGCAAATGTTTTCGGTCAACCACATTACTTTGATAAACATTTTGCTCGTGCTCGTAAATATAATCGCCCAAATGAATAACGGCATCCAACGTATCTTGCGACATTAAATTATACGCATTAAAATATCCCCATGCATAATTACTGCACGATGCAAATGCCAAGCGTAAATGGGTAACATTAACGGCCGGAGCAGTTTTGGTTCGTGCCAATGGAGAAATAATGTTTAATGCCTTAAAACGATAATAATAAAATTTCCCAGGTTCTAGTCCGGTTACATCAACTTTCACTGTATAATCCCTTTCGGCATTGGTGGTTAATTTCCCGGTTTGAACAATGTACTTCATCTCCTCATCGGCATACATTTCCCAATATACTTCAACTGGTTGATGAAATTTTGGTGTAACGCGGGTCCAAATAATGACCGCTGTTGGCAACGGATCACCCGAAGCTAAGCCATGGTAAAACGGAAATGCCGACTTATTTATAAAAGCTTCCAATCCATTTAACGAAACCGGTGATTCTTGTTTGACATCATTTGAACCGACTTTCCTTTCTGCAGTTTCAGAATTGCATTGAACAAAAAATAGACTTACTAAAATTAATGGCAAAAATAATTTCATACGGTATAAATGGTTTTCAATTTTTCGGCAATTTGTGCCACTGCCGGACAAATCATGGTGTTTTCATACGAGATCTTTAACTTCTGCAAAATATCGCGTTGATGCGTATGCGGATACTCACGACATGCATTTGGTCGCGCTTCATACATCGTACAATAATTATCATCGCCAATAAACGGACAAGGCATGGTTTTAAACACATGATCGTTATCCTCATCCATGCGCAAATATTTTTCTAAAAACATTGCCGGACGCAATTTTAAGGCTTTGGAAAGTCGTTCAATATCTTTTTGCAATAGCAATGGTCCTGTAGTTCTACAACAATTCGCACATTTTAAACAATCAATTTTTTCGAAGGCTTTTTCATGCAATTCATTGCAAACATTGTCCAGGTTTTTAGGCCCTTTCTTTTTTAATTTCTCAAAAAATCGTTTGTTTTCGGGAGCATTTTTATGTGCGAGTTCAAGTGCTTTCAGGTATTCAGGTTCCATTTATTTTTTTGAGATTACTTAAGAACCGATCGTCCTTTTATTTTAGAAATTATACCGGGCATATCTGCTTCGGTTATCAATTTGGTTAAAACACTTACATGCGATTTTGTGCGCCTTTTTGAACTCACAAAAACATTTACACTTGTAACCAAACCCTTTTGTTTGGGCGATTTTGGCCGACCAATTGAATAATCATGTTGCATTTTGTATTTGGTAAGCGGAATATAAATTTTTGTAGTACCATTGATGTTTGTGAATTTTTCAAGCGTACTATCCCCATTCTCATATTTCACAACCAGCATAAGGGTATCAACACTTTTAATGTATTTGATCTTCATGTCAAAGTATCGTTCAAAATAAACTCCGGTTGAAATATCCTTGAATATTCGGCTAATGGACTCTGACGAACGCACATTGTAATTTGCTTTTAAATAATTACGCAACGCTTTTGCTTCGGTACTATAGGAGTAAGTAAGATTATATTGCAAACCCGTTTGACCCGGATAAATATAATTGCGATAAGGACTCGTCACGACTTTCCATTTAAAATCGGTTGACAACCCGTTAAATTGAATGAGTAGAATAAATATGCTTAAAAGATAAACCCGTCTCATGGTTTAAAGATACAAATTTTCATGAAAACTTTTATTATCGCAACAACGTAAAATGACCGTTAAATTCACGATTTGTGCCGTTGCTTTGTTCGGTATACTTAATTCGCCAAACATAAACCCCAACATGGCTTGAAACACCCTTGAATGTACCATCCCATTTTGCGTCAAGTGAATTTGTACTGAATATTATTTGTCCCCAGCGATCAAATACCTGGAATAAATAATTTTCACGACTTACATCGCGAACTACCGGAAAAAACTCCTCGTTCACACCATCACCATTGGGCGAAAATGCGTTGGGAATATAAATACTGGTAAACCCTTCAATGGTTACTTCATGGCAAACGGTATCGGCACAACCTATACTATTTTCAGCAATTAAACATACTGAATAAATAGCACCACTGTCGGTTGGAAAAACGTACGTTGGATTGTATGCATTGCTTTGATCGAGTCCATTAAAATCCCAGGTAAAGGTATTAATACCACTCGTAAGATTGATAAAATTCACCTCCGGATCAAATACATTGGCCTGCGTAGGATTGAATGAAAAAGCAGCTACCGGTGCAACCACATCGTTTACCGTGACAGTTACATTAACCGAACTTGTACAACCAGAAAGAGAAGTACCTGTTACAGTATACACCGTAGTAGCAGAAGGATTTGCCACAACTGTAGAACCAGTGGTTGTGTTAAGGCCGGTTGAAGGAGTCCACACATATGTAACCGCACCTGTTGCCGATAAAATTGCTGCAGATCCTATACAAACTGCTGCGTCATTACAAGCAATAACCGGAGCCAACAATGAATCTACCGTAACAGTATCAATGGCTGAACAACCATTGGCATCTATAACTGCTCCAAGATAGGCTCCCAAACACATGGAATTATTTATGTTTTGGGAAGTTCCAAATATACCCCAATCATAAGTATAGGGTGGGGTTCCACCATTGGCTGCTATTCCTACTGAACCATTGCATACATCATTGCATGCAGGCGAACTTGTAAATGAAATCAATATAGGAGCAGGTTCTGTAATGGTAACCGTAGCAGTGGTTGGGCATGCATTTGGATCGGAAATGGTAACTGTATAGGTACCTGCAGTTAAAACCGAAGCTGTTTGCGTTGTTTGTACAGGACTTGTATTCCATGAATACGAAGCGGCAATAGCATCAGCACTGGCAAAACCATCATTACCACCGTTACACCCTACATTGGTTGATGTAATGGTAGTAGGCAGTATGGTTATTGTCTTAGTAAAAATACCGGGAGCATTGCATGTGCCATTGGCAGTAAGGGTTACGTTATAGGTACCTGGCCCGGAAAATGTGTGAGAAGGATTATTGGCTGTTGAATTATTGGACGCACCGGATAATGGATCGCCAAAATTCCAATTATACGAGGTAGAGCATACGTTGGAAAGGTTAGTAAAATTAACCGATGATGAACTGGTGCATGTATAGGAAAAATTTGCTGTATTTGGGGCAGCGTCTTGAATTAAAATATCGTCAATGGCAACTCCGTCATATCCATTGCAGGTAGTACCCGATCCGAATAAAAAACGAAATCGTACACTGGGTTTATTAGCCAACACACTCATACAATGTTTAGCTATAACCCAACCACCACTTCCATTTCCACCCTGACAAGATCCACTGGTAGGACCAACACGTCCGCTCCAGCCATGTTTGGGACTTGCAGATGTCAACCAGGTAATATTATTATAGTTAAACCAATTATCGTTTAAGCAATTTACAGGATCGTTATAGGCACCAACATTTGTCCAGGAAACCCCACCGTTAAGTGAATACTGTAAAACAATTCCATCGTATTTGAATTCGGTTTCCCAAAATATTTTGAACGAGATCCAAGGATAGTTTAGAGATGAAAAATCAAAACAAGGGCTCATTAAATATGATTCCTGTGAAGCATTATAAGATGATCCGGTTAATCCACCAACGCACCATGATTTTGTGCCACCGCCCGCTGTTGAAATGGTGGGATGCGCTGGGGTTCCCCAAGCCCAATCATTATTTGTACCACCGGAGGTCCATGCAGGACCAGATTCAAATCCTTCGGTATAAGGAAAAGAAGTGATAGCAACACCGCATTGTGCGTTGATTTGTGAAGAATGAAAAATAAAAAGTAAAAAAAATGCAATCGGTTTTATGAACGATAATTGTCCATTAAAAACTTTTTTCATTTACTTCATGGTGAGGGCATTTTTAAATTTTACTGGTTTCGGGTCATGGAGACCTTCAAGGATATCAATAAAATTTTTACACCACAAAGATAGTTCGATTTTTAGCATGAATATTATGAAACAATTAAATATTTGAGCATATATCAAGAAAAACAGCCATTGCTGATATGTATCGCAATGACTGTTAATGACCGTATTAGAACAAGCTCAACTATTATTTCTAACACATTGTTAAATCTTGAACTCTTGCTTATGAATTACTTTTGAATCCTCATAAACTTTAACAAAGTATTTTCCTTTCTTCCAACCACCCACTTTAATGTCGAATTCATATTCAACATTACCGGGTTTCACGGTAAATTCATTGGGGTTTTTCACCAATAATACATCGTTTTCATCGTGAATTTCATTGTGAATTTTTGAAGCTGTTAAGGCTTTAAATTTTATTAATCCCGAAACTCGTACGGTTTCATTTGAGATATTTCCTTCGGCATCAACCGTATGATCCTTTGGGGTATTGTACCAGGTATCAACCTGACCTGTAATTTTACACACTTCATCGCGTAAAGGTTTAACGGCATCCATTTTTGGAGCACAAATACTGGTTACTTCATGATTGTTTGAAATGCACCAAATAGCTTCCTGCAAAAGATTATCCGGAAATTGTTTCCCTTTTAAAAAGGCAAATAATTTTCCCATTTTGGGATCTTTGTTAACCGAAGCTGTAAAGTCCATATCCTTGGCTGGAGCATGATCGGTAGCCTCACAACAAAATCCGCGTACAAAAGTTGTTTTTGTTTCCTTAGGAGCTAAAACAAAAATCTGGTCTTGCGGAACCAATATATTTTGAGCGCCATCATCGCTTGGCTTGAACATGGTTCCTGCCGGAATGGTCAATGATATTTTTTTGTCTTGCAAATTTTTAAATTGAACCTTCAGGCAGTTTCCTGAATAACTACCCGAACCTTTAACGTCAGTAGAAAGCAATTTACCTTTAAGAGCTGCATCCAGGGTTATGGAGGTATTATCAACCGAAACAATTGCATTAACCTTCATTGCAACTGTAATTACTAATACTAAACCAACCAATACTAATCTCATTCCAACTTTCATATGACCTCCTGTTTTAAATGGGTTATTAATTTCTAATTTGAATAACGCAAAACCAGTGCCAACGTTACAAACAGTTAAATAAATACGTTATTTACCGTAGTTGAACCCCATTTGGGTTAAGGGATTGCCAAAACACAACGAAACTTTCAATGTTGAATGAGCCATTATAAGCGGAAATATTAACCTATGAGTGGCTGTAATCTATAAAAATTACCATGAAATTTCTGTAACATATTGGTTACATTTACGTCCTATTACCGTGAAAAAATTTCGTTTAAACTATACCCTTGTCCTGGCGCTGCTCATGCTAAGCAACAGTCTGGTATATGCGCAAAAAATTACGGGAATCGTAAAAGATGGTGATGAGAATCCTATCCCCTATGCCTGCATCAGCATAAAAAATGTTCCAAAAAAATATTATACCAATGTGCGAGGTGAATTTAACGTCCAATTAAAAAAAGGAAATTACACCTTCAACTTTACTTCTGTTGGCTCCATTGCGCTGGAAAAAAACATTATCGTTGATGACAATGATTATATTGATTTAGGCATTATCCACCTGGAAGATAACAACGAACTGGGCGAAGTGACGATTTATCAAAATTCGCGCGATAAAGCAAAAGAAATTATGCGCAATGTTCGTGATAAACGAAAAGATTATTTACACGCCATTGATGAATTTACCTGCAATTCATATACAAAAATATGGCTTGAGCAGCAAGACCTGAAATGGAAACAGCCTGATACAACTCAAGTAGTTGAAAAAAAGAAAAAAGAAAAAAAGAAGAAGAAAAAGAAAAAACTGAATACCGAACAAAAAATTGATAGTTTAATTACTTCCTACTACAAAGAACCGGCTCCTACAGAATTTACCGAATTAAATTTAATTGAAGCCTATGCTGATGTGTACTACAAAGAGCCCGGTAAATACAAAGAAATAATTACGGCATTTGATTACCATAGACCCACCAAACCTTTTACCGGTCAAAATATTAATATTGCGAGCGGCCTTGGCGAAAGAGAAATTGCACCCACCAAATACGAATCTGAAAATCCGTATATTTTAATCCCAAGTTCATACGGACAAGAATTTAATTTCTACAAAAACATCATTGAAATTCCTGCCATTAGCACAAAACCATTGCTATCGCCCATTGCGGGAACCTCAGCCTTAAATTACAAATACGATTTACTGGCCGAATATGAAGTGAACGGAAAAAAAATATATCGCCTGTCGGTAAAACCATTGTTTACCGAAGAACCATTGTTCACGGGATATATTTATATTGAAGATAGTTCCTGGGCATTGGTATCAGTCGATCTTGAGATCAACAAAGCCTGCTTGCTAACCTGCCGCGACTTTAAAATAACGCAAAACTACGAGCAAATTCAACCCAATAAATACCTTCCCGTTTCACGGGAATTTGTTTACCATTTTAAATTTGGCAAGTATTATATAACAAATACCACCGGTTTTATTCATGACAATTACAATTTAAACCCGCAATTTGACTCAAAAACATTTACGAACGAAATACGAACTTTCACCAATGAATCATACGAAAGAGACTCGGCTTATTGGGAAAAATTGAGACCCGTAAAACTTAGTGCCAAGGAATTGAAGTATGATGCCAAAACCGATAGCTTGGAAACCTTGTTTGAAAGTGACGAGTATTTAAATGCTATTGATTCGAGTTTCAATCACCTAACCTTTTGGGAAGTGCTGCTTCAGGGCATAGGTCACCGCAACCGCGCCAAGGGTCGTGAAATCATGTTTGAACCCTTGGTTTCGCAGGTAAATCCCTTGGGTATTGGTGGATACCGCCACCGCATTGGTGCACATTTTAAACAGGATTTCAAAAAAAATGGCTACACCCTCGAAACCGATGGTCAGGTTGATTACGGATTTAAAAATCGTGATGTAAAAGGCAAGGTAGGCATTGGCCTAACCTATATTCCCAAAAAATTTGTGCGGACCTATATTACGTTTGGTAATTTTTACGATATGATCAATACCTATGCATCGTTTGGTTCCATTTTCAGCCGCAGCAATTATATACAATCACAAACCTTTAGCATTGCCCAGCGGGTTGAGATTGTGAATGGATTATATGGTGAACTTACGTTTGATTATTCAGACCAAAAACCAATTTCAACCATTAGTCTTGATCAATGGTCGGGACAGGTATTTGGCGATGTCAATAAACCCACCGATTTTGAGCGATACATAAAATCGGAAGTTAAACTGGAATTAAAATACAAGATCGGACAAAAATACATGATCCGCAAAAACAAAAAAATTGTCTTGGGTTCAGATTATCCTACTGTGCAATTTATTTATCGCAAAGGAGTTCCGGATTTATTTAACAGCGAAGTAAATTTTGATTATATAGAACTTGGTGTTAAGGATCAAACACAAATTGGACGTATGGGATCATCCAATTGGAGTGCACAGGCAGGAACCTTTATCAATAAAGCGAATTTACGGTTATTGGAATACCGCTATTTCCGAGGATCAGATCAATTCTTTTTCTCAGATCCGGTTAGATCCTTCCAGTTATTAGGTCCTACATTAAATACGAGTTCTGAATTTTTACGGGCAAATATCATACATCACTTTGACGGAATAGTCTTAAACAAAATTTATTTACTGAATAAACTAAAACTCTCGTTTGCCGGTGGAGCCGGAACACTTATTATTCCGCAAAGCAATTTCAGGCATGTGGAAATTTTTGGTGGATTGGAACGAATTACGAGAATCAAAAGGCAATTGTTCAGGTTTAGTGTCATGGCAGTTACCTCCGATAATAATTTATCTAAAGCCAATTGGACAAT
>Ga0075156_10000757_pt1 | contig 16976 bp, 15 predicted proteins | sample JI81AbrownDNA_FD_70966 | JGI IMG/M metagenome (GOLD analysis project Ga0075156, IMG submission 70966) | Wastewater effluent complex algal communities from Wisconsin, to seasonally profile nutrient transformation and Carbon sequestration -... | ecosystem: Engineered > WWTP > Effluent > Algae...
TGCCGCGCCTCATAGCGCTCCGGTGCGCCCCACTTGTCGCTCCGCGGGGGTGCGGTTATAGTTCCCGCAGGTCAAGAGTTCCAGCGATCAGCTCCGGCTAGCTGGACGGCAACCCTCCACCGCGGTGGGGTGCTCCGGATGAAGACCTGGCCCGGTTCACCCGGGCAAGCGCGGGTCTTGCACAGGGCAAGACCCCAGAGACATGTGAGGTCTGCCATGCAGTGTTGTTGTCGAATGACCACCCGCTGAGCCGACTCGCCGACCTGGCGAGCCCTCAGCGTCCCGCCTGCGGCACGCCTGCGCCGAGGCCCCTCGGGCACTGACACCGCCCAGCGCCCCACCCCTGAACCGGCTCGTGCCGACAGGGCCACACCCATACCGATCTCCCGCCACCGGCGGGTTCCCAGAGGAGACAGAAACCGTGAGCACAGCCTGGTCGTTCGAGACGAAGCAGATCCACGCCGGACAGTCACCGGACAGCACGACGAACGCACGCGCACTGCCGATCTACCAGACGACGTCGTACACGTTCAACGACACCACGCATGCAGCGAACCTGTTCGGGCTCAAGGAGCTCGGCAACATCTACACCCGCATCATGAACCCGACGCAGGCCGTCGTCGAGGACCGCATCGCCGCGCTCGAGGGCGGCGTCGCGGCCCTCCTCGTCGCCAGTGGCCAGGCGGCGGAGACGCTGGCAATCCTCAACGTCGCCGAGGCCGGCGACCACATCGTGTCGAGCCCCAGCCTGTACGGCGGCACGTACAACCTCCTGCACTACACGCTGCCGAAGCTCGGCATCACGACCACGTTCGTCGAGAACCCCGACGACCCGGAGTCGTGGCGTGCGGCCGTCCAGCCGAACACGAAGGCCTTCTTCGGCGAGTCGATCTCGAACCCCAAGAACGACATCCTCGACATCGAGGCTGTCGCCAAGGTGGCTCACGAGGTGGGCGTGCCGCTCATCATCGACAACACCGTGGCCACGCCGTACCTCATCCGCCCGCTCGAGTGGGGCGCGGACGTCGTCGTGCACTCGGCGACCAAGTACCTGGGCGGGCACGGCACCTCGGTGGCGGGCGTCATCGTCGACGGCGGCACGTTCGACTACGCGCAGTACCCCGACCGCTACCCGAACTACAACCAGCCCGATCCCAGCTACCACGGGCTCGTCTACGCGCGCGACCTCGGCGTGGGGTCGGCGTTCGGTGCCAATCTCTCCTTCATCCTCAAGGCACGGGTCCAGCTGCTGCGCGACCTCGGCTGCGCCGTCTCGCCGTTCAACGCCTTCCTCATCGCCCAGGGCATCGAGACCCTGTCGCTGCGGGTCGAGCGTCACGTGGCGAACGCCAAGGCGGTCGCGGAGTGGCTGTCCGGGCGCGATGAGGTCGAGTCCGTCAACTACGCCGGACTGCCGAGCAGCCCGTGGTACGCCCTCGGACAGAAGTACGCGCCGCTCGGAACGGGCGCCGTCCTGGCCTTCGAGATCAAGGGCGGAGTCGAGGCCGGCCAGGCCTTCGTCGAGGCCCTCGAGCTGCACAGCCACGTGGCGAACATCGGCGACGTGCGCAGCCTCGTGATCCATCCGGCATCGACGACGCATTCGCAGCTCTCGGCGGAGGAGCAGCTGGCCTCGGGCGTCACCCCGGGACTCGTGCGCCTCGCCGTGGGCATCGAGAACATCGACGACATCCTCGCCGATCTCGATGCCGGCTTCCGGGCCGCCAAGCAGGCCTGAGCGACGGGAACGAACGACGGCCATGTCCGAGTACGGACCGATCTCCTACGACGGTCCCCCTCCCGCCAGCGCAGCCTGGCGCGAGGGGGACCCCGTGGGCGACCGCCTGTTCGTCGACGTGGGCGACTACGTGACCGAGTCCGGGACTCTCATCCCGGACGTGCGCGTGGCCTATGAGACCTGGGGAACCCTGAACGCGGACCGCTCGAACGCGATCTACGTCTGCCACGCCCTGACCGGCGACTCCCACGTCACCGGTCCGGCCGGACCCGGGCACCGCACGGCCGGATGGTGGGACGGTCTCGTGGGCCCGGGCCGGGCCATCGACACCGACGAGTGGTTCGTCGTCTGCGCCAACGTCCTCGGCGGCTGCCAGGGGACGACGGGCCCGTCCTCCCTCGCACACGATGGCCGGCCGTGGGGGAGCCGGTTCCCGGTGGTCACGGTGGCCGACATGGTGGTCATCGAGGGCCGGCTGGCCGATGCTCTGGGCATCGACTCCTGGGCCCTGATGCTCGGGCCCTCCCTGGGCGGCATGCGCGTCCTCGAGTGGCTCGTGCGCTATCCCGAGCGGGTCCGCGGCGCGCTCGTGCTCGGCTCGACTGCGGCGGTGACCGCCGACCAGATCGGCACGCACGCCACCCAGCTGGCCGCGATCGAGATCGACCCGGCCTATCGATCGGGCGACTACTACGACGCCGCTCCGGGCGAGGGCCCGCACGCCGGCATGGGGCTGGCGCGACGCATCGCCCACCTCACCTACCGCTGCGACACGGAGCTCGACCTGCGGTTCGGGCGCGATCCGCAGACGTCCGAGGACCCGTACGACGGTGGCCGCTTCGCGATCGAGTCCTACCTCGACCACCATGCCGACAAGCTCGCCCGCCGCTTCGACGCGAACACCTACGTGGCCCTGACGCGGGCGATGAGCCTCTTCGACGTCGGCCGGAACCGCGGCGGTGTTGCCCATGCGCTCGCCGGGGTCACGGCCCCGGTGACCGTCATCGGCATCGACTCCGACCGGCTCTTCCCGGTCCGGCTCCAGCAGGAGCTGGTCGACCTGATCCCGGGCGCCGAGGAACTGCACCTCCTGAGGTCCCCCTACGGCCACGACGGCTTCCTCGTCGAGAACGACCAGGTCGGCGACTTCGTGCGGCACGCGCTCGACCGGGTGCGCCCCGGCGACCCCCGCTGACCGTCCCGGACCGACCTCGGATTCGGAACTGTCCACAGCCCGGCCGCCGGGGCTGCCCGGGTCGACCGGATCGGCCTACGGTCGCCGCATGAGTCCGCTCACCTGGCGGCGAGCCGTCGCACTGCTCACGGTCGTCCTCCTCGTCGGTCTCGTCAGCGGCACCGCGGGCGCTCGGGCGGCCGACGTGCACGGCGACGACGAGGCCGACCGCTACATCGGCACCGGCGGCCTGATCCTCCCGCCCTCGGTCGGGGTCGACCTGCGCACCGAGGTGGCCCGCTGCGCTGGCTGCGGCTGGCGGCTGTCCAGTCCCTGCCAGCTGGTCGACGCCGGCAACCCCTTCTCGGGCACCCCGGTCTGCCTCAGCGTGGTGCGCGGGTGCCCGGCGATGGCGGAGCTGCTGAGGGCCTGGTTCCGGCCCGTCGACGGGCCGTGGCGCGAGATCGGGCTCGTCTGCATCGGCATCGACGGCCCCGTGACCGTGCTCGACGTCGGACGCCGGGTCCACGACCGCATCGTGGCCACGCTGCCGCCCCAGCGGCCGTCGCGGCAGCCGGCGAGGGGGGCCGTCAGCCAGCTGCCCGTCGTGTTCGACTCCGGCCAGTCGTCGGAGGGGCTGTCGGGTGCCCTCATGCTGGCGGGCCGGGCCGTCACGATCGCCGCGCAACCCGCGTGGCGCTGGGACTTCGGCGATGGGGCCGTGCTGGCCACGTCGGACTCCGGCGGCGCCTTCCCGAACGACTCGGTGACGCACCCCTACCGCGCGGCCGGGACCTATCGCGTCCGGCTGACCACCACCTGGGCGGCGACGTTCGACGTCGACGGACTCGGACCGTTTCCCGTGCCGGGTGACGTCAGCCAGGCGGTCACCGTCGCGGTGCCGGTGGGCGAGGGCAGGGCCGTCCTGGCGGTGCGCTAGGCCCCGTGGCGAGACATCCCGCGCACTCATGGAATACTGGGGGCATCTTGGCCCGTTTCCAAGCCTGACGGCTTGACACGGGCCCTTGTCGTGGGTCATTGCGAGAAAGGCACCCCCATCTCGATGGCAACTCCGAAGGTCAGCGCGACCAAGACCACCGCTACGAAGGCCCCGGCGAAGAAGGCGGCGCCCGCACCGGCGAAGCCGGCTGCCAAGAAGGCTCCGGCTGCTCCTGCGAAGGCCCCGGCCAAGAAGGCTGCGCCGGCCCCGGCGAAGCCCGCCGCCAAGAAGGCTGCACCGACAGCAGCGAAGCCCGCGGTGAAGAAGGCCGCCCCAGCCGCTCCCGCGAAGCCGGCCGCCAAGAAGGCTGCCCCAGCCGCTCCCGCGAAGCCGGCCGCCAAGAAGTCTGCCCCTGCCCCTGCTGCTCCTGCGAAGGCGCCGGCCAAGAAGGCCGCCCCTGCTGCTCCCGCGAAGCCGGCCGCCAAGAAGGCGGCGCCGGCAGCGGCCAAGCCGGTGGAGAAGAAGCCTGCCGGTCGCGCGGCCAAGGCCGCTCCCGTCGCAGACGGCGCCTTCGTCGAGGTCATCGAGACCGAGGACGGCCTCGTCGAGGTAGCCGACCTGGAGTCGATCGTCGACGTTGATGTCGAGGAGATCGTCGCGGTGGCGGTGCTCGAGGCCGACCTCGAGGCGGACATCGTCGAGGAGATCGCCGCCGTCGTCGAGGAGGAGGCGACCGAGACCGAGGAGGAGAAGGCCGCCGCGATCGAGGAGGAGGGCAAGGGCTTCACGATCTCGGACGTCGACGAGGATGACGCTCCGCAGCAGACCGTGATGGTGGCCGGTGCCACCGCTGACCCGGTGAAGGACTACCTCAAGCAGATCGGCAAGGTCTCGCTGCTCAACGCCGAGCAGGAGGTCGAGCTCGCCAAGCGCATCGAGGCCGGGCTCTTCGCCGAGGAGATGCTCAACGAGGGGAAGCGCCTCGACAAGAAGATGCAGCGCGACCTCGAGTGGATCGCCACCGACGGCCGACGCGCCAAGAACCACCTGCTCGAGGCCAACCTGCGCCTGGTGGTCTCCCTGGCGAAGCGCTACACCGGTCGCGGCATGCTCTTCCTCGACCTCATCCAGGAGGGCAACCTCGGCCTCATCCGCGCCGTCGAGAAGTTCGACTACACCAAGGGCTACAAGTTCTCGACGTACGCGACGTGGTGGATCAGGCAGGCGATCACCCGGGCGATGGCTGATCAGGCGCGCACGATCCGCATCCCGGTGCACATGGTCGAGGTGATCAACAAGCTCGCACGGGTGCAGCGGCAGATGCTGCAGGACCTCGGCCGCGAGCCCACCCCCGAGGAGCTCGCCCGCGAGCTCGACATGACGCCCGAGAAGGTCGTCGAGGTGCAGAAGTACGGCCGCGAGCCCATCTCGCTGCACACGCCGCTCGGTGAAGAGGGCGACAGCGAGTTCGGCGACCTCATCGAGGACTCGGAGGCGATCGTGCCGTCCGACGCCGTCTCGTTCACGCTCCTCCAGGAGCAGCTCGAGTCGGTGCTCGACACCCTCTCCGACCGCGAGGCGGGCGTCGTGCGGATGCGCTTCGGACTCACCGACGGGCAGCCCAAGACGCTCGACGAGATCGGCAAGGTCTACGGGGTCACGCGCGAGCGCATCCGCCAGATCGAGTCGAAGACGATGAGCAAGCTGCGCCACCCGTCCCGCTCCCAGGTCCTCCGCGACTACCTCGACTAGACGTCGTGACCGGTCTGGTGAGCGTGCGGTCCCTCGGTTCGCCGGGGGCCGAGTCGAGCGTCGTCGAGGTGACGATGACCAATGCCTCCCGCCGGAACGCGATGAGCGCGGCCCTGCTGGGCGAGCTCGAGGAGGCCCTGCAGGCCGCTGAGTCGGCCGGCTGCCGCGCACTCGTGTTCCGCGCGGAGCCGGGGGTGTCGACCTGGTCCGCCGGCTACGACATCGCGGAGCTGCCGACCGACGGATCCGATCCGCTCACGTGGACCAATCCGCTGGAGGGGTTCCTGCACGCGGTGCGACGGGCGCCCTTCCCGGTCATCGCGGCCGTCGAGGGCGGCGTCTGGGGAGGGGCCTGCGAGTTCGTCCTCACCTGCGATCTCATCGTCGCCGTGCGCACGGCGACCTTCGCGATCACCCCGGCGCGGCTCGGGGTGCCGTACAACACCGCCGGCGTCGCGCACGTGCTCGGAGCCGTGCCCCTCAACGTCGCCAAGGAGATGTTCTTCACGGCGGAGCCGATCAGCGCCCAGGCGATGGCCGACTACGGAGTGGTCAACCGGCTCGTCGCAGACACGGAGGAGATGTCTGCGACGGCGGCCGAGATCGGCCGCAGGATCGCGTCCCTGGCACCGTTGGCGATCAAGGCGATCAAGGGCGAGATGACGGCCCTCACGGATGCCCGGTCGCTGACGAGTGACGACTTCGAGCGCCTCACGGCGCTCCGGCGCGACGCCTGGACCAGCGAGGACTACCAGGAGGGCATCCGCGCGTTCACGCAGAAGCGGGCTCCCCGGTTCGACGGCAGCTGAGAGCCACCCGCGCACGGGGCCAGGGGCGGGACGGCCCTACTCGGCGGACGGGGCCAGTGTCAGGCGGTGCGTCTCGTCGACGATCTGCACGGCCTTGGGGCGCAGGACGGACTCGTGGCGTCCCCAGTGGTGGCTGCAGAACAGCAGGTCCGAGCCGCCGTCGAGCACGACGCGAACATAGGCCTGGGCGTTGCAGCGATCGCAGCGGTCAACGGCGCTGAGGGCTGGCGCGGTCAGTGTCGTGGTCATGTTCGCGGTACCTCCTGCTGATCTGGGTCCCGTGACTAGCGGTGCCGGTGGTGGTGCTTCCTTCACTCTGGGTAACAGTCTCCCATGGACTCCTTGTTCCCGATGCGCCACGCCGGGATGGTTCGCCCAGAGCGGATTGCGTCGACCTGCTCATGGGGCGGGTGAGCTTCACAAGCGCACAAGGCGGGGCCGGGACACGCGCCTCCGGCACCGCGGGACGGTCCGGTCGGCTGGGTAGGTTGTGGGGGTGGCAACCACCCGGTCGAAGACAGCGGCCTCCGCGTCCCCGGCCGGCTACTCCGCCAAGGACCTCGCCGTCCTGGAGGGGCTGGAGGCCGTCAGGAAGCGTCCGGGCATGTACATCGGCTCGAACGACGGCCGGGGACTCATGCACTGCCTCGGCGAGATCATCGACAACGCGGTCGACGAGGCACTCGCCGGATACTGCAAGCGGATCGTCATCACCCTGCGGGCCGACGGGTCCGCCGAGGTCGCCGACGACGGCCGGGGAATCCCCGTGGACGTGGAGCCGAAGACGAAGCTGACCGGCGTCGAGGTCGTCATGACGAAGCTCCACGCCGGCGGCAAGTTCGGGGGAGGCTCGTACGCGGCCTCAGGCGGACTCCACGGCGTCGGTGCATCGGTGGTCAACGCCCTGTCCTCACGGCTCGACGTCGAGGTCGACCGCGGCGGGAAGGTGCACGTGATGTCCTTCCGGCGCGGCGTCCCCGGGGTCTTCGAGGGGGACGACGAGACGGCCTCCTTCACCAAGAAGGGCGGCCTGCGGATCGCCGGCTCCTGCCCGCGCACCCGAACCGGCACCCGCGTGCGGTGGTGGGCCGATCGCCAGGTCTTCACGAAGGACGCCGAGTACGACCGGCAGGCCCTGCGCGAGCGCGCCATGCAGAGCACCTTCCTCGTCCCCGGGCTCACCATCGCCATGCGCGACGAGCGCGATCCGTCCGACGTGTGGGAGGAGTCCTTCCAGCACAAGGGAGGGCTGAGCGAGTTCGCCGAGTACCTGTCGTCGGGTGAGGCGATCAGCTCGGTCATCCGGCTCACCGGCAACGGGCACTTCCACGAGACCGTCCCGGTGCTCGACGACAAGGGGCACATGACCCCCCAGGAGGTCGAGCGCGACCTGGGCGTCGACATCGCGCTGCGCTGGGACACCGGCTACGACACCACGATGCGGTCGTTCGTCAACGTGATCCCCACCGCGAAGGGCGGCACCCACGTCGCAGGGTTCGAGCGGGCGATCGTCAAGGTGATGAACGACCAGCTGCGCGCCGCCAAGATCCTCAAGGCGAGCGACGACAGCATCTCGAAGGACGACGTGCTTGAGGGCCTCACGGCCGTCGTCACCGTGCGCCTGGCCGAGCCGCAGTTCGACGGCCAGACCAAGGAGGTGCTCGGAACCCCGGCCGCCTCGCGGATCGTCGGCAACGTGGTCACCAAGGAGCTCAGCGCGTGGCTGTCGTCGCCACCGCGTGGCGAGAAGGCTGCGGCGAAGGCCATCCTCGACAAGACGGCGAACGCGATGCGGGCGCGCGTCGCCGCGCGCACCCACCGCGACACGCAGCGTCGCAAGACGGCCCTGGAGTCGTCAGCCCTGCCGGCGAAGCTGGTCGACTGCCGCAGTGACGACATCGCCCGCACGGAGCTGTTCATCGTCGAGGGCGACAGCGCCCTCGGCACGGCCAAGACCGCGCGCAACGCCGATCACCAGGCCCTCCTGCCGATCCGCGGCAAGATCCTGAACGTCCAGAAGTCGTCCCTGGCCGACATGCTCAAGAACACCGAGTGCGCGTCGATCATCCAGGTCATCGGTGCCGGCTCGGGACGCAGCTTCGACCTCGATCAGGCCCGCTACGGCAAGGTGATCCTCATGTCGGACGCCGACGTCGACGGCGCGCACATCCGCTGCCTCCTGCTGACCCTCATCCATCGCTACCTCAAGCCCCTGCTCGACGACGGTCGAGTGTTCGCAGCCGTTCCGCCGCTGCACCGCGTCGAGGTCATCAATCCCGGCTCGAAGGACAATGAGGTCATCTACACCTACTCCGACGCCGAGATGCGCACCGTGCTCAAGGACGCCGAGAAGCGCGGCCGCCGCGTCAAGGACCCGGTGCAGCGCTACAAGGGCCTCGGCGAGATGGACGCCTCCCAGCTGCGCGAGACGACCATGGATCCCGCCCACCGCACCCTCCGGCGCATCACCATGACCGATGCGGCGGCGGCCGAGGAGGTTTTCGACCTCCTCATGGGCAGTGACGTGGCACCGCGCAAGGACTTCATCGTCGACGGCGCGGCATCGCTCGACCGTGAGCGCATCGACGCGTGACCCTGTTGCGGTCGGCGACCCGATCGATACAGTGCTGAATATGACTCTTGAACGGACCGCGACCCGCCAGCAGTTCCCCGTGGACGCCTTCTCGGACGTCGTTGCCGCCAACGCGGAGTATGCCGCTGCGTTCTCGGCATTCGAGCTCTCCGGGTGGGCGGCGAAGGGTCTGGCCGTGGTGACCTGCATGGACTCGCGCATCGATCCTCTGGCCGTGCTGGGGATGGCGCCCGGCGACGTGAAGATCCTGCGCAACGCCGGCGCTCGTGTGACGGAGGACGTCCTGCGGACCCTGGTTCTGGCCACGTACCTCCTGGGCGTGACCCGTGTTCTCGTGATGCCGCACACCGACTGCCGGATGGCCAGTGGTGACGAGGCGGACGTGCACCAGCTCATCCTCGACAAGCACGGAGTCGACACCCGCAGCGTTGAAATCCGCACCGTGACCGACCAGATGGCGGCGCTCATCACCGACGTGGTGCGCGTGCGGGCCTACCCCCTGCTTCCAGCAGACCTGGTCGTTGCAGGGGCCGTGTTCGACGTGCGGACTGGCCGTCTCGAGCCCATCGACGCCTGAGGCCTACCCGTCCGCTACCTGCGCAGGCGGTAGAGCGACAGCGCAGCGAGCGACGGCGCGTCGTTCACCTCGCCCGACCGCAGCATGGCATCGAGCTCGTCGTCGGTCACGAAGCGGTGGACCATGTCCTGCTCGGTCGACTCCCGCCGCGGCGTGCCCTGGCTGAGGCCCTCGGCGACGAAGACATCGAACTGCGTGGCGCTGATCCCCTGAGCATGCACGACGCGCCCCAGGTGGTGCATCGCCGAGGCCCGCAGCCCGGTCTCCTCCTCGAGCTCGGCGTGGGCCAGCGCCACCTGGCTCCCCGTCGACCCCTCGCCCCAGGAGCCCTGCGGGAACTCCCACATGCGCCGGCCCACGGGATACCGGAACTGGTTGACGAGCCAGAAGCCGCCGTCGCCGCGCGGAAGGACCAGGGCGAAGTCCGGCTTCTCGACTATCCCGTAGATCGACGTCGTCCCATCGGGGTACTCGATCCCGTCCTCGCGGACGGTGAGCCAGGGATTCCGGTACGCGATCCGGCTGGACACGCGGCGCACGGGCGGTTCGGCCGAGTCCGTCACCGGCACGCCAGCTCGACGGTGCCGAGCCGGTCGAAGCGGGCCACCACAGTGTCGCCCGGGCTGATGGCGACAGCCTCCGTGAGCGCGCCGGACATGACGACCTGGCCCGCCCTCAGGCCGCGTCCGCGCTGGGCGAGCCGCCGCACCATCCACGCGACGGAGGCGGCCGGGTGTCCGAGAACCGCGGCGCCCGCCGCGGTCGCCACCAGCACGCCGTTCTTCTCGAAGGCGCATCCGACCAGGCGCAGGTCGATGCCCTCCGGCCGGACGCCGGTGCCGCCGAGCGCGAATCCTGCGCATGAGGAGTTGTCGGCGATGACGTCCGTGATGGTGAAGGAGTAGCCCGAGAAGCGCGAGTCGAGGACGTCGATGGCGGGGAACACGAGAGCCGTCGCGGCGAGGACGTGGGCGGCGAGGACATGCGGGCCCTCGAGGTCGCGATCGAGGAGGAAGGCGATCTCGGGCTCGCACCGAGGCTGGATGTAGTCGGCGCACACGACCGCGGCGCCGGCATCGATCTGCATGTCGTCGGTGAGGAACCCGTACAGGGGCTCGCTGACGTTCATCTGGCGCTGCTTCGCCTCGCTCGTGAGCCCGAGCTTCGCGCCGACGACGACGCTCCCCGCCGCGACCCGGGCCTGCACGACCGCGTCCTGCACCTCGTACGCGGATTCATGGTCGAGGCCGGGGTAGGAGTCCGTCAGTGGCTGGATCGACGTTCGTTGGCCCGCGGCCTCGACGAGGATCCGGGCCAGTTCGTCCGTGGGCACCCCGCTGCTCATGGGCCTTCTCCCTCATTCGTCATCTCGCGCTCGGCGTGCGCGCGCGCCAGTTCGAGGGCGACGTCGATGATCATGTCCTCCTGGCCGCCGACGGCACCGCGGCGGCCGAGCTCGAGGAGGATCTCGGCCTGGGAGACCCCGTACCTCTCGGCTGCCCGCTCGGCATGGAGGAGGAACGAGCCGTAGACGCCCGCGTAGCCGAGGATCAGTCCGGCTCGGTCGATGACCTGCTGGCGCGGCATCATCGGCCGCACCACCTCCTCGGCCACGTCCATGAGGGCGAGTGGGTCGACCCCGGTGACGATCCCGTACTTGTCACTGACGGCAGCGAGGATCTCGGTGGGGCAGTTGCCCGCGCCCGCGCCGAGGCCGGCGCTCGTGCCGTCGAGGTTCGTGGCGCCCTCCTGGTACGCGGCGATGGAGTTGGCCACGGCCAGGGCCAGGTTGTTGTGCGCGTGCACCCCGACCGGGATCTCGAGGGCCTCGACCAGCGCGTGGACGCGAACCTTCACGTCGTCGGTCGTCATGGCCCCGGCGGAGTCGGCGATGTAGATGGTGTCGGCTCCGTACGACTGCATGAGCAGCGCCTGCTCGACGAGTCCCTCGGGGGAGTTCATGTGGGCCATCATGAGGAAGCCGATGGCCTCCATGTCGAGTCGCTTGGCGGCCTTGATGTGCTGCTCGGTGATGTCGGCCTCGGTGCAGTGGACTGCGATGCGGGCCACCTGCACACCCAGCTCGCTGACCTGGCGCAGGTCGTCGGCCAGTCCGATCCCCGGGAGCAGCAGGCAGGCGATCCTCGCGTTCTGAGTGACCGCGCAGGCCTGCGCGATGAGCTCCAGCTCAGGCACCTTGCTGAACCCGTAGTTGAAGCTCGAGCCGCCCAGGCCGTCGCCGTGGGCGATCTCGATCACCTGGATGCCGGCGCGGTCGAGGCCGCGCACGATCCTCACCACGTTCTCGACCGTGTACTGGTGACTGATCGCGTGGGATCCGTCGCGCAGCGTCGAGTCGATGAGGCGGTAGTCCGTGGCGGTCATGGCGTGCCCCCGGTGCTCGAGCCGTCACCCGCGCGGTGCGCGGCGACGGCCTCACCCACGCGACGTGCGGCCGCCGTCATGATGTCCAGGTTCCCTGCGTACGGGGGCAGGTAGTCGCCTGCGCCCTCGACCTCCAGCAGGACGACCACCCGGTGCGGAACGACCCCGCCGGGCGTGTGGAAGGGCCCGGACTCGATGACCGGCGGGCTCTTGAGACGGTAGCCGGGCACGTATGCCTGCACGTCGTCCGCCATCGCGACGATCGACGCCAGCACGGCGTCGTGGTCGGCCCCCTGCGGGAGGGCCGCGAAGACCGTGTTGCGCATCATGATCGGGGGCTCCGCGGGGTTGAGGATGATGATCGCCTTGCTGAGCTCCGCACCCCCGATGTCGCGCAGGGCCGTCGAGGTCGTGGTCGTGAACTCGTCGATGTTCTGCCGCGTGCCCGGCCCGGCGGAACGGGAGGCGATGGTCGACACCATCTCGGCATAGGGGAGCCGGTCGATGACGCGGCGCACGGCGTAGACGATCGGCGTCGTCGCCTGTCCGCCGCAGGTGACCATGTTGACGTTGGGAGCGTCGAGGTGCTCCTTCAGGTTGACGGTCGGGACGACCTTGGGTCCGCGCGCGGCCGGGGTGAGGTCGATCGCCATGATCCCGGCCTCGGCGAACCGTGGAGCGTTGCGCACGTGGACGTAGGCGCTCGTGGCGTCGAAGACGATGTCGATGTCGTCCGCATGGTCGATGACCCAGTCCGCTCCCGTGTGAGGTGCGTCGAGGCCGAGCCCACGTGCCCGGGCGAGGCCGTCGCTGTCGGGGTCGATGCCCACGAGTGCGCACAGCTCGAGCGTGGAGTCCTGCAGGAGCTTGACCATCAGGTCGGTGCCGATGTTCCCCGAGCCGAGGATCGCGCACGTCGTGGTCATGCGGCGTCTCCGTCGTGCTCGGGCACGCGAGCCATGCGGACGGTGACCGGCCCGAGCCGGTCGAAGTCGGCACGGAACACGTCGCCGGGGGCCACCGGCACCATCGCGTGCAGCGCACCGGTCATGATGACCGCGCCCGCGGGCAGCGTCACCCCCCACGCGGCCAGGGTGTTGGCGAGCCACGCGACAGCGGCCAGGGGGTCCCCGAGCGCGGCAGCGCCGGCCCCGGTCGCCACGGTCTCGCCGTTGCGCGTGAAGACCATGCCGACGAGGCGCGGGTCGAAGCCGGCGATCGGCACCACCCGGCTGCTCAGGGCGATGGCGCCGCTGCTGGCGAGGTCGGCGACCGTGTCGACGAGCCGGATCCGCCAGTCGACGATCCGTGAGTCGACGATCTCCAGTGCTGCCACCAGGCCCTGGGTGGCGACCAGGGCGTCGGCCGGGGTGCAGTGCGGTCCGCTGAGGTCCTGGGCCAGCACCACGCCGATCTCCGCCTCGATCCGTGGCGCGATGAACCGGTCGACGGGGACCTCGACGCCGTCCGCGAAGATGCCCGATGCGAAGACGGGGCCGAAGTCCGGCTGGTCGACTCCGAGGAGTGTCTGCATGGCCGACGACGTGAGGCCGAGCTTGTATCCCGCGATGACCTCGCCGTCGGCGACGAGCCGCCGCACGAGGTGGTCCTGGATCGCGTAGCCGTCGGCCACGGTGAGGTCGGACCTCGTGGCGGAGATCGGCTCGATGGGCGTCCGGTCGCGACGGGCCCCGTAGAGCGCGTCGGCGAACGCGGTCGCTTCGGCATCGGTGAGGAGAGCGGGCGTGGGCATCGATCGGACGCTAGCACCACCCATCCGCGATCAGGGGGTGATCGACGCCGGGGCTGACCGTTGCCAGGCGCGTTCGCGGGCACCATCCGATGACACCCCCGCGTATGAGCCCACCAGACCGGCCGCCGGGGTTTAGGTTGGCAGGATCGCTGTCGCCGCTGCCGAGGAGTTGCCATGCACCGCCCCTTGAGGGTCGCCGTTGTCGGGTCGGGACCGTCGGGCATGTACGCCGCCGACGCCCTCGCGGGGCAGGAGCAGGTGCCGGTCGAGGTGGACGTCATCGACCGGCTGCCCGTGCCGTTCGGCCTCGTGCGCTACGGGGTGGCGCCGGACCATCTGAGCATCCGATCGGTGCGCGACACCCTCGACAAGGTCCTCGATCGTCCCGGCGTCCGGTTCGTCGGCAACGTCGACGTGGGTGAGGACATCAGCGTGGCCGACCTGCACACGTGCTTCGACGCGGTCATCTGGACCTATGGCGCCTCACGCGACCGACGCCTGGGCATCCCCGGCGAGGACCTTCCCGGCAGCATCGCCGCGACCGACTTCGTCGCCTGGTACTGCGGCCATCCGGATGCCGATCGCGAGCACTTCGAGGCCCTGATCCCTACGGCCACCGGCGTGGTCGTCGTCGGTGTCGGCAATGTGGCCGTCGACGTCACGCGGGTTCTGGCCAAGACCGTCGGCGAGCTCGAGGGCACCGACATGCCGCAGCATGTTCTCGACACGCTGTCGCGCTCGTCGATCACCGACATCCACGTGCTCGGCAGGCGCGGACCCGCCCAGGCGGCCTTCACCACGAAGGAGCTCCGCGAGCTCGGTGAGCTCGAGGAGGCCGACATCGTGGTGCGGGCCGAGGACCTCGAGCTGGACGAGGCGAGCGCCGCGGCGGCTGCTGCGGACAAGGCGGTCGCCCGCAACGTCGAGGTCATGCGCGGCTGGGCCGGTCGGCCTCTCACCGGCAAGCCACGGCGCATCCACCTGCACTTCTTCGCGCGCCCGCATGAGATCCGCGGCGAGGCGCACGCCGAGACGGTGGTCGTCGAGCGCACGCGGCTGACGGCATCAGGCGGGGCCGAGGGCACGGGGGAGTTCTTCGACATCGCCGCCAACGTCGTCGTGCGCAGTGTCGGGTACCGGGGCACGGCGCTCGACGAGGTGCCCTTCGACAGCAGCGCGAACGTCATCCCGCACGACGAGGGCCGGGTCCAGCGCGATGGCCGACCGGTGCCGGGGGAGTACGTGGCTGGCTGGATCAAGCGCGGCCCGACCGGGATCATCGGCACGAACAAGAAGGACGCGACGGCAACGGTCGCCTCGCTGCTGGCGGATGCCGCCGCCGGACTGCTTCCGGAGGCACCCCGACCGACGGCGGCCGAGTTCGACGGACTGCTCGCCGAGCGGGGCGTCGAGGCGGTCTCGACGCAGGGCTGGCGCGCGATCGATGCCGCCGAGCGCAGTCTCGGCGCCACGCAGGGACGCGAACGCACGACCATCCACGATCGGGCCGACCTGCTGCGTGCTGCATCATGGGAGGCCTAGGAGGCAGCCATGGGGCGGGGTCGCGCATCGGCGGTGTGGGTCGCCGCCGCCGTGGCGGCGACGACGCTCGCAGGTCCCGTCCTGAGCGCTCACGCCGCACCGCCAGGGGACTCCGACGCGGCACCGGTGGTCAGCCGGTTCGATGAGAGGTTCCGGGCGTACACCGTCGGACGATCGTTCAGCGACGGCAGCGTCTTCGGCCGTTGGAGGGTGGTCTTCGACGGCACGCGTCCGGGCTCCGGGGTCTCGATCTGGCGGCATCACCTCCGCCTTGACCCCGAGCCCGTGATCGACCCGAACCAGACCCGGGCGGCCCTCGTGGTGTCCCGGGCCTTCTTCGACGTGACGGCCCTCCACATCGCGAGCACGTGGACGACGCTGCACCAGAACCGCGTGAGCGGGCCGAACCCGTGGGAGGTGGGCTGGCTGGTCTGGGACTACGTCGATCCCGCCCACTTCACCTACCTGGCGCTCAAGCCCAACGGCTGGGAGATCGGCCGGCGAGATCCTGCGGGTCCGGGCGGGCAGCGCTTCGTGGCGACGGGTGAGTCCGTCCTCACGCCCATCGGCCTTCGCCGGTCCGTGACGGTCGACCGGGTCGGGACGCAGACCACCGTCCGCGTCGATGGCATGCCCCTGGCGACGTACGTGCTTCCGGCCGACGAGGTGCGCGGCCGGGTCGGCATGTACACCGAGGACGCGCTGGCCGACTGGCAGCGCCTGTACGTGGCCACGTCCTAGCCGGCGGGCCGCCTCGGACCGAGGGTCAGCCCCAGGCCTGGGACGGCATGAGGCTGGCGACCTCCCAGCGGTGGCCGGCGACCGGCTCCTTGTCGCACGACTCCAGGCGCAGGCGGTCGAGGGGGTGCCGCTCGAGGACGACACGCCACGCTGTGCCGTCGCGGTGGCGCACCTCGGCCTCGACGACGGACAGCGCCTCGTCGAGTGGGCGGCCAGGGCGCAGAGGGACGGCTCGTCCCTCGGTGACCAGCAGTGCGTCGAACAGGTCGTCGCTCGTGCTTCCCGTGGCTCGCATCACCTCGATCACGGCGACCTGGAACGGAGGCACGAACCCGGACTGCCCGCGCAGGGTGCCGACCTCCACCTCGTGCCGCAGGGACCGCTCGACGACCTCGCGAGCCAGGGGGCCGTCCAGCCGACCGTGCACGGACCCGGACGGGAGGGTCAGCATCACAGGGGCGAAGCGGTGACCGCCGATGTGGCTGCACTCCCATATGCGCTCGCGAGCGGGCGGCTCCACGTCGGCGAGCAGCCCGGTGATGAGGGCCCGTCCGTGGACTGCGCAGCACCGGTCGCGCCCCGAGTGCGTGCACACGAAGGTCACGGGCGCGGCATCCATGGCGCCGATGGCCGGCAGGCTCCCCGCGCCGATGCCCGCCAGGTCCCAGGTGGTGATGACGCCCAGCTCATCGAGCACCCCGTGGCGGAGCAGGTGCCCGCCGGCGACGCTGCGGGCGACCCACACGTGGCGCGCGCTGCGGCCGGTCCGCTCCGGACGGTCCGGATGGCGGGCCAGGAGGACGCTGACGCCATGGGGCTTCGCCCCGGCGAGGTGCTGGGCGACGTCGGCCGGCAGGTGGCTGTCGGCCAGGGCGTCGCGGCCCCAGGGACCGGGCTGCTCGATGACGATCCAGGCGCTCGCGAGCGGCGCGGTGCCGGCCAGCGGCTCGCCGGCATCCCTGGCGTCCTCGG
>Ga0075156_10000758_pt1 | contig 16973 bp, 14 predicted proteins | sample JI81AbrownDNA_FD_70966 | JGI IMG/M metagenome (GOLD analysis project Ga0075156, IMG submission 70966) | Wastewater effluent complex algal communities from Wisconsin, to seasonally profile nutrient transformation and Carbon sequestration -... | ecosystem: Engineered > WWTP > Effluent > Algae...
AAACCCAAACCCTCGGACTTTGGTTGGTTTGGGTTAAATTAAAAAAACCCAAAAAACCCAAACCCAAAAAACCCACCCGTGCCATCACTGCAAAGTACGTCTAAACGTGTACTAGCCGTATTGGGTTCACGCAAATTGCTACCAGGTCGAGTTTTACCCGTTCACATAAGTGCCTTTTTCAATATTACCAACCATGTTCTTGTAAGTCTTGTCGACATCGTACATACTTGAATCTGAAAGAACACGAAAGTATGAAATTCCATGTTAAATATGTATACAATGCTTTGGATAGATCGGAGTTTAGACCGATGTTTGTTGTATTTTTCATAATCCGATACATTACAGTTGTATTCATTTCTTTCATTTATATTGGTGAGTTTATTCCCAGCAATGTCCATTAATACTAATCCACAGGATTTGTCTGATATTTCAGTCAGTTTATGTACTTGATCTATTTCCACATTTGGCTTGTGAAATGCTGTCCACAAGAATCGAGTGTCATTTATCATTGTGCAGACATAGGAATTAATTCCACCCGGTTTGTTGCAGTTGGCTTGTAGAGAAATCGCTCCTGATGTCTTGGCTTGTAGCAAATTGTCATGGTGCTTGTAACCTCTTACATCTGTTCTAAACTATAGTCTGCAGTGTCTCTTGTGGTGTATACCCACCCGATTATTAAAGTTCTAGGGTTTTTGGCCACATGTTTTCCATCAGTTTGCGGGAAGCTGCTTTGCCAGAATATGATGTTACTTTTCATCTCTGCAATCAGTCTTGCGGCAATTTCTTACTGGCAATTTATTTGCGATTGCCCTGACTCTCTCTTTCTCGGCTCTGAGGTATCTTTCTTTTTTTCCTAGAATCTTTCCAAATTGTCTTAGATGCTAATATATCCTTTTTTATGATAGTTTGGGTTAATTTTGAAAATTGCTTGTACTAGGCCTACCTTGAAATTGTTATTTGGTTTACAGGAGTTTTAGCATAAGAGTGATGCCTAACTGCAATCGAATGTATAATCTAGTACTGCCCTATATTTTTCACGCCTGATTAGAGTATCGCCTTGTTGGAGGGTCACAAAAAGATGCTGAATACGGATACCCTCTGAATAACAAGACCATCGTTTAACTCACAGTCAAACACCAATTGGTAATTTTACTCCTGATTATCCAAGGACAGTATGTTGGCGGAACCATATTTTTATGTGACCCTTAATATCACTTTGCTTATTTATGGTCATTGTACCTGCACTTCTGTGATTTTTCCTCTTTATATTAGAAACATTTGTCAATCCAAATCTGTCACCTTATACTTCTCATACTCAACAAACTTCATATTGTTCCTCCATCCTTATAAATTCTCTACCTAAAATTTCAGGAATGGGTCCTCAGAATGGATGTCTCCATGTCTTCACTACTTTTTGTATCTGTGATGATAGGATACGTACAGGAAAAGTATTGCATGGAACCTCTCAGCGGCTTCTTTGATTGCCTCCTGCAATTGGTTGGTTGCTAGGTTTATCCTCTACTGCCTTATGAGTACTGCCCTAGCACAATTTGCTGTCTGTCCGATACACAATCCAGGTTGATCAATGAACTGGTCAAAAAGCTATTGCGGACTCTCACGTGTAAGGTTCCTCTGGCAGCATGATATTGATTAAGCGTCCAACATCAGATACATCTTTTATGCGGTATATGCATATATTCCGAGTTTATTCATACCCTTGACGAACAGAACTGGATCTCTAGATATATTGAAACCTTTTCATCTAAGCAGTTCACTCATATATACCTTCTTCTGTACTTTTTTAATACTTGGACAGCTCATTTTTCACAATTTACATCTCCACCATTTTTATGCTAGAGGTAAAGTCTTTTTTTATGTTGGATGCACGGCTAAAGTCTTCAAGTGCTACAATAAAACTAAAACCAAATGATTGTTTGATTTCATCAGGTTGGTTTATTATTTTGTCATCCTTACAGTCTTGTTATTATTTCCCTTATATAAAATTTCATTTTTTTCTCATAATTGAGATCAAACTTAAGATAAATGAATTTCAGCTAAAAAACTTCCAATGCCTGGATGGATTTGAAATTATATTTGATTATTGAATACCTATATGACACAATATTAGACACTTGCATTACAATTGCCATACAAATAAGTTTACTTGTAGCTTTCGTGACTCCCAACTGGTAGACAAGCCAGCAAAAAAGTTCATCAAGTGACATCCAAATCATAATAGTCTTCTCAGACATCGACAGGTTAAGACCTTTCAATGATATGTTGAAGATTGAATGGCAATACAACAAACAAATCACTTGGTTGAGGCGGAAATTCATGCTAAAAAGTTTTTTATGTCAGAAATACAAACGAAAGCACAAAAGTGAGATCAAATAACTAAACTTCTTTAACACGCGATGAAATTTAGACAAATAAATATTGAATCTATGTTTTTTACAATATTCCAAGTGGCATCTAAAATAGTCCTTTTCTGCCTCTCTTGCTGTGGCACTCTCCAAGATTGATTCTCTGCATTGCTTTACATCGGAATATAGCAGCACAAGTTTTTTGTGATCATGTCCAGCTAGTCTTCTTTAATGATTTTGGTTTATTTCATTTGCGTTGAGGAATGTTCTTGTCCGATTATCATGGTGTGAACTTTTGCAGACTTGGCAATACATGTTTCGAAGGATCTAGAAGTTATGCAGCTGCAATTTATATAAACGTACAGACAGATCCTCTTCCTTGTATAAATGTTCATAATGTACCCCAACCTCTCCGCCGCTCTTATACCCTCTCCTTTTGAAAGCCGTTATTTGTTATCCTCTAGTGGATCTACGTTCATACCTAGGACTGCTCTGCTGTATTACCTTTGGCTGCCATTTTAGGTGATAGACCAAGGTATACATAATTTATATTTGAGCCAGAGCCGCAACAATGGAGCCAAAGACGAAATAATGAGGAAATTGGCTGACCAGGCTGAACGTGATACAGGTAAAGTATCCAACAATCAACTATTTTGGGAAGGAGTGCAAGAAGCATTCAAAAGTCAAGATGAATCATACGACAACATGCACTTTGCAGATGATGAGATTCTCAGAGCTTTGCGTGATCTGAAAGAATTTGCGTGCTGAGTATAAAGCTGCACTAAGCGGTTTTACTATGTCAGGAATGCACTTGTCCAACTTCTATGAATTTTGTAATGGCCAACATGACATTTACTACCGGAGGAAGCATCTAGAGGCCAAGCTGAACGTAGTTTCTACTGTAGTTGCAGATCTACTAGAAGAAGTCTTGATGGGAATTATTGAAAGACCTACTTCAACAAACAGCACATCAACAAAATGTAAACGTGAAAAGGGTAGCAAGATTGTAGATGTACTTCCTGATATGCAATCAAGTTGCAGGCAAGCTGAACTTTCCAAGCGCAAGTTGGACATAATGCAGCAGATAGAATTGCAAAAGGCAAAGAAGGAACACTGGAAAGAGAAAGAGGGAGCGTGCAAGAAAACCTCTTTGAGGCACAATGGAGAGCAAAAGAAGATGTTTGCCAAGAAAAAGAAGAGGAGTACAAGGCCCAAGAACACCTCTTCAATGAATGGGAGCGCATAAAGTTAAATAAGACAACTGGGTTATGTTTTGTCCAATGAAACTAATGAACGTATCAAGCATGATGTTAATTCTGATATTATTATAGAAATAAGCCTCGTGCAAACAAGTTGAGCTTTAATTAGAAACCAATATAATATTCAGGCTACTGAATTTAAACTAGATAGTATATATAGATTAATGTAAGATGTAAATATTTGAAACATGAATTAGAAACTATTATTATATTTAGATTACCAAATTTTAATCTGATATTATATATTAGTTAATTTAATGTTGGCCTTTCCAGTGCCATCTGAGCCAATTATTGAACTATGATATCCTGAAGCACAGAATTTCCTGCAATAGATGTCTCAGCAATATCAGATGGAATAAACAAAGTTTCATTTTCAAGACTCTCATCTGAGTTGGCAATACAAATTAAATCCTCATTAATACAAAAATTATGCAATCTTGTAATGCACATATATAACTCCCCAACATGTTTAAGGTGCACCTGCAGTGGCTGACATAGGATCTCAACTTTGTTGTCATAATTCCAAATGTTTGCTCAATATGCATCCTCAACTGACTCAAATTAAAATTGAATGCATCCTTTGCTGATTCATCTCTTTCCAAACCTGAAGATGTGGTTAGTAAAGTCTCAGAGCTAACAAATGCATTGACACCAATGACAAATTTTCTTAGAGGCAACTTTTGAAATATCTGACTGAATTGCATTTTTCTCAATGCTGCAATGTCATTTGCTCCTCCAGGTGCAGCAAGAACAGCATAAACACACCTACATTCATGATCACATGCAGCTTGAACACTTATGCCATATGTCTGATAAAGACCAGAAAAATATACCTTGATGTTGCCTGTCTCACTTCTTAAAGTTACTTTAATCTTTAGTAAATACCCATCTAAACATGCAACACGCCCCTTAATTGCACTATGAGAATTCAATGATTCAAAACCCTGTGCAGCTTCTTCCATTTCTTTTGCTGTGCTTGGAAACTTATATGCCAAAGCTGTGGAGTCCAAAATTGCATCCATGCACTTGTATATGTAATTGTAAAATGCTGCTTTGCTAATACCAGCACTGAGCCTTATGTCAAGATAGCTTCCACCACCTAACCATCTCAGAAGACAATGAAGCATTAACTCAACAGTTATAGGATCCTTGCCAGTTCTACGCCTGGACATCTCATCATTGACTTGATTTGGGGACTTATGATAGAGCATAGCTTCAAGAATGATCTGCATTCCATTCTGTAAAGTTGCTGAAATGCATCATTTCCTTTGGCAGTTAGCTCAGCAAGATGTCTTTCCCAAGATAAAATTTTGGTCTTTCCTCTTTCTCTGATAAACATTCTCCAATGAACACACAAGCTTGAAGCATGTCTTCATCCTCTTCTCATTCCTCATCTGAATCATCCAGAAAAGCCATTTTTCTTGAAAGACTTGATGAAGATGACATAATTTCTTTTTTATCACACACTGAGTCAGTAAGCAAAAAGATGTCATGTTTAAGAAAGCAAGGCGTTTTATTACATATTTATTATTTTGTGCAAGCAAACTACACAAATTTTAAGCAGAAACACACTGAGTCAGTTATGCCACGTTTAAGTAAGCAAGGCTTTTTTTGCACTCATACACACAGACAAAAAGGAGTCTAGAATTGCGCCACGTGTAAGCAAGAAAGGGTTTTTTTCGCGCTCACAGACACAGAAAAAAGCTGTTAAGACTCGCTTTTTCGGTCTTGTATAATTCTACTTGATTTCTTTGACTCGTTCTTCATGTTAAGAATGAGCCTAAGTTCGCGGACAGTTCCTTTGTGCGTCTGCTACGTCTCGTCCGTTCACACTGTAGTGCCGGTCGTCTCTCTGAATGGCATCGCATATATGTACCAACTGATGCATGTATGCTTTGTTCGATATTTTGATATTTTATTTACAGTTTCATTCACCATTCATTATTACATCTTATTAATGTGGTGATCATAGGAACAACATCTCCCTGTATGAATTTGTGCGCTCGCCGTTTTCTTAAATGCCGGATCAAGTCGGATTTGCATTTGATGCAAGATTTAGCAGAAGGACTTTATGTTCATTTAGTAGTCTGGTTTTAGTTTGGGTGTATTCGTCTTTAGTGTATGGCAATTTAGAATCTCCCTCATTTAATCGATGGGGAGAAGTAAGAAAATTAGAAAGTTCCGTATCCAACAAGGACAACTTGAGTGGATACGCGTTTTCATCATCGTCACCGTCCCATGCTAGCTGGGGTACCAAATTATGTGATGATCCCAAAGCCAATCGGTTTGTCAAAGCATCACCACTTTGTGTCGCAGCAGTTTGCCAAGATGGCATATTAGTCATAGCAACTCATTCGCTTTCTACCCAAGAACCCCTTACAGGGGAATGTCTATTCCACAAAACTTTATCTGATGTTGATACGAATGAAGCGACAAATAGGTCTCATTCGTTTGAATTACCCGTTCTGGATAGTGGCTATTCCGGTCCCAGAAGAATCACATCGCTACACTGTAATCCACTTCCGGCCGAAAGAAAAGTCTCGTCACGATTATGCCTGGCAACAGCCGGATGGCGATCGGATTGTCAATCATTTGTACAACAAGCGAATTCTTTCTTGACAACCGAACAAATTCGATTCGGTAATATTGCCAGAGACGAAAAGACAGAAACGATATTCTCATACCTTATCAAGTCGTTAAGCACATGGCTTGCCATGTTGGCCAACTCAGACTCGTACAGACCCATGAATGCTGTCGCGCTTTTGGCTGGAACTACAGATAAACATCGAAAGAGAGGGAGGCTTTGCTTTATTGATGTCACTGGTACTTATTCTGTGCGAGCGCTCGCAATAGGTCACCAGGCGTGTTTTGTGAATCAAGTACTTCGCATCTCTCCTACACATAGTATGACTATGAATGAGACTCTTAGCCTAATTAAAAAGTTCCTTGTTACTGGTAAAGTATACGGTGAGAAGAGCGACACACTACAATGTGAAAATCATCTTGATTGCTTTGTTCCATTTCCTCCAAATTCTACGTTTATCGAAATAGAAAAGCTGCCATACTCCGCATTGTCCACAAATCCAAGCTGATAAGTGTTTTATTTAAATGCCAACAATTGACACCAACAATCATTTTTCAATAAAGCTGAAAAGCGATCAATAAAATTTATTCTCATATTCTTAGTGGAAATTCTCACGGGTTATTTAACAAGTAAACATTTTTCTCATATTCTGTATGGAATCTTTGCGTAAATATCAACGATTGCTCAAGGTTTTAATGACCGATGTAATCGGAACCGTACGACATATTTCTCATAAAGTTGAGTCTCACCTTTTTCCTGCAGTACTTGAATTGATCAAGATCGCTTATCATACCCGTTAAGACAAACCATCCGCAACCGACTCTAACAGACATGGCGCCCGATAATAATTTGACAATCTTGTCCGAACCACATCAACTATTCTTGCAGCGTTTCATGGCTGAAATAGTTATGTGCGATTCTGATGCCAAGCATCTTTACGCTCAGGCCTTGTCAACGACACAAGGAAGGTGCAATATGAGTGATGGGGTTGATGATAAACTTTTTCTGCGTTTCCTCGGTACTTTAAGCAAAGCATTGCGAGATAATTTTGATTTGGAAATTCGAACTCTTAACATATCGAATGATATAGTGCAACAAAATATTTCACAAATCCAGAAAACAACGACAATATATCACGGAATAGTTAATCGTTCAAGCGACAACTCTGCAAAACTTTACGGAGCCCCTGATAAGAATCCGCACGAATTGTCTTTTCTTCGTTTAATTTTCGAGCACATGATCGACGATGGAAACTCAAGGGCGGTGGAAACTTCATGTGATCTTCGTCGGCCAATAATTGGAGGTTGCAACGGATCATTGACAGCAACTGAGATTATCAATTTGAGAAATGAACTGAGAGGTCCACACGAAAATAAGCTAAATGCACAAGAATGTGAAAAGGCATTAAATAAGTTCGTTCAGGAGAAATGGCTAGTCAAAATTTTTAATCAGGGTGATCAAGTGCCTCACAGACCTTGTAAAGAGAATGACAGATACCAACTAGGCCCCAGGACTTACATGGAATTAGAACCTCTATTGAAAGAACTAGGCTTGAGCAATATACCTCAAGCAATCATCCACACATCAAAGTGATACGATGTTTCACAAAAAAAGTTCAGGGCTTTTTAAAATGCTTGTTTTAGTAGCTCGTACTAAAAGGTTAGACTGGTAATTTATGTTGATCGAGACCATGTGGTGTTTGAACTAATTATGCCATTCTGTTGAATAATTTTGCTTAAGCATTGCATCTTAACCTCCAAGGAGTTACTTTAATCTATATTTACACTCAAGTCTCTAATACTTCGAAATATCACATTATTAAACATTTCCAAAGAAATTTATAAGCGGGCAGCGTGATCTGATAGTGTTCGATATTGAGGCAAGGATTCATCCTTGCAATCAACCGGTGTGTTTGTTTATTTATTCCAGGACAATTAATCTATTTGTTATTAAAAAAATAATCCGTGAATAAAATTAGAAAAAACTGAATTATCTTAGTGAGTGGAAAGAAAAAAATAAAACGTTTTGCATTTGGAATACATTAATAGTTAAAACAAACTTGAGAATTTCTAAGCGGTACAAAAATTATTCACCGTGAGAAATGAGTAGAAGCTGAAAAAAGATCCACAGGAAAAAGTTTTGGTGCCATGCCGATGTCCTGGCTTTTTGATGCTTTTGTTTTTGTTGGACTGGCGACATCTCTATTGTCGCAAATTGTCAATGGTACAATCGACGCCTTTAGTCTAGCAAAAAATAATGACTCCGCTGAAAGAAATCGGCCATTTAGACCTAGCCCCAGTGAAGAACTGGGGGAGAGGAGAAACGATCGTTCTGATTATCGAATTAAGATTGAACAGAACACTATGGGACATCGTAGTGTTGATGTATCTCTTATGTCCTCTCCTCCCGGGAGAGAAAAAATATTCCCTGACGTAAATGAACATGTGCAAAACGGACAGGTTTCTGAAAGTCATGGAGTTCCATTTAAACCTTCTATAGAAACCACTGAAGGGGACTCAGATGATCCTTATCTTACATCATGTCATGACTACTTTTATCGAGATGAGTCTGTTTATTTCTCTCAGTCCGGCGGAGCGAGAAACATATGCGAATTTCAGTTTAATGCACAAGTACAACAAAACGAGAGAGTTCTTAGAGCATATCAAGAGAATCCATGTCGAAGGTTTACTCAGTCGGGATACAGCAATAGCGAAAAAGGAGAATTTTTCCATCTCGAAGGTGACATGCTCGAAGAAATTCGTTCAACTTTTATAAATCCAAACGGAAATTTCAATCCAAATACTTCTACCAATTGTATTTTCAAGAAAGAGGTACAACCTTGGGGAAGCACAACTCATTCCAACCACTGGAGCTCACATACTCACTACATGGACCTAGAATCTTGTGCAAGCGGGAATTTTTTACAAGACACTGTCCTCCATGATATAAGATTGAAACTTATTGAATGGTTGAAGAATGATCATCAACACAATATGAATGTTAGTGCACCTGAAACATCTTGCAAGGCACTTTCTAAAACGAAGCCCGACCAGCAGGTTTTCCATGAAGATGAATTAAGCGAAATAAGCAAAAGAGACGTAAATGAAAATTCCAATGAAAGCAACACAGTAAAAAGATGCGCGAACTCTATTTTACCTCAATTAACATTGGCCTCAAGAATAGGAATTCGAATATTCTCACCTGGATCCATAATTCCCTTTCATGTCAATTCTGATCCCTACCATCTCTCTGCTATTGCTTTTCTTGGCGTATTTTATTCAAATGACACTAAAGAGAATATTGTTGCAAGTGATTGGCCATTCCAACTATTGATGCCATCTTCTATCTATCATGACAATCAATCGAAGAACTCCAGAATAGTCAGCCGATCAATATCTCCAGGAGAGCTAATGTTTTATGAGGGAATCTCGGTGGTTCATGGACGAACGGTTCCTTTGCATGATCATCACTATTACGCGCAGCTTGAAGTCCACTTTAGCGTGAACGAGTCTCACCAGCATGTCACACCACGTATTGGAAATGTTTTAAATCCAAAAGCTTTGTATCAAACTGTACGTAAAAGCAAGAGCAAGGATTATCACAATAATCAAAATGGTGAACTGATCCCACACAACCTAGATCTACGCTGGCTGAAAGGTTCCGCCGAGATAATGCCTAGTAATGAAGCGAATCCTTTGTATTTGACCATTGCTGAAAAATTTCTTTGGAGACGAAAGTTCATCGCACGCGAAATTTGGACGTTAATAAAAGTTGATCAAGCCCCAAAAAATGAAAATCGTGCTAAATTTGTGAACTCTCCTGTCGCGTACGACAACTTCAAAACAGATCTTGAAACTAATGTAGAGGATGACAGAAGAGAAACTTCCACAGGTGTAAATGAAGGGATGGAAGAAGGAGCACAAGACAATACACCAGCGACAGACAAGATTAAATTGGGAGCGAAAATTGGTGGTATTTTCTCCAGCGGTTCAACAATTACTTCAGATTCTTACGTTGAAGATGTTAGTTATGTAAGTCAAATCACTTTCTCTCGCAATCCTTACTTTTTTCTGAATTTTCTTTTCGTTCATTTTGGCTGTCTAAATGCAAAAATCATCTTGTTAAGTCCGAAGCTCATCGAGCTGCTCGCAATGCTGATCTTGATTCTCTAGAACGTATTTTAACTGCAAACCCCGATGCAATCCATCAAAAAGATGCTAATGGTTGGACTCCTTTACACGAAGCCGTTTCTGGGAAAGATACGGGCACCATTGCCTACCTTTTGGCCCGAGGGGCAGATATAAACGCAGTAAACAAGTTTGGGATGACACCATTGGCGACGGCTTATCAGCAGTATGGTCCTCATAGCCCAATTTACGTGTTTTTAAAACGCAGAGGCGCCAAGCTTATCGAGGTATATAATGAAGTGCGTTTTTATTTCTTTACATGTATTTGATCTTGTGTTATCCACAACTAAATAAAACTGTTGATATCTGTCCTTGCAGGATACTTTGCCGAGGCAAACAAGCGCCCACACAGCAGCAAAAGAAAACAACTATAATCTTCTCAAGTTAATCCTAGAATCTGATCCGTCCGCCTGTAATCGTAGAGATGAAAACGGCTGGACGCCGCTACATGAAGCAGTAAGAACTGGGAAAAGTCGATTGGTGAGATTACTGATCGAATCAGGAGCAGAAATCAATGCCAAGAACAACGAAGATACTACACCACTCTTTTTTTCAGTTCAGAAGTATGGAATAAACCATTCAGTTTCCAAGCTAATTCTCTCGAGAGGTGCCCGCCTAGGCGATCCGGAGGTGCGTCAAAACTTGCGCATCTTATTTCAATTGTAAAAAAAGCTGGCGAGAGCTTTACCAAACTTGCTTTGCCTCACTCGAACTCGCCTGAAATTGAAGGATTTTCTTGCCCACGAAGCTAGTAAGAAAAGCGACTTAGACTTGCTTGAGGTCATTCACAAAACAAACCCTGAATGGCTCGATATGGCTGATGATAATGGATGGAGACCAATCCACGAAGCAGGTAAGATGTAATAATGTCAAGGGTGAATATGATATACAAAAAAATGTTCAAAGCACGTCTCACGAAACTATTTGCATGAAAGCTCGTGCTGGCATGCCTAGAGTTATAGAGTTCCTACTTGATAATGGGGTAGACATTTCATCTACAACAAGATCTGGTGACACAGCTCTAACGCTGGCTTTACAAAATTTCGATGCATCGCACCCTGTAGTGAAGTTATTGCAGAAGAATTCAGAAGGTAATCAGTCTCAACCTGATGAAGAGGCAGCTTAAGACAAATACCATAGCTGTAAAATAAATTCAGGTTTGTCTTGTAAATGTTGCTCTAGTAGCATGAATAGACTAAAACGCATATCAACGCCTCCTTTTCTTCTTCGGCACGCTCTCCATCGCAACTGGGACCGGCGCTGTCGATGTCGCTGCTGCAGAAGTGGGTACCGATGTTTCGCGAGAATAGAGCTTGTCCCTTACAAACCTATCTAAATCTTTAAATGTCTTCTGGTCAATAGCGTCAACATTTATCTCTATTTCGGTATCGTTTGCTAAGGATCCCGTCGAAGAAGTATTTACTGATTTATAGGGATTGTTTGTGACCTGCAACTCCTGATTTGATGAGCCAACCTTGTTCACAACTTGAGGACAACGCAAATCCAGCACTTGAAGTACATATCCCAACTCATCACCATTTAATCTAAAAAGATTTGCAGCAAATTTGGTCCTAACCTCCAAAGATGGTGGGCTATCTTCTCGGCCAATTGGATCTTTCTCATCGTCATCTCCAGTGTCGACTGCATTAAATTATTTAGAAAGTAACAAGAACATATTGAGATCAGGCTAGAGTTCTTGGGCGCGAAGAACTTACACTCCATTTTGATACGCCTGTACCGATCTTCGAATCTTTTCATGAATGCCTCTGCCAAAAGATAGAAGTCTGAACCATCAGCATTGTAGGTCATACAATTTGTCCACACCAATCGGATATCTTCGGCACACTCGGCTGCTGTTTTGTATTTCCAAGCATCTAATTTTCGTTTGACAGTTCCAAGATCCATCATCTAAGACACAGTTGAATTTAAGCGTAAAATAGCGAGTCGAAATGTTAAAGTTCGCAAATAGGTTTAGATAACCTAACTTACTTTTTTGATAACTTTTGGATAATCCCACAACTCTAGCCCCCTCCAATCCACAGGTTCGGCGAAGGGCGCCGCATCATTACGTGCAAGCAACGACGAAACTAATTTCGACATTTTCTTCAAAGCCTCATCTTGACCTACAGGCGCTCTACCATAATCTCCCACCGTACCCGCCCCTTTATCCAAAGAAGATGTAATAGTTCCTGATGATCTTCCCATAAGCTATTATCTTATGAAACGATGATGATACCTCTTTAAACCAAGCTTAGTAAAATACTCCCTTTCGAATTAAGACCTGGATACAGGTAGCCTAATCATTGTGTTCATGTTACAGATCGACCCAAGACTGCCTGTGTATGTATGACGTGCCAAAAATGCCAAAAGTGCCAAAAATGTTTTTTGCAGCTACCAGCTGACAAACATAGCAATCGAAATCTCTCCTGCTCATCTAAACGCCCGTTGTTGTTAATTTTCACCCAAATTTCAGAGTTATATCATAGTGAAACTGTTAATAAATAGTTGCAATTTGTCAACAAAACAATCCATGCAATCATTCTGCATTTCTGTTTCCAAAAGTAGTGAGTATTCTACTCGTATAGATTGCTAATTTTGCTAGTATCATTTTTGTGAGTATATTTCGTTTTCATGTTCTTTTTTCATTTTCAATAAATTCATTCTCGATTTCAAGACTTTTCATGTACATTGGCCATGTATGGCTTAAATCACGAATGGATATGCATTACGTGGCTTTGCAGTACACAGTGCAAATGAGTCGTGTGTTCACATGCATAGGACAAACTATGTGAGCAGAATAGAATAATCACATGAGATAAATACAGATATGTCAAAAAAATATAATTTGTGTCCGGATTTATCAGGACCACTGGATGTATCATAAAAAGTTCATTTATAAATCCTAAAATAACAGCATATGTCAGAATGTAAACGATGTGAAACTGATGGCATCAGAACTTCCATCAATGGGTCTTTCAAGCAGAACTTTGGACTCTTTTTGGTGACAAATACATTGATTTCCATTGTGAGACACGTAAAGAACGCAATTCCCTTCTCTGGTATTCTGCTGCTGTGAATTACAAACTTAACTCTGACATTATTGTAATTGCATCACAGAAACAGACTGCAAAGGTTTCTCTCATGAGCTACAAATGTCAGACCATGATTACATCTGATAACAAATCATCCCACATATTACCTAGTAAACGAATATCTCATTTGATCAACTAAACTATTGAGTTTTTAACACTCTATTAAATACATAGCTTATTGCTTAAGTTTTATTCATAAGTAATGACCAACGTCAATGTTCCTAAAGACAATGTCATCTACTTCCAACACAAGACACTAATAGGCATCATTGGGCAAACAAACTTTGGTTCTCTAAATTTACTCGCCGATGAGCTTAAGGCTAATGCCAATTCGCTTCCGTCAGTTCTTGGTGGTGGTATGTATGGACATCTTGCTCCCCTCAACACTGTTGGAAGAAGAATTCGAATCCCCTACTAACCAAGCTCCAATCATTCCCTCTGAAATATGCACCAAAGCCAAGATCAGAGAATTGTGGGAGGTATGGAACGAAGCACGTTGCACATTTCACCTGTGCCGAGCAGTTAAAAGGGCTCTTGTCGCCAGGCAGCTACACAAAATACAGATATGAGCTATTGTGACAATGACTAATACAAGATCTGCTTACACATATGGGCACATTACCCCACATCAACTAAAGGCTAAGGAAATGGACATCTGCAATATGCATTTTAACTTAATGCCATTGATGCCTTCCTAGAGTTTTCTGAGTATGCTCTCATGCCGATTTCCTCCCGTCAAGGTGTAAGCCTCACATGTGTTGTCATTTCGAAGAAGCCAATTCCGCTGCAAGATATCAAAGCAAGGAATCGCCATTCTGCAGAAATTTGAACATGGGAGGACATGAAAACACACTTTTGGAGGCCCGGAGCTACCTACTATCACTAACAGCTGCAGGTCAGATATAATCAGGACCTACAAGCAAATTTTGTGCAACCACAATTACGAGTTTTCTACAATTGCACATCTCCATTCCTTTTCATCTCAGCCTTCATAAAACAGACATGAACCTCTCAATCAAACAGATGCATGTTTTATTAAACTGGTTCGGCAATGACCCGGCCAAACTACTTGAAATGGCAAACAATTTGCAACAGTGTGAAGTCTATCTTCAGACTCAAGAAAATCAGATGACAAACCAATTCCAAAAAATCGTGAAAGCAAACAATGTCCAAATAACTGGGTTAGTTTGATTCGAAGAGTGATGAATGTTTGGAGATACAAAAAGGCATTTATTGAGTCAAAGAAGCAGCCATATTGACCAATGAGCAACTGGAAGAACACTTGGTGAATTAATGCTATCTGCTCTTCAAACAGACACCTGGAATGTAACGCCACACCTCATTAATTCACATATGCAGTTGGTGATTTTGACATAAAATATCTCAATAAAAACAATACAAACCGTCTCTTTTTAGCTCTCCAAGACAAATATTCTGTCACAAGATATTGGTCAGGAGATTCTTACTTTGTTCTTACAAACGATCGGAATTAAAACAATGGATGTTGTCCCCATTATCAACATCCTGGTGTAATTTGGTCGTCCTCAGCGTATACTTTGAACCCCACCAAGACTGACAATTAATGTCCTTTTAGTCCTCACAGCCCAAGTTTGCATGAAGTATTCAAAGGCATATGATATGAGGTATCACGGGATTAAAGATAGAATACCGCAAGGTCAATGTATCCATTTTTGGGCAAGTGCCAAACAAAACCGTGGAGATTACTTCACCCAAACACTATCCACAAGCTAATCAGCATAATCTCCCGCTCAGCCTTCACATGGCCTGCCGTGTATTTCCTACGCGAGAGTGTATTGGTCTGCATTTACGTCAGACAAATTATTATGCACCCGTCGCACCAAATTTTCCATAGTAGATAAATAGGAAATTTAATCAATTAAGCTATTGAGTTCAGTCCAATGGACACGCTACTTGTCCAATCAACGAATTTGCTGCATGAGGTTTTCAAAGCAAATTAAGTTCAAAGGAGTCTCAAGGCTACTTTTCAAGATTTTTGCAAGTTAAAATTATTCGCGAGTTTTACAAGAGTCTCTGAGTCCTGCCCTTGATTTACATAGGCAATCATGACCCAACTATCCAAAAGGTAACAACTTCTTAAGCTGAGCTTAGTTGAACAAAGAACTAAGCTGAAAGGCAGGTTAATGCTCTGTATTGATAACCATAAAGAAGACTTGTTTGATGAGTTTTTGGATATATATACTCAGTGCAATGGATTCTTCATACTATCTTAGTACTTGAACTATTGCATGCGTGCTCCAAGATGGCAACTGCTGTTAGTTAAGTGTAGAATTTTTTATGCAACAGAATCTCTTCAGTCATATTGGAGCGCCTTTGGGTTTCTCTTTTTAGCTTTTTTGAAATAATTAGTGGCCTTTGGCAGTGAATCTACTACACTGAACCATGTCTGTTTTCTTGGGATAAATAGTGGATCGTGAATTAATTATTCTAACGCAATGATATGGCATAACATGCTTTGAGAACACAATGTGGTAAATAGTGTATCGTGAATTAATTATTCTAACACAATGATAAGGCTTACACTGCTTTAAGAATTCAAATGTATTATTTTGCCTTCCTTGTTCCAAAAAATATCTTTTTTAGCTTCCTTGGATCTTTTTTTACAACAAATTTCTGAACAAACTCCTTCCTCTTTTGTTTCCAAGCTTCTTCAACAAATTCATAACGATTTGCCTTTTTGGCAGATTAAGGATTTGAATAGTTTAATCCGCTGTAGTAATATGTGTCTTTAGACAATAAGATTTTTAAGCGATGTAGTTAATTCGTCAGCCAAAATAACTTTGTTTACAGAAGTGACATTTTTCAATAACTGTGACAACTTCCCGCGCGTATGTGACATACGAGTACGCATCTACTTTTCACTGTTGCTGATTCATACAGTCAGCTAATTTTAATTATTAGTGTTTAGCATCCACATAATGAAAGTGAATCTCAACTTTTGAATACAGATATGTCATTTGAAATTGTGTTGATTCTCTCAATTATGGGAGGCGGATTTATGAGAGGACTGAACCAAGGATTTTGTCATGCACTTGGGTCACGGGCTTCTGTGATAGAGGTCAATTATTTGCGAAGACCTTTGAAGCTAGGGCAGAACCTCCAACAAGTAGTACTCCCGAAGTTTTCCAATTATGGACAATTTGGCTCGATTCGGCAGTCGAAAAGTTTGTTTTCGGGAACTCCTGGGACAATATTTGATGAAGGCGGTAAAACGCCTTTTTTCATAACAACTCCAATATACTATGTAAACGACAAACCTCATATAGGACATGCTTACACCTCGATAGCATGCGACGTTATTGCTCGTTACATGCGTTTAGCTGGGCGTGAGGTTTATTTTCTTAGTGGAACCGATGAACATGGACAGGTAAGTTGAAATCACATTACCAAGGGACGAATTATACTGGTCAAGTTCAGCTAGTCCTTGATTTTCCACAGAAAGTTGAAGC
>Ga0075156_10000761_pt1 | contig 16954 bp, 8 predicted proteins | sample JI81AbrownDNA_FD_70966 | JGI IMG/M metagenome (GOLD analysis project Ga0075156, IMG submission 70966) | Wastewater effluent complex algal communities from Wisconsin, to seasonally profile nutrient transformation and Carbon sequestration -... | ecosystem: Engineered > WWTP > Effluent > Algae...
GAAATCAAAGAAGAGGTGACAATCGTCATCCCAGAGACGCTTTCTGAACCTCCACCCCCTCCCCCCATTGATCCAGTCGCCCTCAAGAAGGCTACGACGCAAGAGCAACAAGATGCTGCTCGTCGTAAGAAAGCCGAAACCATCGACGAGATGAAACGTCGTTCAGCCCTAGTCAGTGAGTTCAATCAAATGTCGGAACAGCCAGTACAAATCACCGTGGTGAAAGACACCCTCGATAAGTTCATTGAAATCATGAAGCCGGGTTCTGCCCGTTGCAGTCCTGTCGAGGGCGCTAAACAGCAACTGGCGTTTTACCGCATGATGATGTACATCTTTAGCAAAGATGGTAAAGACTTCAATGACGCTATCAGCTACTTGCTTGGCGTCATGCAAGAGCAACGTGTAGAAGTATTCAACGATATGAATGCGCTACGGTTTGTTGGTGGTATGCGGGGTACAGAAGCAGAGCGTGACTATGCTCGAGTACTGTTGACCCTCCTGATCTCCATGATCGATCCTCGTACCAAAGACCTTTTGCTCAAGCGTACGGACTTCAATGAGTTTCAACGTTTGGCTTCTTTGGCCACCAATGCAGAGAAAGGTTCTCGTGCAACGAGCTTGATTCGCTCGTATATCAAAAAGATGTAATAGATAGAGAGGAGCCCGAGGGCTCCTCTCTCGTTTATGCCAACTCTTTTTGTTTTTGCTTGTCGTACAATTCAACCCACTCATCAGGATAGATAAGACCTAGACCCATGACGCATAGTTGGATCGCATTGACATCAGCACCTGTCCAGTTCACACTAAACTCTCGGCGCTCTTGTTCTGTCATCCCAACCATCTGTGTGGTTGGTTCTTTATAGCAAGTCTCCCTTGATACGTTAGCATTAACGGTTACCATTGGATAAGTACGAACAACGTCAGCATCCGCAGAGTGAACCAAGATGTTTGAACGAAGGTTAGGAAGTCCCTTAATGACCGGAATACCTTTGGGTTCCAGATTGTGGGTAGGTAGAGTGACAATCCAATCGTATTGATCGATGAGAATTGAATCAAACTCCGAACCTAAAGAGTTTGATGGACAACCTAATACATGTCGTTCATTGTCGTAGATAAAGTGATGGAAAGAGTCATTAAACTGCTTGGGTAGAGACGTAAATGACTTCAGATCGGTATTACCCAAATCTACTTTAAAGTAGGTGGACAAATCGCCAATCTCTTCATCTAAGATCTCCCCAAAGATACAATCGCCAGCAGCGTAGACCAGATATTCAATCTTGAAGTCTTTCTGCATCTTTTTGTGCCAGTCAGCAGTGTTCTCCAATACTCCACAGTTAAACTTAATCTTAGAGTACGGGGTATGTCTTTTAAGACACGAGTCCAGACTTGCAGACATCTTACCGTTGACACGTCTACGATTATAGTAGTACTGCATCCCATCAATCCAAACAGGGCCTGGAACATCAAAAGTATCCCACTGCTCTTTGGAGTCCATCTTAAACTCAATACCTTTCTTACTGGTACGTTTTTCAGGACCCTTAATGTAGAATGCTTGTCTATAACCCTCCGGAACTTCAGGATGGCAAAATACATGGCCTGGGTTAAAACCATACTTATCTAGCACATTACCAAATCGAGGAACATCGTAGTTGATGTTCCAAACTTCAGCATAATCAGTCTCCCAAGAATGAACACGCTTCATGACCTCAGCGACAGCTTCCCCTGCATTTTCTACAATCAGGAGTTCAACATTACACTGACGCTTCTCAATCACCTCACCCATCATTTTGTACAGAGCTTCATAGAAGCGTTCTGATATATTTGCTTGATCTTCAATCCACCATCTAACGACAGCAACAATAGCTCGCTTCTTGTAAGAAGCTTGAACAATAATGGTCTCGTCCGTACCATGCATATCTGTTTCTGAATCCACCCATGCTACTGTAGAGGAGGGGGATTTACAGTTAGGCCAACGTTTGCGGTACTCGTGGCGGATATAAGAGATCGGAGAGACGTTAGCGCCATAAAGCCATTTGGTAGCAGCCAGTGCTTTTAGGGATCTATCGCGTCCATAGTAACGAAGATTCTCTGCGATATCTTGTTCTAAGCACCATTGAGGACATCTGTATTCATCAACCATCTCAAGCGGTGCATATTCTAAAACATCGGTGTGCGTTCTCAAATGGGGTTTGGTCAACCAGTACGGACGCTCGTAGTTCTTGACCACACGATAGTTTAAAAGACGTCGGCCGTCTTTTAAATGCACCCACTCTCGAATGAATAAGATGTCACTTTTACCAGATTCGTGTTTGACATAGTGAGCATGCTGAAACTCGTAACCGAGAATATCGTCCTCCTTGACTTTGCTTTTATCAAACCGCTCAACCAAATCTGAACTGTAATCATGGTTTTTAAACTTGGGATCAAAGAACTGAGACACGTTGTCATCTCCTGAAGAATCCATTATCTACAATATATGGTCAACTGTCTTTTTTATGCTATGAGTAATCCCCTGTCGCGTGGAGAGATTTTAAAATGAAACTTAGCACGGTATCCAAATTGTCGAGATTCCCATCTCCAATTTTTCATCCAGTATTGCTTGGTGATTTGGCCCAAAGTAGTCAAATTATGCTCGAAGGAAATATCCATCGGGCTACTGACATCATGGTCAGAGTCATCAGATCTGGTCGTGAGCTTAAGGAAGATCAAAATTATCTTTTGGAAGCTTCCGTCATGGAGATGTCAAAAGAAGGACTTTCTTCTTCCGTATTACCTGGGTTTGATAAGCTCAAACAAACCCTAGAACGAGCATATCGTGGTCCAGCCAGTACTGGCGGTATTCTTCCAGATCGAAAAGATCCCGTATTACAATCTATCCATGAATGTATTTCTTTGGCTTTGGCCAAGAAAGGTAAACTCATGGGGGTCGACCACATTGTAGACCTCAAAACACTACATGGCATCCAGAAGAGCTTGCTGGACAAGCTCGATAGTCAGTACGATCAAATCGAACTGATCGAAATGGCTGCAAAACCAGATACATATCTTGATGCTGGTACGCTTTGGAGTTTACTGCATTGCGGTATTATTGGAGGTATTGATAAGAGTGCCTTTGATAAACATCATGATCAGACCAAGATGTTGTTGATTGAAATTGCCAAGTATGTCAGCGCTTACAAACTCAACCAGCAATTGAATCCGTCTGCACTGGAGACATTGCTCAAAGAACCCATTCAGATTCTGACCAAGGTTTATCTGGCTGGAGATTACGAAGCAGCTCCTATTGGCGGTTCTACAGAACAACTGCTTCCAAAAGTAATTCAAGCCATCCATGATGATGACTTGGTGACTTGGGATATGGCCAAAAATTACTGGCCACAGCTCAAGGCATTCTTTGATGATCAGATTGTAGATGCCATGGACGTGAAGAACGTCAGACGTGGTGACGATGATGATAACTATGATACAAAGTACGTTGATCAAGTCAGAGATGTTGATAACGATCTGGAGATATTGGATCGAGCACTGTATCGCTTGCTGTTCTTGATGAATGATGCTTTCAACACCCAAGGCGCAGCCGTTGCCTACTCCCAAATCGTCAAGTACTTAGGACCCGATCTTAATCTGTTTGTGTTCAAACGTCTGTCTGATACCATTCCTGTCAATGAAGGTGATGGTGGAATGATCAAGAAAGATCCTAGTGGTAAATTTCTGACCAGAGAACAGGTCATGGAACAGTTTAATCTGAAAGCAGGTAACAATGATATCTCTTATCAGGGTGCTAGTCTGATTGATTCCATGGCAGCGATCTTAAGAACCATGATTCATGATGACAGTTTCAACGACAAGTCTTTTAATAAGACATCTGGTCTCGTTGAATTGATCAAGAGACATACGGGTCTTAGCGTCAGATTTGAGGTAGATAAGGGTTCTCCCTTCCCTAACGCTGCTGTACTACCTTCCTATATCAACCCAAACCACATCTACTATCCAACAGAAATCAGAAAACCAGCTTATGATTATTTGGTGGGTGGTAGTGGGAAAGATAAAAAGGCTGAGCGTGATAAACGTAACCAACCTAGAGAAGGTACTATCAATCTGGCTACAGGTAAGGTCTCTGGCTGGTACTCTGAACTCCAAAGCCCTGTCTACGTCACTGAAGCTCGGACTTGGACTGGGTTCTCTGGTCATGAGATCGCATCTGTTATTGTCCATGAACTTGGTCACATCTTTTATTGCTTCTATAAAGTCAATCAAATTGTTCAAGATGGTACAGTCTTGTCAAGGATTTTAAAAGAGGTGAGTTCAATTAAAGACTCGCGTCAACGCAAAGATGTGATCGTTAGTGAGTTCGATAAGCTTTCCATTAAGGTCGCAGATCCAGATACGTTAACAACGTTGGATTATCAGGGTAAAGAAGCAGAATTGGTTGGTGCCATCTATGTAGATGGTAAGATCAAGAACCGTGCAGAGTTGAAGGATACCGAGTATGTCAATCGCTTAAATGAACAGCTCGCTGATCATTTTGCAATCATGCATGGGGGTGGGTCTCATTTGGCTACCGCACTGGATAGACTACATCGGATGAGTGGAGGAGCCGTAGAGCAAAAATCAAATCTTGATTTCTACACATCCCAAGTGTTTGTAATCCTGTTGCTGTACTTGTTCCTACCCCTTGGTATTCTACTTCTCCTCATGTTTACGTTCATGTCGACAGGTCGTGATGTTTACGATGACTTGCCAAAACGTATCGCTAACATGCGTCGCGCTTTGATCAACGAAATTAAGATCCATCGCGGTAATCCTAAGGCAATTGAAAAGCTTAGTGATGATATCAAAGTGATTGAGGGGATTGAAAGTCAACTCAAAGAGCGCAAGACCTTCTTACTGTGGTGGGCTTCTGTTTTCAATCGAGGAGAGCGAAGACTCAATGATCAGATCCGCAAACACACCGTCATTGAAGATTTGGTGTCAAACCAACTCTTCATCGAATCCGTCAAAATCAATCGGGAGTAATCCATGAAACCTGAAGTAATCCCTGAACTCATTGCCTTCTTGACCGATACCATTCGTAATGGTCTGGTTAACCATGGTCTAGACGCCGCAAAAGATTTCATCTGCTCTCAGTTGGCAATTGCAATCGCAACCCAGTTGCCTGTAGATCAAGCCAATACCTATTTATTGGTTGAAGCAGAGCAGCACTATGATCGTGATCTCAAGCCAACTGTGAATCGACTACTCGGTCAGATCTCCAATGGTTTAGAGTTTGATCATGGGGTCTGTACTCGAATGGTGCGGCAAGTGTGGATCACTCGTTGGACCATGTGCTATTGTCCAAATATGATGGCAAAGAGTCTCTACACGGTGTTCTATCTCAACGGAACATTCCCCAAGTCGACCATCGATAACTTGGAACGAATGGGCGTAATCCGTGATCTGGAAACCACCGAGAGTCTCTACCATTATCGGCCAAATAATGACTTGATCGGTCACGCCAATAGTCTTACAGGCTACACCAACGGCATCATGGGTTTAGTATCCAGAGCAATGCAGTCGTAATCTAATTCCAAAGATAGAGGGTAGACCCTCTATCTTTTCCCCTAAAGAATTTTTGAGGATTTTGATTGTGGATGAGATCGAAAGTTTCCAGAAAGAGATGAGTGAACTGGAATCAAATCAAGATATGTTCTCTCGGCGAGAGAGCTACATTGCCCAGTTTAAAGAACACGGTATTGACTACGACACTCCTTCAGTCGAGTCTAAAGACAGACTCCATATCGCTATGGCATCTGGTAGCGATGTATCTGAAGGCATCGATGGATTTGATTGCATGTACAAGGTGATTCATTCATCTAAAGATGTGGTCATCAATGAAGATGTCAAAATTGTTGGTGAGAGTAACGTTACTCAACTGCCAAAAGACATGCAACTGGTACTGACCTATCGACGGGCTGGACTGGAACCTGCGTCATTGGATCTGCATAAACAAACAGATCCTATCCAAATGGTTCCAAATGGAAGTCTACCTTTTGACATCATTCGCAACGTGGGTTTTGTACTCAATGAGTACCCAGATGCATTGATTGAATGCGTCAACCACTTAAACGAGTTGTCCAAAGATGTTGAAACATCACTGGATTATTTGGCTCAGTTTCGAGAAGCGTTTGAAGTCCGTCGCAATGAAATGGACAAAGTGAGATTCAAAGAACCTCAAGATTTCAATGTCAAAGAGATTCCAAAGAGTGTTGTGGCATTGCTTGCCGCAATGGGATCCAAAGCTTCTCCTATTGATTTGGATCAAGTCAGTTTTGAGCAACTTTGGAGCAGCTTATCGAGTGCGGTATCGAACTACCAATCTTTGGGACTGGGGTCAGATCTTGAACGTATTGCCAACGAATACTACTCGGTCAATCCAGATCAGTTGGTGGTCACGATTGCAGATCAACCAAAATCACTGATCAAAGTCAAGACAGAGTTAGACAAACTCCTCCCCACCTTGGTTACAGTATCTGATGTAACCACTACACTGTCCACCATTGCTTCCTCTGGTAACTTGGTGAAGAGCTATGTTAAAAGCGTCACCGAATTAAGAGGGGATCTCACGACGCTGACCGCTGGTAACAATGGTGTTATGGGTCTTTTTGGAAAGATTGTCTTGGGAGTCATTGGCCTCCTAGTAATCATGTTCATCAAACTGGTCCACACCGTATACAAACGGGTCAAAGAAGTCAAGGAACAGATGACCAAAGGTTTATTTACTGATAGCAAAAACGGTGGTAAAGTATCGGTTTGGATTAAGACCATTGAACAGAAATTTAAAAATGAGCAAGAGATTGTCAAAAACGTTGAGGACAATATTGATCTTGCCATGTCATTCTTGCCACGTGTAAGAAAACTGGACGAATTAAACAAAAAGGGAGAACTAGAGGAGCAACAACATTTTTACGTCAGAGACCTCAACCGATTTGTAAACGTTCTATCCCCCAACAAGTCTTCAGAGGAGCAGACTATTTCCGACTTTAAAGGGGTTATCGCTGGATACAACCCCATTATCGGGCTAATCTTGGACGCCTGCGATTCAAACACCAACCACGACACAGGTTCTCCCGCGCTAAATCACCTGTTACCAGTCTTAAACTCTAACCTCTACAATGACCCAGAGGAGACCTTTAAACTGTTTAAACAATCTCATGATGTACTTCGAGACGTCATGGAATATGGAGAAAATCTGACCAAGTGGATGGAGGAAGTATCGAAGACCATTCCTGATCTCATGGAGAAAGATCTAACCAAGATCAATGATCAGCTTTATAGTCAAATCCCTAAACTCGAAAGCTATACGGGTAAAACCATCAATATCGATGGCGAGAGACTGCCTTTAGTAGGTGGGGGAAAACTCAGTCTCGAAGAGGGTCCTTACAAAACTCATCTGGGTAAGGGAGAGATTTGGGAGACCCACTATGCTCCTAGTTTTGCAGTGATCCCTTCGACCAAGGAGCTGTATACTTACCAGATGAAGAAACTGTTTGACGATGTCGCTACTCTTGATAATCCAGATCTTGTTCATCAAAGTCGCCGTAACAGTATTCGGAAAAAGTACAAATCCGAAACACTTAGTCAGACGATCGCCAAGATTAACGATGCTAGCGATGTTGAAGATAAACTTTGGGACTACACCGCAGACACCCACAAATTCATCGGTAAGATGAATGATTATCAACACACCGCCAAAAAGATTCAAGAGGTCGCTGATAAAGAGCTGGGTACTTACATGACCCACCTCAAAAGTCTGGAGTCGTCCCCACACGATGATGTCAGACACAGACATCTAGAGCACTGTGAAGGGGTAAGAAAATCAATAGAAATCGGATTTCGTATCATCATCAATCTAGTCTCTGGATACTCTTTTCAAAACGATCCTATATCGGTAATGCATGATGTCCTAGCAGATGTGCATAAAAATTATCGTAGAGTTATTAATGCCTATCGTGATATCATCGCCATGGTTGCAATCTACGATAAGGTCATCTCTGGATCGCCAGAGGCTGGTCTTAATACGGGTATGGCGTTAGCTATTGACTATCAAGGGTACGATGTTGCAACGCGTCAGTACCAAGGTCTAGACGCAGGTCTGAACAATCTCAACCCTAGACTCCGTCGAATCTTTATCCTCACTTTTGTTCTTGGGATTGCTACTGCACTAAGTGCTTGGTTGCTCAAAAAGTCAAGCGAGCATGATAAACGCAAACACCAAGAGGACATGGAGAAGTGGAGGGCCGGTAATCGGAAGTACTTTGATGATATGACCAAATGGGGTGCTAGTATTTCACAGGCTTTAACCAATGACCGAGATCGCCTAAAGCGAATCAATGATCAGTTTAAGGATTTAGAAGGTGAGTACCAGAACAACAAGATCAGTAAAGAAGGTGTCAAGAAACTCAACGACATGTTGCTTCGTTCAATCGAGTCATCAGGTAATGTTGATGAAACTCAGTTTACAATCGCAAAAGCCAAACTGGGTTTTGGGACCATGACTGAGCAGATGCAACAAGACTTGGTGGGTTGGTGGGCATTCTCGATGTTCAACAAACAAGATCGGATGAAGACCACTCGATTCGAGGCAGAGTTTCTGATCAAGAACCTCAAAAAGGTTAATGATATTGCTGACGCAATGGCGAAGTTCAAAGACCCCAAATACCATAGTGTTCAGGGTGCTAAACAGTTTGAATCGGAAGTCAAACTGTTTGCAATCCAAAGTGAAGTGAGTCGGTTCCTTGATGACATGAATCGTTTGACCAGTGCCAAGTTTGCTGGAGAAGTTCAGTTTAACGGGGTACAAGAAATGGTTGAGGGGATGGTTCTTAGAACAGATGTTTCAAACAAAGAAGATTTCTGGAGAGAAATTGCCGATCCAGACTTCTTTGATTGGGAAGGTTTCGATTACGTCGATCAAGCCTCCAAAGACATCGATACTGAGAACAATGCTCTAAAACCAGTGGTCGAGCAACTCGACAAAGACGTTGCTGAGCTGTTGACGGTCATTGAAGGAATCAAGGATGCATCGGTACGGAATGATCTTAATCAAACCGTTAAGATGTCTCAAAAGACTGCCAAAGACATTGTCTCTCAGTCAGTGCATTATTTGAATGTAGTGAAGTACTATCATCTGTTAGCAGAGAAAGGAACCGCTGCATTTAAACACATGTATAACCTTGGAGATAAGTACGTTCATTCGATCATTAGAGATGGTGATCTAAGCGGAGGTAACAACAGTTTTGATCTAGACGACATTGATCCAGAAGAGCTGTTAGCACTCGAAGGTCAACTGGTTTCTGGTAACAATGGTGTGGGGAAAGTGATCTTCCTTGGAGCTATTCTTTCGGTCATTGCTAAAACTGTAAAAGGAATGATCTCAGGAGCTAAAGCTGCCAACGAAAAACACAAAGGGGATAAACTTAACCCAGAGAAACTGTCTAACGGGTATGAGAGATCAGTTGCTAAAATCAAAGAGCAGCTAAAATCTCCAAACTTCAAAGAGTTCTTTGATTCAGCATTCTCTCGTTCAGACGTTCCAGAAGAACTCATCAGTCGATTCAAGGTTAGTGCAGATAATCCAGAAGGAGCAATCAATGCGATAGTTCATCATCGACTAGCACAAGTTACAAGGTCTGCTGGTGAGGAGCGCGCTATCTTGTCAGAGATGGTCAAAGGAAGAGCTTCTTTTGACAAGGACAATGTGGGTGTGTTTATTTTTGGATCTTCTCATGTGATCCCAATCATGTTAGAAGCCCTCAATGGACACCTCGATCGATTCCGTAAAGAATCACAAGGGACTATTGACCCAGAAGACTATTTGGCTAACAAGTTGGTCTTTAAAGTCAAAGGAGGCAAACCGTTCCCTGTCAAGAACTACTGTGATAACCATACTCACTTCCTCAAGGAAGCGGAGGGTCCTGAAGTTGACTTCTCTAAGTTAACAACCAAAGTCATCCTCACAATGGTTAAACCCATCGACTTCTCGATTCTAAACGGTGAGGATTTCAGAAATGGTCTTAACAAAACCATCGATGAAATCCAAGCGATTGCGCGATCAACTTCCAAAGACGAAAAGGATAAAGCTAAGATTGAAGCGGCTAAGAACTTGGCTTCTGCTTTTATTAGTCTTGCTAATCTTGTTAGGATTTGGAATAAGTACGTAGCCGCATACAGCGACATTATTGCCTCAGTTGAAGATGCTGAGAAGTTTGTTGCTGGTATCGCCGGAAAGTATGCTGAACGTCACGGTAACCAACCAAAAGCGTAAGACATAAACGAGAGGAGCCCAGAGCTCCTCTCGTTTTAATATGAAACCCATAGGAGTCGTTAACATGACGCAAAATATTCACGAGATCAAAACCCTCGTTGCTGGTTTGAACAAAGCACTCCGCTCTTTTGAAGAGAGTGGTCACATGAGCAATATGATGGCGGATTACGTTGAAGATTCGATCCCAAAAGTGATCGATTACGTTAACCGTGCACACTCTTGCAGTCAGAAGGCAGATGACGCGATCCGTAAGATCGAAACCGATAAGGTGGTGAGTTTGACGGATGTCATGTATATCGAGCAAGCATATCCAGGATTCCATGATCGTACTGATAAAGTATTTACCATGTCGGATTCTAGTCAAGGACTGGCTGGCGCAATCGAAGCTATCAACTGGGCCAAGGTCGGTAAGGTCGGAATCATTGGTGCTATTTTGGCTGCGATTGCTAGCATCATTGCATTGATCATTAAACGTCGTCGTGACCCTGATGGTGTCCTTCAAGATATGTGGGTAAAGGCCAGGAGTAGAGAAAAGGATATGGAGTTAAAAATAGGTCAGCTTGATGAGGATAAATACGGAAAAGATCCGTCTAAGATATCTGATGATTTCAATAACAAGGTCTCAAAAGCAATTAGTGAAAAGTACAATTGTGATGTTAGCGTTGCACAAGTTAATCGGACATATATGGTACTCAAGGATGATAATATTACAAATAGCTTTCGTGCAAAGGCATTTAATGAGGCTGTTGTGGACAACATTTTGATGCAGATTATTGCAACCAGTAGAGATGATGAGATCAGAAAGAATCTGAGTCAAGCAGCTGATATGGTTACAATGTTCAGGTCCAATTCGGTAAGGTTCAAAATCTACAAAACGTATCTGGATTCTTTGAAGCTGGATCCTCTTATCAAAATTTTGAATAGCGTCAAGAAGTCAATTTGTGAGAAGGGGGTGTCGTTAAAAGAACGTCAAAGCTACTTACATCGATTAGAGGAAGCAATGGATTCCGTAGAAAGTGTGGTTAACAAATACAAAAAGGATACTGTTAATAACGAGGAACTACCAGCAGGAGTGAGAAATGTAGTGAGAGAGATGGTTATTGACTACGGCGCTAACCTTAAAAACATAGTCGATACAGAGCTCCTAAACACCCAAAACTCTTTGATAAACTCATGGCATAATTCTCTTGGCACATTGACCTCAAGGAGTAGTGAGACAGACCTAAAAATTGAGGAGGTTCTCAATGACGATTCAACAACATCTGAGGAGCGACACGTTATTTACACCACAAAAACCGCATTCAGTAAAGGGACAAAAATGATCTCTTCATTACTGAGTCAAACTAGACAATATTACACCACGTTCAATGTTGGTGTAGAGTCCGTTTCTTACTTCGTAAAAATAAGCTCAGAAGTTTTGGATTTTGGGGACGAAGTAATTAGGGAGTGATCGTAATTACCATCTAGGTCAAGACATCATGGACGAAATGAAGAAAGGCGTTGGTGTGTTCAAGAAAGGGGATGTCGGTCCATTTGTTTTCCATGGAGGTAGTGTTATGCAGATAATTCTGACCGAGCTGGTTAAACACATGGAAAGATTCTTCAAAGATGTGGAGAAAAACGGGACAGTTAATCCGGATAGTTACACATCCGATCAAATTAGTTTCAAGATTGGAGGGAAATCGATGTCGATTTCCAAGTATTGTACCGCCATTCTTGACGATCTCAAACATAAGGAGGGACAGTTAAGAGACAATTTCGATATTGGGTCGATTACCATTAAACTGGTACTGCCAAATATTGAAGAACTAGATCGGTCTATTTACGATTCTGGCTTCCAGAATACTTTGGGTGTTGGTTATCAGAATACTCATCAAATGGCAAATCGTGTCGCCAAAGATGACAACGATGCCAAGACCATTGAGGTCGCCAAGAATTTTGCAGAGGCATTTGCAAAGCTTTCTAGTCTACTTTCCTACTGGACGAACTATAGTAACCGATATTTTGAGATATGTATGCGAGTGGAGGACGCTGCTCGACGTGTCTCAAAATTAGTTAACGTGCAGGCGGAAGGTAAATAACAGTTCTTTACGGTGTTCAGTCAAACAGAAGGTAGCCTAGGCTACCTTCTGTTTTAATATGAAACCCATAGGAGTCGTTAACATGACGCAAAATATTCACGAGATCAAAACCCTCGTTGCTGGTTTGAACAAAGCATTTCGCTCTTTTGAAGAGAGTGGTCAAATGAGTAACATGATGACGGATTACGTTGAAGATTCGATCCCAAAAGTGATCGAATACGTAAACCGTTCCCATTCATGCGTTCAAAAAGCAGATGATGTGATCCGTAAGATCCAAACTGATAAGGTGGTGAGTTTGACTGATGTCATGTATATCGAGCAAGCATATCCAGGCTTCCACGATCGTACTGATAAAGTATTTACCATGTCGGATTCTAGTCAAGGACTAGCTGGTGCAATCGAAGCCATCAACTGGGCCAAAGCTGGCAAGATCGGAATCATTGGCGCTATCTTGGCTGCGATTGCTGGTATCATTGCATTGATCATTAAACGTCGTCGTGACCCTGATGGTGTCATTAAACAAATGAAGATCAATGCCAAAAAGCGAGAGAAGAAGTTGGAAGCGGGTGTAGAAAAAATGTCCAGTGAAGCTAACAATGAAAAAGACATTGATCTAAACAGTCTAGCTGCCGCCGCGAGAATAATTAGTGAGAAATTCAGTTGCATAATCAATGGAAATAATTTCAAGAAAGCCTATGATCCATTGTTTGACGATAGTATATCAGACGAACTTCGTGGTAATGCTTTCTACGAAGCTTTTGTAGACAATCTGTTGATGAAGGTTATTGCTACCACATCGGATCAAACCATCAAAGATAACCTATTCAAGGTTAAAACCTTGGAGTCTATGTATTCGGTCAACTCGCCTCATTATAAGTTCTATAAAACTTATTTTGAATCCTTGGAGATGGATGAGCTCATCAAATTGATGAAATATGCTCAGGATAATTTGACTGACAAATCGCACATGAAAGGAGAGTTATCGAGTTATATCAAACGCCTTGGGGAAGCAACCGACGCTGTTGAGCAATCTATTCAAAACTACAACGATGAAGTCGAAAAGATGAAGGAGAACATCTCTGTTAAGGGAGATAATAAATTTTTGAGAGACATGTCTATTGCATTTGGTGGGAATATCGATGAGTATGTGGACACCGAATTTCTTAGCACTCTGAACGCATCGTTTAATGATTGGAATAAGAAATTTGATCCCATGCTTAAAGATCGAAGCAACACGGATCAGAAGATTACGGAGACTTACGAAGCAGTTGCCGATGACCGAAAAGAACTCGTCCTAAACGGTAAGAATGTTCTTTACCGTGCACATCAGATCTACTCAGCTATTCTAATGCAGACGAAGAACAGTCATTCGATCTTCAATAGCGGGCTTGATGCCATTGAGTACTTTTATGGTCTAGGTCAAGACATCATGGATTATAAAGATAATTCTGACCGAGCTGGTTAAACACATCTCTTTTCACCCATTATAGGAGTTTTACCATGTTTGACGAAAACAGTAAGTTAGACGGTTTTGCAGCTGGTCTTAATCGAATCCATGTCATTCTTGAAGAGGGTGGTGAATACACGGCTGGAATGGAGCGGTATATTGATGAAGCTCAAGCCTATCTGGATGGTGGTTTAGAGGCCATCAACTGGAAGAAGGTAGGTATCGCGTCGATTATTGCAGCACTCATTGCAGCTATTTTGGCGTTTGTTGCCAAAATGAGAAATGGTGGTAATACCACAGCCTCAGTTGATAAGGTGGTTGAGCAGGCTAAGAAGAATATTGTAGAGACTGAGAAGAAGGCTGTGGAGGCAGTAAAGCGTAGTGGCGAGATGCACGTAGGTGATCCAAAACCTAAACATCCCTCGAAGGGACACATTGACTTTGATACCATGTCAGCAGAAGAAATCTCAAAAGCAGTTAGAGATCATCACGAGAAGAAGCCCACTCCTTCAAAACCTGCTGTCGTCGAATCATCCAAACCCAATATATTTGAAAACTGGAAAACGACATTCCCTAACTTGCCAGAACTGACCAATGATGATGTTCGCAGGATCTATGGTGTTCCAGTTGAAAAATTCAGCACTCTGTCTAAAGATGACAAGGAGGATATTGTTAAATCTTTGTCAGAGAAGATTGAACCAATCATGTTTGAAAAACTCAAGTATGCTAAAGACGATAGCGACGAGAAGTTTTTGGATAGAGGTATTCGACTAACAATTCATCGTAAGAATCTGACTAAAGAAATTTCAGAGAGGGATTCTTCTGAAGTGAGTAATGCGGTCAGTTTCTGGGGCGACTCATTGATGTGGTCAATAAATGGGCTTGAGAATGCAATGGAAAGTCCGAAAAATCCAGAGAAAATGATGACTTCGATATATGAGCAAGTGACATATGCTCAAAGAGGTACGGTATCTGATGAAGGATATGACCTTTTACAGAAAATGGCAGTGTTCTTATCAACCGGCGAGGATCCTACTGAAGGCGGTCTTTTGGATGAAAATGATAAAAAGGCCGCCCCTACATCTGAAATTGTTAATAGGTATGATTCTTATAAGAAAATATTTGATCAGAATTCATTTGCCTATCTAAAAGAGGACGAACCTACCTTCGTTAAACTGAAGTCGTCAGCGGACATCTACGATAGTGAAGAGGATTTTGCTAAGTTAGAAAAGTCCTTGGTTAACTACAATAAGTCAATGGAGTATCATGCGAAAAGTATTGAAAACAAAGAGTATCTCAAGAGGATATCCCAAGATTGGCACAGGCTGACTCCTACGGTGTTGGCTCATGAAAAGTGTAGAAGCTATATCAAAAGTAATTACCCTGATGGAGAGGCGACTTTAAATACTCTGGATAGATGTATTATCCTAGAATACGTTAAAGTGATGAACCATATGAAAAACCTTGTTTCTGGAATGGATAGGGTGGTTAAGGAATACAAAACGACAGTGGTGAGATTATCTGAATTTCATGCAAGACTCATTAAGTTTTTCGCAAGTCAACTTGTTTGACTAATCTAGAGGGAGGGACGCCCCCTCCCTCTAGAGATTTTATGACCAAACCTTAAACAGAGGACTTCAACGTGAACAGTCTTTATGCAAATCCTTTACTGCAAGCCGCAGTAGAATCCGCCCAACGTATCATCGATCAAGACTCATCAGATCCTCATTCAGTTGAAGAGCTAGACCGATTAATCAATAACATCAATACTGAGGTTTCTCGCTATGACGCGATAGATGTTATCTCCGAGCAAATCAAAAGTAGTGGGATGATTTCAACCCATGATGTGCATCGATTGGAGAAAGTAAGTCCCGGTATTATCACCAACCACATGAGTACAGATGAATTCACGTTTGCTCCTAGCGTTAACGGCTTTGAAGGAGCAGTAGAAGCAATCGACTGGAAGAAAGCTGGGAAGTGGGGTATTATTGGTGCAATTATTACTGCAACGTTAGGACTTATTTTCAAACTGTTTAAGAAGATGAGAGAAACCTACAAAAAAGATCAAGAGAGGATAAAGGAGGAGCAGAGAGAGTTTGAGCTTCGGAGAGAAAAATCGAAACAAGCTAAGGACAGGTTAGATCAAGCACTTGCCCAATCTAATATTGACAATGACGCATCCATAGAAAAATATAAAAAGATCTCCGAAGATAGAGAGGAGGAGAAAAAAGCGCGAAAGAAAAAATACGCTAGTCCAGAAGGAGCCATGTTATTTCTAAAGAATAATCTTTCAAAAATTAATTCGGTTGGACAATTTAAAGATCTTAAACCCCACGAGCTTATAGATCTCATGGAGCTTTTCATCTCCAAATCAAAATTTGATGAGGATCGAATTATACATGGAGGAAGTATCCATCTGGAGGAGCTTTTGAGTATTAAATCTATAAATGAGAAAATTAATGAATCTTGGAAAGAAAAAGGATTGAATCTTCGGACCAATGTAGATGCAATATTAAAATTTTCCACATCATTTGATGATGGTATTGAAAGTATTAATAACGGCATTGAGAAAACCTACGATTCACTGGTTAACTTTGTGGAGTCATCAAAGAAACCAGCTAGTTTACTCGATGGGGATGTTGCTGAATTAGGTAAATCGGTTGACGAGCTAGTGGCGAAGTTTTCTAAGGTAGAGGGGATGACTTTTATATCAACCAAAATTCCAGCAGGAGGTATTGGAGGACAGTTAAAAGAGATCTATTCGGATACATCCAAACCGTCTTTCACTGATCCAGATTATTGGAAGAAAATGAGCGAGATTCTAAAGAACTTTATAAAAACCAGTGAACTTCTGGAAGGAGACATTGCCAAATCTTTGAAGAAGATACAATCGAATCGAGATCTATTTGATTTGATAAAACAAATTAAATCTTATCAGAGTGATGGAACAAACTATCGATTTAAAGGAACCGAACGATCCGAACTAAAGGGCGACGACTTGGAGTTTATGAAGATTGTCTATAAGTTTAGAAATCTATCCATGTCGGTTGAGGAGGTCATCTACAAAGATGCAGGTGCCGTTTCTAATATGATCAAGGATTTTGCGTCTGCTTATTTGATCAT
>Ga0075156_10000763_pt1 | contig 16949 bp, 16 predicted proteins | sample JI81AbrownDNA_FD_70966 | JGI IMG/M metagenome (GOLD analysis project Ga0075156, IMG submission 70966) | Wastewater effluent complex algal communities from Wisconsin, to seasonally profile nutrient transformation and Carbon sequestration -... | ecosystem: Engineered > WWTP > Effluent > Algae...
AGGGCTCCGCCCCCTTTGGATCCCCCGTGCTGTCGCGCGCATCGCCGCTCCGCGGCTGCGCTCCAGCAAAGGAGGGCTCCGCCCCCTTTGGATCCCCCCGGGTCACATCGCGAGACGGGGCGTCTCATCAGTCGAGACGCCGATAGTGCGCAAGCCGGGTGGAGCACCTAACCTTCCCCACATGAGGACGAACCAGACGCAGAACCCCGTGGGCCGCGCCCACGTGTTCTTCGGCCGTGTTCCCTCCATGTGTTGTGCGTGCTGACGAGCCCGCGACCACCTTCTCGCCGGGCCGACATCGCCCGGCACCCGGCTCCCTGAGAGCCACCCCCGGTCTTGAGTGTCGGCCTCCGCCACCAGAGGACACACATGACCCGCACCGGACCTTCCCGCCTCGCCGCCCTCCTGACTGCCGCGACACTGCTCCTCAGCGCGTGCGCCGGGGCAGGTGCGAGCGACGTTCCGGGAGGAGTCGCAGGGACCGCGTCCACGACCCTCAACGTGTACGCCTTCTCGGTCGCCAAACCCGCTCTCGACGCGCTCGGGGCCGCCTACTCAGCCACCCCCCAGGGGGACCGGACTGCGATCAACACCTCCTACGGCGCCTCCGGCGACCAGTCCCGCAAGGTGCTGGCCGGCGCACCGGCCGACCTCGTCGTGTTCTCCCTCGCACCCGACGTGACACGCCTGGTGGAACCCGGGATCGTCGACGCCGACTGGGACGCGGCCGGACAGGGCTCACCCTTCGGTTCTGTCGTCGTCCTCGTGGTGCGCAAGGGAAACCCGAAGCAACTGCACGACTGGGACGACCTGCTCAAGCCCGGCGTCCAGGTCGTCACGCCCAACCCGCTCAGCTCTGGTTCCGCCCAATGGAATCTCCTGGCGCCCTTCGCACGGTCGAGCAACGGCGGTGAAGATCCCGCTGCCGGGCTCGCCTACATCAGCCGCCTGGTCACCGACCACATCCGGACGCAGCCGACCTCGGGCGCCGAGGCGACCGAGTCGTTCCGTCAGGGCACGGGTGACGTGCTCCTCAGCTACGAGAATGAGGCGCTGGCCGCCATCGACGCGGGCGATGACTTCGAGATCGTCATCCCACCCGAGACGTTCCGGATCGAGAACGCGGTCGCCCCCGTTGCCACCAGCGACCGTCGTGCGGAGGCGGAGGACTTCCTCACGTTCGTCTCCAGCCCCGCCGGGCAGGAGGTCGTCGCGCAGGCCGGCTACCGGCCCGCCGACCCGGCAGTCCAGGCCCGACACACCGAGTTCGCCACCCCGCAGAAGCTCTGGACCATCGACGACCTCGGCGGCTGGCCGGCAGTGACGGCGTCCCTGTTCAACAAGGACTCCGGGGCCATCACCGCCCTCTACACCGAGGCCACCCGGTGACCCGCCGGACGCCGATGCTCGCCCTGGGCGTCGTGCTGCTCTGGGTGGGCGTGGTCGTCGCGCTCCCCCTCGCTGCCCTTGCCGCGCTGTCGGTCGCCGATGGTCCCCTCGGGTTCGTCCGGGCGGTGACCGCGCCCGGTTCGCTCGCGGCGCTGGGCACGACCCTGTTGTTGTCGGTGGCCGTGGCCCTCGTCAACGCCGTGCTGGGAACCGTGATCGCGTGGGTCCTGGTGCGTGATTCGTTCCCCGGAAAGCGGTTCGCGGACGCCCTGATCGACATCCCGTTCGCACTGCCGACGATCGTCGCGTCCATCGTGTTGCTGGCCCTCTACGGCCCCGAGAGCCCCGCCGGCATCCACCTCAACAACACCAGGGCCGGCGTCCTCGTGGCCCTGGCCTTCGTGACGCTGCCCTTCGTCGTGCGATCGGTGCAGCCGGTGCTCGCAGAACTCGAACTGGACGCTGAGGAGGCGGCGGCCTCGCTGGGGGCGAGCAACTGGACGACGCTGCGGCTCATCGTGTGGCCCGCGATCCGCCCCGCGGTCATCAGCGGCACGGGGCTGGCGTTCGCCCGCGCCATCGGTGAGTTCGGGTCGGTCGCGCTGATCGGCGGCAACCTGCCGGGCGTCACGCAGGTCACCTCGCAGTACATCGCCCAGCGGATCGAGGTCGGTGACCCCACGGGCGCAGCGGCCGTCTCGGTGACGCTCCTCGTGATCGCCTTCAGCGTCCTGGCGACCCTGCGCCTGCTGGCACGTGGCCAGCGTCGGGCGGTGGCGTGATGCGCCTCTCCCTGCCGGCGCGCCTCGGCGTCCGCACCGTCGCCCTCGCCTACCTCGCGGTGCTGGTCGCGCTCCCCGTCGGCATGGTGCTGCAGCGAGCGTTGGCCCCCGGACTGGCCACCTTCTGGGCATCCGTCACGACCCCGGCCGCGATCGCCGCGTTCAACCTCACACTGACCCTGCTCGCGATCGTCGTCCCCCTCAACGTCATCCTCGGCACGGTCACCGCGCTCGTCCTGGTGCGCGGGGGATCCTTCCGGGGCAAGGCGCTGCTGCAGGCATTCCTCGACCTGCCCTTCGCGGTGTCGCCCGTCGTCATCGGCGTCGCGCTGATCGCACTGTGGGGGGCGGGCGGCTGGTTCGGCGGGCTCGCGGACGCAGGCGTCCGGGTCATCTTCGCCACCCCCGGAATGGCGCTCGCCACGGCTTTCGTCACCCTCCCCTTCGTGGTGCGCGAAGTGGAGCCCGTCCTGCGGGAGGTCGGCGACGAGCAGGAACAGGCGGCCGCCACCCTCGGCGCCACCGGCTGGCAGACCTTCTGGCGCATCACCCTCCCCTCGATCCGGTGGGGCCTCACCTACGGCACCCTGCTCACCGTGGCCCGCGGCCTCGGGGAGTACGGCGCGGTGCTGCTGGTGTCGTCGAACCTGCCCGGCGTCTCGCAGACCCTCACGCTGCTCGTCCACGCCCGCTACCACGACGTGGCCAACACCTACGGCGCCTACACCGCCGCGACCGTCCTGATGGGGCTGTCCCTGGCGACCCTCGTGGCCACGGCGCTCCTCAACCGCACCCGGAGGCACCCATGATCACCGTGACCGGCGCAACCAAGCGGTTCGGCGACTTCCTGGCCCTCGACGACGTCAGCCTCGAGATTCCCGCCGGGTCGCTCACCGCCCTCCTGGGCCCCAGCGGCTCGGGCAAGTCGACCCTGCTGCGCGCGATGGCGGGCCTCGAGAACCTCGACGGCGGGAGCGTCGTCATCGACGGGGTCGACGTCACCCACGTGCCGCCCCGCCGCCGCGGCATCGGCTTCGTGTTCCAGCACTACGCCGCGTTCAAGCACATGACGGTCCGCGACAACGTGGCCTTCGGCCTGACCATCCGCAAACGACCCCGCGCAGCGATCCGCGCCCGGGTCGACGAACTCCTCGAACTGGTCGGGCTCGCAGGCCTCGCAGAACGCTATCCAGACGAGCTCTCGGGCGGGCAGCGACAGCGCATGGCGCTGGCCCGCGCCCTCGCCGTCGAACCCTCGGTGCTGCTGCTCGACGAACCCTTCGGCGCCCTGGACGCGACGGTGCGCGCCGAACTGCGCGCGTGGCTGCGCCGCCTCCACGACGAGGTGCACGTCACCACCGTGCTCGTCACGCACGACCAGGCCGAGGCGCTCGAGGTCGCCGACCGGGTCGCCGTGATCCACCAGGGCCGCGTGCAGCAGGTCGACGAGCCACTCGCGGTCTACGACCGTCCGGCGAACGCGTTCGTCATGGGCTTCATGGGGTCGGTCGCGCGCGTGGGTGACTCGCTCGTGCGTCCGCACCGCATCGCGCTTCGGCGTCCCGGTGGTGCGGCCGGCGTGACGACGCCACCCCACGGCGACGGCGTCGTCACCGTGCCTGCCACCGTCGAGCGCGTGGCGCGCCTGGGTTCGGAGACCCTCGTCGAGCTCGTCGACGAGGCCGGACAACGCTTCGTCGCCCGGCTTCCCCGCGACGAGGCCGAGGCACTCGGGTTGGCCCGGGGCGACAGCGTCGAGGCGTCCGCACCCCGTGACCCGGCCACCGCCGACTTCATCGACTACTCCATCTAGCCGCTACAGGAACGAGACGACATGACCGTAAGAGCCGAGCAGGCCCCCCGCAGCAACGGCCAGTGGTTGGTCGACGGCCGCGCGCCGCTCAACCCGAACGAGGTCTTCAAGGCCACCGACAACGATCCGCTGGCCGTGCGCGGTCGCATCGAGGGGATCTACGCGGTCGAGGGGTTCGACTCGATCCCCACCGACGACCTCCACGGACGCATGCGCTGGTGGGGTCTCTACACCCAGCGCAAGCAGGGCATCGATGGCGGACGCACCGGGACGCTCGGCGCCGACGAGTTGAGTGACCGGTACTTCATGATGCGCGTCCGCTCCGACGGCGGCGCACTCAGCCTGGAGCAACTGCGGGCGATCGCCGGCATCAGCCGCGACTTCGCCCGCAACACCGCGGACGTCTCGGACCGGCAGAACATCCAGCTGCACTGGATCGAGATCGAGACGGTCCCCGAGATCTGGCGTCGCCTCGAGGCCGTGGGACTGATGACCACGGAGGCCTGCGGCGACACCCCGCGCGTCATCCTCGGGTCGCCGCTCGCGGGCATCGCCGCCGACGAGATCATCGACCCGACGCCGGTCATCCGGCAGATCGTCGACCGCTTCATCGGCGACCCCGAACTCGCCAACCTCCCCCGGAAGTTCAAGACGGCGATCACGGGCCACCCCAGCCTCGACGTCGTGCACGAGATCAACGACATCTCGCTCGTCGGTGTGGTGCACCCGGAACTCGGGGCGGGCTACGACCTGTGGGTGGGCGGCGGCCTGTCGACCTCACCGCGACTCGCCGAGCGGCTCGGTGCCTTCGTCACCGAGGAACAGGCGGCCGAGGTGTGGTTCGGCGTGGTGCGGATCTTCCGTGACTACGGGTACCGCCGCCTGCGCAACAAGGCGAGGCTGAAGTTCCTGCTCGCCGACTGGGGCGCCGGGAAGTTCCGGCAGGTGCTGCAGGACGACTACCTGGGGTACGCCCTGCCCGACGGTCCCGCGCCCACCCGGTCGTCCGCGCCGTACGACCACGTCGGCGTCCACGCACAGAAGGACGGACGCCGCTTCGTCGGCCTGGCGCCCACCGTGGGGCGGCTGTCGGGCGACGCGTTGGCGGGCCTCGCGGACGCCGCCGAGCAGGCCGGTTCGCGGCGGATCCGGCTCACACCCCACCAGAAGCTCGTCGTCCTCGACGTCGACCCGGACGCTGTGGAAACCCTGATCGCGGCCGTCGAACCGCTGGGGCTGACAGCGCGTCCGAGCGTCTTCCGCCGCAACACCATGGCCTGCACCGGCATCGAGTACTGCAAGCTCGCGTTCGTCGACACCAAGGACACCGCGGCGTCCACCATCACCGAGCTCGAACGACGACTGGCCGATGTCGACATCGACGTGCCCATCACGCTGAACATCAACGGCTGCCCCAACTCCTGCGCCCGCATCCAGGTGGCCGACATCGGGCTCAAGGGGCAGCTCGCCAAGAGCCGGGACGGTGCCGACGAGTTCCAGTTCCAGGTGCACCTGGGTGGCGGGCTGGCGTCCGAGGATCGGGACGAACCGGGCCTCGGACGCACCCTGCGCGGGCTCAAGGTGACCGCCGTCGACCTGCCTGACTACGTCGAACGGGTCACGCGGGCCTTCCTGGCGGGCCGGGAGCCCGGTCAGTCGTTCGCCGAGTGGACGCGGAGCGCCGACGAGGAGAACCTCCGATGACCGGGCCGGGACGCACGCGCACCCCCGAGGAGTTGCAGGCGCTCGTCGCGGACGCCCAGACCCGGTTCGGCGCGCGCGACGCGTCCGGTGAGGAGCTGGCCGCCGAGGTCTCCGCCTGGGCCGGCGCCACGTTCGGCGACGCCCTCGCCGTTGCGTGCTCCATGGCGGGTGACACGGTCGTCCCCCATCTGGTGTCGCAGGTGGCGCCCGGGGTCGACGTCCTCTTCCTCGAGACGGGTTACCACTTCGCCGAGACGATCGGGACGCGTGACGCCCTCGAGGCGTCCATGGACGTCCGGATCGTCGACGTGTTGCCGCTGCAGACGGTCGCCGAGCAGGACGCGACCCACGGCGTCCGGCTGCACGACCGCAACCCGACACTCTGCTGCCAGTTGCGCAAGGTCGACCCGCTCAACCGCGAGCTCGCCACCTACGAGGCCTGGGTTACGGGTCTGCGACGCGAGGACAACCCGTTGCGGGCGCACATCCCGCTCGTCGAGTGGGACGCCGCCCACCAGATGGTGAAGGTGAACCCGCTCGCCGCGTGGACGTTCGACGACCTGCTCGACTACGCGGGGGCCAACAGCGTCCCCGTCAACCTGCTGCTCACCGACGGCTACCCGTCGATCGGCTGCGAGCCCTGCACGCGTCCGGTCGCCCCCGGTGACGACCCGAGGGCCGGCCGCTGGGCGGGCCTGGCCAAGACCGAGTGCGGCCTGCACTCGCCCAACCTGACCCCGGAGGAGATCGCATGAGCACCACCCTCACCCACCTCCAGGCCCTGGAGTCGGAGTCGATCCACATCTTCCGCGAGGTGGTCGCCGAACTTGAGCGTCCGGTGCTGCTGTTCTCGGGCGGCAAGGACTCCGTCGTGATGCTGCACCTGGCCCGGAAGGCCTTCTGGCCGGGCCCGGTGCCGTTCCCCGTGCTGCACGTCGACACCGGACACAACTTCGACGAGGTCATGACCTATCGCGACGAGCAGGTTGCGAAGCTCGGGCTGAGGCTGGTCGTGGCGAACGTCCAGGACTACATCGACGACGGACGCCTGCTCGAGCGCGCCGACGGCACGCGCAATCCGCTGCAGACCCAGCCCCTGCTGGACGCGATCGCCGACGGGCGCTTCGACGCGGTCTTCGGAGGCGGACGCCGTGACGAGGAGAAGGCCCGCGCCAAGGAGCGTGTGGTGAGCCTGCGTGACGAGTTCGGGCAGTGGGACCCGCGCAACCAGCGTCCCGAGTTGTGGAGCCTGTACAACCCGCGGCACCGCCCGGGCGAGCACGTGCGGGTCTTCCCGCTGTCGAACTGGACCGAACTCGACGTCTGGCACTACATCGAGGCAGAGGGCATCGAGCTTCCGAGCCTCTACTACGCGCACGAGCGCGAGGTCTTCACCCGGGACGGGATGCTGCTCGCGGTCGGGCCCGTGTCACTGCCGCGCGACGGCGAGGTCATCGAGGTGCGCACGGTGCGGTACCGGACGGTCGGTGACATGAGTTGCACGGGCGCCGTGGCGTCCGGCGCACTCACGGTGGCCGACGTCATCGCCGAGGTCGCCACCACCCGCATCACCGAGCGCGGGGCCACCCGCGCGGACGATCGCCTCACCGAGGCAGCGATGGAAGACCGCAAGAAGGAAGGGTACTTCTGATGACCACGCACGGTTCTGCTCCCCGATCGACACTGCTGAGGCTCGCGACGGCCGGGTCGGTCGACGACGGCAAGTCCACCCTCGTGGGACGCCTGTTGTACGACTCGAAGGTCGTGCTGACCGACCAACTGGACGCCGTCCGCCGCGTCAGCGAGGCCAAGGGCCTCGGACACGTCGACCTCGCGCTGCTCACCGACGGCCTGAGGGCCGAGCGCGAACAGGGCATCACGATCGACGTCGCCTACCGCTACTTCGCCACCGCCGAGCGGACGTTCATCCTCGCCGACTGCCCCGGGCACGTGCAGTACACCCGCAACACCGTCACCGGTTCGTCGACCGCCGACGTCCTGGTGCTCGTCGTCGACGTCCGCAAGGGCGTCCTCGAGCAGACCCGACGCCACCTGTCGGTCGGACGCCTGCTCCGCGTCCCCCACGTCGTCGTCGCGGTGAACAAGATCGACCTGGTCGACTACAGCCAGGACGCCTACGAAGCGGTCGCCGAGCAGGTGAACGGCATCGCCACGAGTCTCGGCGTCCCCGACGTCACCACGATCCCGGTGTCGGCCCTGCTCGGGGACAACATCGTCGACCGTTCCGGGAAGACGCCGTGGTACGACGGCCCCTCGCTGCTGGAATTGCTCCACACCCTCCAACCTGAGGAGCGCGTGCAGGGCAGGCCCTTCCGCTTCCCGGTGCAACTGGCCATCCGTCCCCAGGGCGCCGCGGCCGAGGCGGGCCTGTCGGAGTACCGCGGGTACGCCGGGCAGGTGGCGTCCGGATCCGTCCGGGTGGGCGACGAGGTCGTGGTGCTGCCCTCGGGTCGCCGGACGACCGTGAGCGGCATCGACACCTTCGACGGTGAGCTGCGTGAGGCGTTCGCGCCGCAATCGGTGACGCTGCGGCTCGCCGACGAGGTCGACATCAGCCGGGGCGAGCTCATCGCGTCCGCAGCCGAGGCGCCCGTCCCCACGCAGGACCTCGACGGCCTGATCGCGTGGCTGTCCGAGGGCCCCCTGCGGGTGGGTCAGCGCGTGCTGGTCAAGCACACGACCCGCACGGTCCAGGGGATCGTCCGCCAGGTCAACGGACGCCTCGACCTCGACACGCTCGCGTCGGTGCCGGCCGACCACCTGGCCCTGAACGACATCGGCCGGGTCTCGATCCGTGTGTCGGCCCCGCTCGCGCTCGAGGACTACGCCACGTCGCGCAGCACGGGCTCGTTCCTGCTGATCGACCCCCAGACCGGCGGGAACCTGGCAGCGGGCATGGTGCGCGCACCCAGCGGCGTGGACGACACCGGTTCACCGGACGACGTCTCGGACTGGTCGATCTGATGGGACGCCTCGTCCTCGCGTTGCACGGGTCGCGCAATCCGGGCGCGCCCAGGGTCGCCGGCGAGTTGCGCGACGCGGTGGCCTCCCGGCTGCCGGGGGTCTCGGTGACGGTCGGCTACGTCGACGTGTTGGCCCCCCACGTCTCCGACGTGCTCGTCGACGCCCCGGGCGCGGTCGTCGTCCCCGTCTTCCTCACCGCCGGGTACCACGTCGCCTCCGACCTGCCCGACGCCGTGGCCGCCGCCGGGGGCACCGCGACGCTCACCCGGCACGTGGGCCCCCTGCTGCTGGACGCCGTTGCGGAGCGACTCGCTGAGGCGGGCGGTCCCGGGGACGGCGTCGTGCTCGCCGCAGCCGGCTCGCTGCGCGCGGGTTCGGTGGGCGAGGTCGAGGCTGCGGCCACAGCCCTGGAGGCCCGTCTCGGCGTCCCCGTGCGTCCGGGCTACATCTACGCAGCGACCCCTCCGGTCGAGTCGGCCTTCGCCGAACTCGTCGCCGAGGGCAGGACCGACCTGTCCGTCGCCCCCTACGCGATCGCACCCGGCCTGTTCGAGGACCGGCTCCGCGCGCTGGGCGCAACTCGTGTGAGCGCCGCCATCGGCGTCCACCGCGTGCTGGTGGACGCGATCGTGGCGCAGTACCGGGCGTCCTTCCGTTCGCCGGAGATGCCCGCCTACCTCTCCGGCCTCCATCTGGCCGGCCGTCGCGTCCTGGTCGCCGGGGCGGGGCGGGTGGCCACGCGGCGGATCACCGGACTGCTCGCCGCAGGGGCCGATGTGGTCGCGGTGGCGCCCACGGCGTCCGATGAGGTTGCCGCGTGGGCGTCCGGGGGTCGGCTCGACTGGCTCCGGCGTCCGGTGTCGGCGGCGGACGTGACCGACGCCTGGTACGTCGTCGCGGCCACCGACGACGCTGTCGCGAACGACCTGGTCGGACGCGCGGCCGAAGCGCAGCGCACGTTCTGCGTCCGGGCTGACACCGTCGACGAGGGCAGTGCGAGGACGCCGGCTGGCGGGAGCGTCGCCGGACTCGCCGTCGGCGTCGTCGGACGCCGGGAACCGCGCCGCTCGGCGGAGGCCCGCGACGTCGCAGTGGCCGCGCTGGAGGCCTGGGACGCGAGGGACCGTCCCGACCCGGTTCGGCCCGGGAGCGTCGTGCTCGTGGGCGGCGGGCCGGGTGATCCCGACCTCATCACCGTGGGCGGACTCCGTGCCGTACGCGAGGCGGACGTCCTGGTCTTCGATCGGCTGGCCCCCCTCGCCGTCCTCGAGGAAGCGCGTCCGGGAGCCCTGCTCGTCGACGTCGGCAAGGAACCCCACGGCCGCCAGACCCCTCAGGAGCGGATCAACGAGATGCTCATTGAACACGCCCTGGCGGGACGCCGCGTGGTGCGCCTCAAGGGGGGCGACCCGTTCGTCTTCGGACGCGGGGGCGAGGAGGCGCTCGCGTGCGCGGAGGCCGGCATCGCCGTGCGGGTGGTTCCCGGGGTGACGTCCTCGGTCGCGGCGGCCGCCCTCGCGGGCATCCCGGTCACCCACCGGACGCTGTCGCAGGGCTTCACCGTCGTCTCGGGTCATGTGCCCCCAGGCGACCCCCGGAGCACGGTCGACTGGGCTGCCCTGGCTCGCGGGGGGACGACCCTCGTGGTGCTCATGGGCGTCACACACTTGAAGGTCATCGCGGACGCCCTGACGGCAGCCGGTCTGCCGGCGTCGACACCGGCCGCGGTCGTCGAGCGCGCCGGCCACCCGGCGATGCGCGTGGTGCGGGCGTCCCTCGGGGACGTGGCGCAGCACGCGGACGCCCTCGGCGTCCGGCCCCCCGCCATCACCGTCATCGGTGCCGTGGCCGCCCTGGACCTGCCACGATGACCCGCGATCGCGACGCGGCCGGCCGTCCGCGACAGGCACGGCCCCGGGACGCGCTCGGACGACCCCTGCCCTACGGTGCCGAGGGCGTCGAACCGGTGTCGGAGGAACCGCTCCCCGCGCTGGAGTCCCTGGCGCTGGCGAGGAGCCTGGTGGCAGAGGGCAGGCCGTTCTCGGCGCACGAGGTGCTGGAGGCCCGCTGGAAGGCGTGCCCCGCCGACGAACGGGAGCTGTGGCAGGGGCTGGCGCAGATCTGTGTTGGCCTGACGCACGCCGCCCGCGGCAACAGCGTGGGGGCCGCTAGGCTCCTGGAACGCGGCGCGGGTCAGCTCGACTCCTACGCCGCCCGTGGGGGCCCGACCTACGGCCTCGACCTCGCCGAGATCGTCGCCTGCGTCCGGGAACCTAGATGACCCGCACCGACAGGACGCCGGCGATCGCACGGACCTCGTCGGCGAGATCCTGCGGGATCGCGCCCTCGACGTCGATCAGCGTGTAGGCCAGTTCGCCGCGCGACTTGTTGAGCAGGTCGGCGATGTTGAGGCCGGCATCGGCCAGCAGCGTCGAAATGCGTCCCACCATGTTCGGGACGTTCGCGTTCGCGATCGCCAACCGACGTGAGCCCTCCGAGCGGGGCAGGGCAGCGTCCGGGAAGTTGACCGAGTTCGAGATGTCACCGTTCTCGAGGTAACCACGAAGTTCCTCGGCCGCCATGACGGCGCAGTTGTCCTCGGCCTCACCCGTGGACGCACCGAGGTGCGGCGTCGCGATGACCCCCGGATGGCCGGCCAGGAGCGCCGACGGGAAGTCGCACACGTACCCGCGCAGGTGGTGCTTGTCGAGAGCGTCCACGACGGCCTGCTCGTCGACGATCTGGCCACGCGAGAAGTTCAGCAGCACCGCGCGCGACTTCATCAGCGCGAGCCGGTCGGCGTTAAGGAGTCCGCGTGTGCCGTCGACGAGGGGCACGTGGAGGGTGACGACGTCCGAGCGCCGCAACAATTCCTCGATGCTGGTCGCCCGCTCGACGTTCGCCGTCAGCTGCCAGGCGTGGCGCACGGTGATCTGCGGGTCGAAACCGAGGACGCGCATGCCCAGCGCTGCCGCAGCGTTCGCGACCTGCACCCCGATCGCACCGAGACCGACGACGCCGAGGACGCGTCCCGGCAGTTCGAAACCGACGAACGACTTCTTGCCCTTCTCGACGGCTGCCTCGATCTGCTCGGACGTCCCCTCGAGCCCGCGGCTGAATTCGACCGCCGGCACGATGTTCCGCGCGGCGAGCAACAGCCCGGCGAGGACCAGTTCCTTGACGGCGTTCGCGTTTGCTCCCGGTGTGTTGAAGACCGGGATCCCCCGCGCGCTGAGGGCGGCGACGGGCACGTTGTTGGTTCCCGCACCTGCCCGGGCCACCGCCAGGACGGACGCGGGGATCGTCAGCGCGTGCAGGTTCGCCGACCGCACCAGAAGTGCGTCCGGGTCGGAAAGGTCGGACGCGACGACGTACGAACCCGAGGGAAGTCGCGACAACCCGTGCCCGCTGATCGCGTTGAGGGTCTGGACGCGGTAAACCATCTCAGGCGTTCCGACGCTCGAAGTCGGCCATGAAGTCGATCAGGGCCTCGACGCCCTCGATGGGCATGGCGTTGTAGATGGACGCCCGCATCCCGCCCACGCTGCGGTGCCCCGCGAGGTTGGTCAGCCCGGCCGCGGTGGCCTCGGCGACGAAGGTCTTGTCGAGGTCGGGCCTGGCCGTCACGAACGGGACGTTCATCCAGGAGCGGGAGTCGAGCGCGACCGGGTTGGAGTAGAACCCGGACTCATCGATGAACGAGTACAGACGGGTGGCCTTGGCCGAGTTGCGCAAGGCCATGGCCTCCAGCCCACCCAGCGACTGCACCCACTCCAGGATGAGTCCGAGCAGGTAGACGCTGAAGGTCGGCGGGGTGTTGAGCATCGAGTCGCTGGCCGCCATCTGCGCGTAGTCGAAGATCGACGGCGTCGACGTGCGGGCGTGGCCCACGAGGTCGTCGCGGACGATGACCACGCAGAGACCCGCCGGGCCCATGTTCTTCTGCGCACCGCCGAAGATCAGTCCGAACTTGTCGACGTCAACCGGACGCGACAGGATCGTCGAGCTCATGTCGGCGACGACCGGCACGTCGCCGGCGTCCGGGATGTAGCCGAACTCGACGCCACCGATGGTCTCGTTGGGCGTGTAGTAGAGGTACTTCGCGTCCGGGTTCACCTCGAAGCTGCCGGTCGCGGGGGTGGTCGTGTAGTTGGACGCCGCCTCATCGGTGAGGACATCGACGACCAGACCCTGCCGTTTGGCCTCGGAGATCGCCTTCTTCGTCCACTGGCCGGTGTGGAGGACGTTGATCGTGTCGCCGGGTGCGCTGAGGTTCATCGGGATCCCCGCGAACTGCCCCATCGCGCCACCCTGGATGAAGAGGACGCGGTAATTGTCACCGATGCCCATCACCTCGCGCATCCGCGCCTCGGCGGTGGCTGCACAGGCGACGAAATCCTTGCCGCGGTGGCTCACCTCGAGCACCGACATGCCCGAGCCGAGCCAGTCGGTCAGTTCGGACTTGGCCCGCTCGAGGACGGCGAGCGGGAGCATGGCAGGACCGGCGGAGAAGTTGTAGACGCGCACAGGACAAGTCTGGCAGCGTCCGGACATCCGACCCGCGCCGTCCAGTGGGCGGCGGGAAGGGCTCAGCTGGAGTCGGGGCGTGACCACCGTGGCGAGGTGGACAGCGGGATGGATGCGCCCACCAGCGCGATCGACAGTCCCAGGCTCACCCATCCTCGCGGACCCATCGGCACGGTGAAGGGGAAACCCGGGTCGGGGGTGACATCGCCGAAGCCAAAGAGGGACGCCAGGCTCGTGGCAGACAGCAGCCAGGCCGTCGTCGCCATCACCAACCCGATGATTCCTCCCAGACCCCAGCGAGACCCTGCCAGGAACCCCACGCCGAGGAAGAACAGGGTCATCGTCAGCTCGGCCAGGACATGGTTGAGCGGCGCGCCGAACCAGCCGACAGAGAAGACCAGCAACGACAGCACCAGAAGGGCAGCCTCGTGGCCCATTCTGATCGGACGCTCACGAACCGTCGTGCCGACGAAGTCAGGTGCCACAGGAATCAGCGACACGCAGACGAGCGGGGGAACAAACGCGACCAACAGTTGCCTGACCATCCGCGTTCCGTCAGCTCCGGGCACCGAAAACTGCTGCCCTCGCCCGACCATCGCGACGCAGAAAGCAGCCAGAAGAATCGCAGTGGCGGCATACACCCCGAGCGCCCGAAGCAGAGTGCGGCGGTTCACCGGATGCGCTCGTAGGTATCCAGGTCGCCCGAGATGACGAAAGGCATGAAGACCAGGACGATTCCCACAATGCACGCGGCGACAATCAGCAGGCGCCAGTGCCCCCTGAATCTGCGCACGCCCCCTTGCCACCAGACGGCGACCGCTCCCGCCACGAAGGCCAGCAGATTGACGGTCGTGGTCGCGATCAGGTGGTTGGCCTTGGGACGCGCACCGGTCATCATCCAGGTCGCCTGTTCAATGACCCACAGCTCGGGGTAGCCCTCCCAGAGAAAGACCCGCTGGGACAGGAACATGGTGATCCCCACCACCGGGGGCGCCCAGTTTCCACGCCACAGGCAGCCCACCGCTGCACCGGTCGCCGTACCAGCGAGAAGCGCCGCAGGACCCGTGGTCAACTGCCACGGCAGCGTCAGCCCGTACAGGTCGTGGCCAGCCACCCGAACGTGGCCGCTCGTTGGGCGCAGTCCCCCGCTGACCACCCGGATGAACGTGGTCTTCCCTGCACCGTTCACACCGACCACCCCCGTCACCCCCCGGTCGCAACGTGAGCGACAGACCCTGGAGTGCCCGGATAGTGCGGCCGTAGGAATGCGACAGATCCTGAACCTCGAGCCTGCCCACGGGTCAGCTGATTCTGCCCGAGGCGGAGTAGGCATTGCACGTGTCAGGGCTAAGGCTGATGTCGATGCAGACTTTTGCCTTTCCATACCACGGCGCCGCCGTGGACCCACTGTAGGCATTGCTGCGAGAAACATTGACGTCGTACTCGCCCATCTTGCGCCTCTCCCATGTGTGGGTTTCCGCGCCAGCCCATCCGTTGCGGCTGAAAGCAATCGTCCTCTGGAATGCTGACTTTCCGACAAGTATCTCACTTCCGATCACGGTCCTTGTGGCGATACCTCAGAAGACGGCACTCTGGAACCATGGGTTGGTACTTTCGTACCGCCGGGGGCCGGGAACCTCTACGAAAGTAGTGGGCCAGTGCAGATGACACGCCAGCCTCGCAATTCCGGTCGTAGCTGCCCCACAGCCCGGAGGACTTCCGCGGCTCGCCCAAGCCCGGGCCGGCGGGAGCCACAGGTCGGCCCCGGGCATACGCTCGTCGGGTGACAGCCCCCCGACTCAGCGCCTGGCGTGCCGTCGTCGGCTTCGGCATCGTCAGTCTCGCCGGCGACATGGTCTACGAGGGCATGCGGTCGGTGTCGGGACCTCTGCTGGCCTCGCTGGGCGCCTCCGCCCTGATCGTCGGCCTCGTCACCGGCGCGGGTGAGGCCGCCTCCCTGGGACTCCGTCTGGTCACCGGTCCGCTCGCCGACCGCACCCACCGCTACTGGGCCCTGACCATCCTGGGTTACGGCATGACGGCGGTGTGCGTCCCCCTGCTGGCCGTGACGCCGTTCATCGGCGGGGCCGGACTCGTGGTCGCCAGCTCGCTCATCCTGATCGAGCGCGCCGGCAAGGCGATCCGCAGCCCGTCGAAGACCACGCTGCTCGCCGACGCCGCCGGCGCGGTGGGTCGGGGACGCGGATTCGGCGTCCACAAGGCTCTCGACGAGGTCGGGGCGTTCAGCGGACCGCTCCTGGTCGCCGGCCTGCTTGCGTGGCGCAACGAGATCTGGCTCGCGATGGCCGTCCTCGCGATCCCCGGCGCGGTCGCGATGGGCTACCTGCTGTGGCTGCGTCGTCGGCTGCCCGACCCGTCGGTCTTCGACGACGCGGGCGCCCGACCCCGCACCGCGTCCGCGCACACCTGGTGGCAGGACACCCTCGGCGTGGGCCTCGGACGTCCGTTCTTCCGCTTCGCAGCGGCGTCATCCCTCGCGACAGCAGGCCTCGTCACCTTCGGCGTCATCGCCTTCCACCTCACCGCCGACAACATCGTGTCGCTCGCCATCGTCCCGGTCATCTACGCCGCCGCCCAGGCTGCGTCCGCCGTCGCAGCTCTGGTCAATGGCTTCGGCTACGACAAGGTCGGCCCCCGGACGCTCTACGCCCTCCCGGTCCTCGTCGCCCTCGTGCCCACCCTCGCCTTCCGGACGAGCGCTCTTGTCTGCGTGGCCGGCGTCCTGTGTTGGGGTGCGGCCAACGGCCTGCAGGACTCGACCGTCAAGGCCCTCGTGGCCGATCTCGTCGTGGGCGAGCGTCGGGCGACGGCCTACGGCGTGTTCGCCGCCATCCAGGGCCTCGCCGCCATGGTCGGCGGCGTGCTGGCCGGCGCCCTCTACGCCGACCACCTCAACCTGCTCATCGGCATCATCGCCGCCTCGCAGGTGGCCACGTCCGTGCTCCTGGCGCTCACACTCCGCGACCTCAGGTCAGACCGTGCCGCTCCCTCGACTCACGCTCCTGCGCCTTGAACAGGTTGAACCTCGGCAGGAACTTGTCCCAGTCGATCTCGTGGCCGTCGATCTCGGGTCCGTCGATGCACGCGTGCTTGCGCACGAGCTTGCCGTCGACGAGCACCGGGACCATGCAGGCCCCGCACATGCCCGTGGCGTCCACCATGATCGAGTTGAGGCTCGCCACGGTCTTCACGCCGTAGCCACGCGTGAGGTCGGTGACCGCTCGCATCATGAGCGGTGGTCCGATGGTGACCACCTCGGCGACCGTGCGTCCCTCACCGATGCGGTTCGCCTCGAGCAACGTCTCGAGTGGGCCCGTGACGAAGCCCTGGATGCCGAACGTGCCGTCGTTGGACGTGTAGATCACGTCGAGCTGGTCGCCCCACTCGGCCCGGGCGAGGCCGACGCGGTCGCGTTCGCCCGTCCAGAAGAGCAGGTCGGCGCTGCGGAAGCCCGAGATCAGGGTGACGTGGTTCCCGAGGCGCAGGTGCTCGCGCATGATCGGGTAGACGGGCGGCAGGCCGACGCCGCCGGCCGTGAAGACCACCGTCTCGTCGGACGCATACCGGTGCAGCGCACTCGGACGTCCCAACGGTCCGGCCACCCCGGCCAGGACGTCCCCGGTGTCCATCTGGTTCATGGCGATGGTCGTCGACCCCATGCCCTGCACCACGAGGCAGATCGTGCCGGCCTCGGCGTCCCAGTCGGCGAGCGTCAACGGCACCAACTC
>Ga0075156_10000765_pt1 | contig 16944 bp, 8 predicted proteins | sample JI81AbrownDNA_FD_70966 | JGI IMG/M metagenome (GOLD analysis project Ga0075156, IMG submission 70966) | Wastewater effluent complex algal communities from Wisconsin, to seasonally profile nutrient transformation and Carbon sequestration -... | ecosystem: Engineered > WWTP > Effluent > Algae...
TTGGTTTTTTTGGCACAAGAGTTTTTCATAGATATACTGATAATCCTACAACAGTTTCATCAAGCAGTTGGAATAGCAGTTTTGGTTTAAGAAATTCAACAGTAACAGCCCGAAGACTAGAAATATCTTGCCTAGGTAATGTTTTATATGGCGTTACAACAAATAATGCACATAATGTAGATAGCTGTTATAAAAGTACTGATGGTGGTGCAACATGGGTTTTAGCAAATCCATTTTCGTCCTATCCAACAGGTGTTACCAATACGCAAGGTTGGGTGAATTTAACGTTAATGATAAATCCAACCAATACAGATGAATTTATTGTTGGAGGCTTAGATGGTTACAGAAGCTATAACAGTGGCGAAAGTGTAGGCATATTTAGCTATTGGGTAAATAGTTCACCATACGTTCATGCAGATCATCACGCTATGAAATGGTGGTATGTTGGTGGGCAAGAAAGAATTTTGATTGCTGGTGATGGTGGCTTTTTTTATTCCACCAATGGAGGTGCAAGCTTTGAAGATAAAAACTACAATTTAAGAATAAAACAGTTTTATAGTTGTGCTATACATCCTACAACTTCTGATTATTTTTTGGCTGGTTCTCAAGATAATGGCTCACATCAATTAAAACAACCAGGCCTGAGTTACTCTACAGAAGTTACAGGTGGAGATGGCTGCTTTAGTTTTATTGACCAATTAAATCCTGAATTTCAGTTTACCACTTTTACTGGCAATAACCTAAGGAAAAGTTTGGATGGTGGCAACACTTTTGTAGGACATCAACTAAGTGCAAACGGAAGCTTTGTAAACCCAATGGACTATGATGCTGTTAACAAAAAACTATATGCAAATGAAGGTGATAAAAAATTTATTCGTTGGAATAATCCAACTATTAATGCAACTCATAGTGTAACTGTATTTACTATGAACAATACATTCAATGGCACACCTACTGCATTTACGGTATCGCCATATTCAGTTGCAAACAATACAACATTATTTGTTGGTACAAATACAGGAAATTTATTCAAAATAACTAATGCAGATAATGTAGCCAACAGTGCCGCTGCAGAAGCAAATACTACTGAAATTGGCAATGGATATTTATCTTTTGGCACAATAAAATGTATTGCAATAGGTACTACTGAAAATCATATTACTGTAACTTTTACCAATTATGGCATTAGCAAAGTTTTTACCACTACAAATGGGGGTACAACTTGGGATATAATTGATGGTAACTTACCCGATATGCCTGTTCGTTGGGCAGCATATTTACCTGGCAACAATAATAAATTGTTACTTGCTACAGAAGCAGGGGTTTTTTACAATAATACAGCATTGGGTGCTGCTACACAATGGTTGCCAAGCCCAGGATTTCCTTTAGTTCGTACTGATATGTTTAGAATAAAAGCCAACGACAATACTATTGTAGCTGCAACTTATGGCAGAGGATTATGGACAGCAAATCTTTCACAAGTGCTACCACTAAGAGATATTCAATTATTGGCTACTAGCAATAAAGAAAATATGGTAAACCTAGAGTGGAAAGGTATTGATGCTACTGCTAATGTAAAATATATTGTACAAGCGAGTAGCGATGGTGTAAAGTTTTATGATATTGCCAACACCAATTTATTAAAAACTACACACCAATATAATCAACCAATCATGTATTATAGAGTGGTAGGTAAAGAGGCAAATGGTAAAGCAATTTTTTCTAATGTAATACAAGTAAAGTCTAATAAAAGTATTAAGCAAGCATTCGAAATAAATTTAAATTCTAATCCAATTGTAAATAATGGTGGGTTTAATATTACAAGCACTCAAAACAGTTCAATAGCATGGCAAATATTTTCGATTAATGGTTCAGTTGTTCAACAAGGAAGAACATCTGTACTTACAAATAGTACACAACAAATTAGGTTTAATAGTGCTGCATTATCATCTGGCACTTATATACTTAAAGTAAGCAATAACAATAATTTTAGTGTGAGCAAAAAATTTGTAAAGCAGTAAATAAATGAATATCAAACTTTGTATAACCCATATAAAGAGAGGCTTTATTGTAGCCTCTCTTTTATGCTTTTGGAACAATGCTATTGCACAATCAAAACAAAAAAAACTTATTCAACCAATCTATTTTGTAGAAACAATAAGCAGTCCAGGTACTATTGCAGTTGATGCAAATGGTAATCAATTAACCCCATCTAAAATATACAACTATCAATTATACCTACAACACCTAAATACTTTAAAATTTAAAGTACATTCAATTCATATAAATAATAAAAAGCTAGGGTTTACTGTTGACTCTACAATTTCACATCCTAAATGCATCGGCATTACAAGTGCTTTAAATGACAGCTTATGTATAAAGCCAAATTCCAGTAATGCAGTAATTAAGCAAATTAACTTTTCGAGTTCTACAATACCAAAAAGACCAAGATTACAAAGATTAGTTATAGGAATAAAGCAAAAAAGTAAACTAATATATTATACCTTTTATATTCCTATTACTACAATCTCCCCTTTAGTTGAATTTCAATAGTTAAATTTTTTAACTTAATTATTTAAGCTTCAACCTTATTTTCGTGGCATGTTTGCTTATTTAAAAGGATTATTTGTTCAAAAAACACCTTCAAGGGTGGTTGTTGATGTTAATGGTGTAGGATACGATGTTCAAATTAGTATTCAAACCTATGAACATATTGTAGAGCTAGAAAAAGGCACATTATATACTTATTTGCATATCACTGAAAATGGGCAAACACTTTTTGGATTTTTCGACGAAAAAGAAAAAGAAATGTTCCTGCATTTAATTAGTGTTTCAGGAGTTGGAGCAGCAACTGCGAGGATGATGTTGTCTAGTATGAAACAATCGGAAATTGCAAAATACATTGTTCAAAGCAATTTGGTTGAATTGGTAAAAATTAAAGGAATTGGTAAAAAAACTGCCGAGTTATTAGTGGTAAGTTTGAGAGATAAATTGGTGCATTTGTTAAACGATGATAATCAAGCAGTCTCATCAACTCCTATAAATGGTCAAAATAGTGATGCAGTTATAGCTCTTATTGCTTTAGGAATAGCCAAACCTATGGCAGAAAAAGCAGTACAAAAAGTTATTTTTACAAATTCTAACCTATCATTGCAAGACATAATTAAACAAGCATTAAAAAATATTTAGCTTATAGAAAAACTTTACCTCACTAAGGTTTTAAATTCTTGAAAAAAATTACTGCTTCAGTTCACAAAATTATCATCGGCATTTGTTGTATTTGCTCGATGAATTTTTTATTTGCTCAAACTACTACTAGCTCCAAAGATACAAATGCACTTCGTTTTCCTTTGCAAGATAGAAGAGGCGATTTTCTTACTTGGAAAAACAAAAATGCTTTTGATATTAGCGATACATCATTTATTAATAAATCTATTGAGTATGATGGCAAAACCAAACGCTATTATATAGTAGAGAAAATTGGAAATCGTACTTATAGAAAACCCACTTTTTTAACCTTTCAAGAGTTTTACGCCATTAAAGCAAAGCAAGAAGAAACAGCTTACTTTAAATTAAGAGCAGATGCATTAACCCAATTAAACAAAAAGCAAGAACGACCTCGTACTCGAGTTTACGATAAATTATTTGATAGAACTTTTGGTTTAGGAAACATTGCACCAGGTGCCGACCAAGCCATAAACAATGCAAAAAATCAATTCAACGATGCAAAAAACAAAGTAAAATCAGCAGCAGATTCGGCAAAAAATTCTAAAAATTTATTAAAAAAAGCAATTGGGTCTTTTATTGATATCAAACCTACTGGAAATATTGATATTTTAATGGGTTATCAAGGTCTTTACACAGCCAATCCAACCATTCCTGAACGTGCAAGAAGCACAGGAGGTTTTGATTTTGACATGAATGCTAACGTAGGCTTAAATGCCAATATAGGCGATAAGCTTAGATTGCCTATTAACTATAATACCTTAGCAAATTTTGATTACTTAAATCAAATTAAACTAGATTATAAGGGCAGTGATGATGAAATTTTAAAGAGCATTGAAGCTGGTAATATTGCCTTTCAATCCAAAGGCACACTCATTCCATCTGCTCAAAATTTATTTGGTATTAAAACCACGTTGCAATTTGGAAAACTTTTTGTTACAGCTGCTTTGGCCAACCAACGTAGCCAAAGGCAAAATCAAACTTTACAAGGCGGTGCAGCTCTTACTAAATTCAGAAAAAAACTAAGCGATTACGAAGAAAATCGTCACTTTTTATTGGGTCAATATTTTAAAGGTAATTACAACAATGCTATGAGTAAATTACCTGTTGCAACAAGTCAATTTCAAATTCAAAGAATTGAAGTGTGGGTTACAAATAGAAATGGAGCAACTACCGATACTAGAGATGTTGTAGCGTTAATGGACTTGGGTGAAAATGCTCCTAACAACCCCAATATCTCAAGTCTTACCAGCAGACTACAACCAGATAATGGAAGTAATAATTTATATCAAAGATTGGTAAACAACCCAAACAATCGTATTTCATCTAGCATTAATAGCAATTTACTTACACTAGGGTTAACTCCAGTAAACGATTACGAAAAAACCTTTGCCCGTAAACTTAATCCAAATGAATACTTTTTTAATCCTCAAGTAGGTTTTATATCTTTAAATACTTTCTTGCAACCCGATGAAGTTTTAGGCGTTGCTTATGAATATACTTACAACGGAAAAGTGTATAAAGTGGGAGAATTTAGCCAAGAAATTGCATTAGATACATCTACAAGAAGCAGTGGTGTACAAAAAGTATTGTTTCTTAAAATGCTAAAAGCTACTAGTGCAAGAGTAAATTTACCAATTTGGGGATTGATGATGAAAAATGTGTACACCCTTGATATGGCAAATGTAAGCCGTGAGGGTTTTATGCTTAATGTAATGTACGAACAACCAAGTGGTGGTTTAAATAGATATTTACCAGAAAGTGATGCTGCTGTTGATGGAAGACCATTAATAGGATTATTAAATTTAGATAGGCTTAATAATAGAAACGATCCTCAACCTGATGGTCAATTTGACTTTGTAGAAAACTTTACAGTTGTACCTCAATACGGTCGAATTTATTTTCCTGTTTTAGAACCTTTTGGTAGAGATTTAGAAAGTAGAGCCTTTACAACGCCTCCAATGGCTGCAGTTAAAAGTAAGTATATTTTTAGCCAACTATACGATAGTATCAAAGCTATTGCACAAACCTATGCCAACGTGGATAGATTTGTAATGGAAGGGCAAGCAAAAGGTAGTGGTGGAAGTGATATATACCTTGGTGCGTTTAATATTCCTCCAGGAAGTGTACGAGTAAATGCTAATGGACAAGCTCTTGTAGAAGGGCAAGATTACACAATTGATTATAATTTAGGAAGTGTAAAAATTTTAAATCAAGCAATCATAAATAGTGGTGTGCCAGTAAACGTAAGTTATGAAAACAACGGTTTTCAGGGCTTACAACAAAGAGGCTTCTTGGGCATCCGTTTAGATTATAATGCTAGCAAAAAATTACAGTTAGGAGCTACTATGACTCGCTTAAACGAGCGTCCATTTTTTACAAAAATGAACATTGGCGAAGACCCTGTAAGAAACACTTTGTATGGTGTAGATTTTAGTTACAGAAGCGAACTTCCAGGTCTTACAAGACTATTAGATAAACTTCCATTTTACAGCACCAAAACTATGAGTAGTATTACTGCTTATGGAGAAGGAGCTTATTTTAAACCAGGTCATCCACCACAAATTGGCGAACGAGAAGCTGGATTAATTTACTTAGATGATTTTGAAGGCACAAGAAATAGTTTAGACCTTCGTTTTCCTTTAGTAGCATGGAATTTAGCTACTACGCCACAAGGTAATCCCAAATTTCCTGAAGCATCATTAACCAATAATTTAGATTACAATCGCAATCGTGCTAAGTTAGCTTGGTATCAAATAGAACCAAATTTACAAGATAGAAACGCAACTAATAATCCATTACGTAGGGACTTAAATGAACTTAGCGATCCTAGAACTCGTTTGGTGTTTACTAACGAATTATTTCCTCAACAAACAACCAATATCACCAATACACAAACTCAAACATTCGATTTAAGTTATTATCCAACAGAGCTTGGGCCATATAACGTCGAAACTAGAGCTTCGCAAGTAAATGCAAATGGAAAATTATCTAATCCAAAAGCAAGATGGGGTGGTTTAATGCGTAGTATAGACCAAACAGATTTTGAAACCAACAACTTTGAATTTGTTGAATTTTGGATGCAAGATCCTTTTATAAAAAATCAAAGCAGCAGTGGTGGAAAAATGTTTTTAAACCTTGGTAATATTAGTGAAGACATTGTAAAAGATGGAAAACGTTTTTATGAAAATGGTATGCCAACTCCTACTTCACCAGCAGGTGTTGATAGTAGTGGAGTTTGGGGAAAAGTTCCAGTAAATCCTATTCAAGTAACCAATGCTTTTAGCAACGACCCTAACGATAGACAATTTCAGGATGTTGGATTAGATGGACTAGATGATGCCGCTGAAAGAAGAAAACGTAGTGATTATTTAAACACACTAGCAGCAAATTTTGGCACAGCTTCGCCTATTTACAGACGTGCTTTGCAAGACCCCAGCAACGATAATTATGTATGGTTTAGAGATGCTAGTTTTGATGCTAGCAATGCAGGCATTTTAAATAGGTATAAAAATTACAACAATCCACAAGGTAATTCTCCTGTAGCTGATGGTGGAAGTACATTTTCGCCAGCAACAACTTTATATCCTGATAATGAAGATTTAAATAGAGATAATACGCTAAACGAAACAGAAGAATATTATGAATACCAAGTAGATCTTGCACCAGGCATGGATGTTGGCAATACAAAATATATAACAGATAAAAGAGCTGTAACTGTAAGATATGTAAATGGCAGTAGCGGTGTAGAAAATTGGTATTTATTTAGAGTACCAATAAGAGAATTTACAGGCAAGGTAGGTAACATACCAGATTTTAAGGCCATCCGTTTTATGCGTATGTATTTAAGTGATTTTGAAGATAGTGTTACTTTGCGATTTGCTCGTTTAGATTTAGTACGTAACCAATGGCGTCAATTCACTTACAACCTTGATACAACAGGCTCATACACACTTTTAAATAAGCCAAATACAACTTTTAATACACTAGCTGTAAATCTTGAAGAAAATAGTGCACGCCAACCTGTAAACTATGTAATTCCTCCTGGTATAGAACGTGTACAAGCTTTGAGTAATAATGGTGTAAATATTTTACAAAACGAGCAAGCCTTAAGTATGAGGGTTAGAAACCTAGATAAAGGTGATGCACGTGGTGTTATAAAAAATGTAAGTATTGATGCTAGGCAATTTGGAAAATTAAGCATGTTTGCACATGCCGAAAGTGTTCCAAAATTTACTGCAATTAAAGATGGTGAAGTAAACCTTGTAGTACGTATTGGACAAGACTTTTTAAACAACTATTACGAAATTAAAATACCACTTAAGGTTACACTTCCTGGCATTTATACCAAAACAGATAGCTCATTAAGAAAAGTATGGCCTGCCCAAAACGATTTAGATTTTCAATTACAAGATTTAATAAAACTAAAGTTAAGAAGAAACAATAGTGGAACAAGTGTTGCAACCATTTATAGAGAAATAGTTGGCAATAAAACCTTTAGCTTATTAGGCAATCCAAACCTTGGAGAAATAAGAGGCATTTTTATTGGAATGGAAAATGCTAAAAGTAATTTACCCATAAATGCAGAAGTATGGGTTAATGAACTTAGACTTTCTGAAATAAATGAAACTGGTGGATTTGCTGGTTTAGGCAGAGTTGATGTAACACTTGCCGATTTAGGTACTTTTAGCTTAAGTGGCAATTTCCACACACAAGGTTTTGGTGCTTTAGAAAGTAAAATTCAAGAACGCCAAAGAGATAATCTTACTCAATTTGATGCTTCCTTAAATATTGATGCTGGAAAATTATTACCAAAAAAAGCCAATATTTCTTTGCCTGTTTTTGCAAGTGTTAGTAAAACTATACGTACACCACAATTCGATCCTTATGATCAAGATGTATTGTATAATGACAAAATTAATGCTGCCAATACACAACGAAAAAAAGATAGTATAAAAAATGCAGCAGCCGATCAAACAACCATAAAAACAATCAATCTTACAAACGTAAGAGTAAACCCAGGTGCTAAAACTAAATTATGGAGCTTATCTAATTTTGATGTGAGCTTTAATTACACACAAACCATTACCAGTAGCCCTACAATAGAAGAAAATAAAGTTGACAAATACAGAGCCAATATTGGCTATAATTTTCAAACTCAAAGTAAATTTATAGAGCCATTTAAAAAAATGATTAAGTCGAAAACTAAATGGTTTGACTTGGTAAAAGACTTCAACTTTAATCTTATTCCATCACAAATAATGGTGCGAGCTGATATTAACAGACAAATGGGTAGGTTTATTCCAAGAATTGTAAATACAGATATTACATCTACCAAAGTACAACGTGTAGATACAACTTACGATAAATTTTTTACGTTTGATAGAATGTACACCATGCGTTGGGATTTAAGTAGAAGTTTAAACTTTGACTTTAATGCTACTAACAATGCTCGTATTGACGAACCTTTTGGAGCATTAGACACTAAAGCTAAAAGAGATACTGTAAGAAGTAACTTTTTTGATGGAGGAAGAAATACCAACTACTCACAAAAAGCCATTGCAAGCTACACAGTTCCTTTTGCAAAATTTCCAATAACTGAGTGGATTACTGGCCGCTATGGTTACACTACCACTTACAATTGGATTGGAGCAAGTTTAGTACAAAGATTAATGGGTAATACTATTGAAAATAGTCAGGAAAACAACTTCACAGCACAGTTAGATTTTACAAGATTATATAGCAAAAGTAGATTGTTAAGAAACTTAGATATTCCAAATACACCAAAACAACCAGGGCAACAAATAAATCAAAATCCATTGGGTAAACCTTTGCCTACAAAAGCAGAAATAACTAAAGGATTAACTGGCAAAAAACGCAGTGAAGCTATTGCTAAGTGGCGTAAACAAAAGAAAGACCAACGATATGCCTTGGCCATGCAAAAACAAAATCAACCAGTTGAAATGAGTGGTGTAACTCGTACTGTAGGAAAGCTTTTAACTATGCTTAAAACAGTGCAAGTAAATTATGGCGAAAATTATAGAAGTCGTATTCCTGGGTTTATGGATAGCACACAATATATTGGACAAAACTTTAAAAGTAACCAACCAGGTTTGGATTATGTTTTTGGAAGACAACCAGATACTTCATGGTTAAATCGCAAAGCGGCACAAGGATTATTTTCTAGAGATAGCACGTTTAATTTGTTTTTTAGACAAAACTATGAACAACGTTTAAACATTACAGCCCAGCTTGAGCCTATAAGAGAGTTTACAATTGATTTAACTTTTGAAAAATCATTTTCAAAAGAATATTCACAGTTGTTTAAAGATACTGTGTCAAATAATCAAAGCAATTTTAAACAACACTTAAATCCATTTGCAAGTGGAGGTTTCAGTGTAAGTTATGTGGCGTTTAATACACTTTTCGAAAGTGTAAATCCTAATGAAATCAGTAGCACCTTTAAAACCTTCCAAGCCAATAGACAAATTATATCAAACCGACTTGCACAGGAAAATCCATATTGGGTTACAGGTGGAGGAACAGTTGGTGCAGATGGCTATGCAACAGGTTATGGACGACACAGCCAAGACGTTTTAATTCCTGCATTTATTGCAGCATATACAAAGCAAGATCCTAACAAAGTATCGCTTATTCGTCAAAATAATAGTAGAATAAATAACAATCCTTTTAGTGGTATTATTCCTCGACCAAATTGGCGATTAAACTATACTGGATTAAGTAAAATTCCTGCTTTGGCAAGTAAGTTTAGTGCTATTAATCTTAGTCATGGCTATCAAGGTACATTAAGCATGAATAGTTATACAAGTGCTTTGCAATTTGCTGATCCTTTTAGAGCTGGTGCACCACAGTTTATTGACACAGTAAGCGGCAATTATGTTCCATTTTTCTTAGTGCCAAACATTACTATTCAAGAATCTTTTCAACCATTAATTGGTATTGATATTACTACAACTAAACAATTAAATTTAAAATTTGAATACAAGAAAAGTAGAACCTTAAGTTTAAGTTTGGTTGACTATCAACTTAGCGAAACCAATGCTACAGAATGGACTATTGGTGGTGGATTTAGAACAAGAGATGTAAAGATTCCAGGATTTTTAAGATTTTTATTTAAAAATGCAAAATCGCTACAAAACGATTTAAATGTAAAACTTGATTTAAGCATGAGAGATGAAGCTACTAGTAATAGTAGGCTAGACCAACCTAATGCTTATGGTACTGGAGGGCAAAAAGTAATAACTATACAACCAAGTATTGATTATGTGTTAAACAATAGAATAAACATTAAACTATTTTTCGACCAACGAAGAGTAATTCCTTACATACAAACCTCAGCACCAAATAGCAATACAAGGGCAGGTGTACAAGTAAGAATTTCGTTGCAATAGTTTTTGTTACTTTAATTATTAAAAAATGCTACAAGCCTCATAAGCCGGATTCTGTTTTTACACTATCATTTATCTTGTGTATTTATTACTAAATACATCTAATGCTGCCTACCCCAATACTTATTTTACTTGCGTAAACTTTTAAACGAGCAGTTTAAAAAAGCATTTATACGTGGCATTGCAACACCTAAGGTTTACCCATAAAATATATTGCTATACTTTATCGTAGGCTCTTACTCTACGTTTTCACCTTTTCCCTGCTGTACAGCAAGGTAGTTATTTTCTGTGGCACTTTCTGTTTCTTATTACTAAGAACCTGGCTATTCACCAGTAGGTTGCTCTGTGTTGTCCAGACTTTCCTTACAGTTTTTCACTGCACGATAGTTCGGGCTTGTAGCAAAGCAAAAGTAGCAGTTTTAATTGATGTTGATATTTAAACTAAACACAAAACATTTTAACATTTTAAAGCACTAAAAAATATAGTAGGCAAATAAGCGTTTAAACAAAAAAAGCTGTAACATGATTATTGTATTATTAATTACAATCTTTCTGTTTGCAGGGTTATTTTTCACAAAAAAAACAGTTTGGCAATCAAGCAAAGGCCAAAGAGACGTTTCTTTGAACGAAAGTTTTTTTTGCTGGTTTACCAGCAAAGATTTTGTGCAAAATGCTCAAAACAGATGGGTTTATGCATTTAGCAATTTAACCAATGTATTACTATTAGTATGCTTTATGGTTATTTTAGCTAGTTGTGCCATTTTGGTACTTAGCCTAGCGTAATTAATTTACAACCCAATTTTGAAACAATTACTAACTAAAAAAGTTAATAATTTGGGTTTAAATTAAATTTTAAACTCCAATTCCTATTTTTACCGCCAATTTTAAATTTTGTGAGCAAGAAAACTGTATTTTTTTTAATAATCGCTATCATTTTCATAGATCAATTTTCAAAGATTTATGTAAAGCTAAATTTTTTACCAAGTGAAACTGTAAATGTTATTGGTGACTGGTTTCAGCTTCATTTTGTAGAAAATGAAGGCATGGCTTGGGGCTGGAAATTTGGTGGAGATTTTGGTAAAATCTTACTCACACTTTTTAGATTAGCAGCTGTAATTTGGGGTACTTTTTTAATTAGAGATTTTATAGAAAAAAAATACCACAAAGGTTTTATTATTTGTGCAGCCCTAATTTATGCAGGTGCTTTAGGTAATCTTATTGATAGCATGTTTTATGGGTTAATATTTGATAGTTCATGTTTATCTAATGGCAAAAATTGTTATGTACTAGCAAATGCTTTTGCTGGCAAAGGCTACAGTAGCTTTTTGCATGGCAAGGTTGTAGATATGCTCTATTTCCCATTGTTCAAAGGCACTATTCCAAGCTGGTCTCCTATTTGGAATGGCGAGCCATTTATTTTTTTTAGTCCTGTTTTTAACATTGCCGATGCCTCCATCTCAATAGGAGTAATTACGATTTTTGTTTTTCAAAATTGGTTTTTTAAAAAAGTAGAAAATACAGCACCAAAAACTGTTGAAACAAATATTGTTGTTGATGATAACACACAAGTAATGTAAACGCATCTACAAAGTTTTATCATCTTTATACGCCCATAAATGCAAGCAAGCATAGGTTTTGTAGGGCGACCATTTTTTTGAAATTTCCAACATCTTCAACTTCATTTCTTTTTTGTTTTCTGTTGGTAGTTTGTACAATTTTATCATTGCTTGTTGAATGCCTAAATCATCCACTGCAAAAACATCTTCTCTTGCAAGGGTAAACATCAGCAACATTTCAACTGTCCACTTCCCTACTCCTTTTATTTCAGTTAGCAATTGAATTATTTCTTCATTATCCAACTTGTGCAAACTTTGGTCTGTAATTTTTTTTTCAATACAAAAATTACAAACATTATATACATAGTTTATTTTGGCAAAGCTCAATCCTATGCTTCTCAGTTCTGCTTCACTTTTTTGTAAAACACTTTTTGGAGTAATCGTTTTGCCTTTAAACAAATCCAAAAATCTTTTATAAATTACATCTGCAACCTTGGTACTTAGCTGCTGTCCCATAATACTTCTAATCAATTGCAATGGAATGTTCTTTTTAAATTCAAGGGTAAATAGCTCATCTCCAATAATAGATGCCATTTTTGAATCTTTATACAAATGCTTTTTATAACTCATTCCCCAAAATTGTACTAAAAAAAATCAAATCCAAAAAATGGATGACTTACTTTTTACATTACTTTAAGAAATTAAAAAAGGTGAGGGCATAAAATAATCATAACAATTTTCAACAACTATATATTTGCAACTTACCATAATAAAAATAGAATTCATGTTTATAGAGCCTAATATTAGTGGAGAAAGAAGAGGTTGGATAGAAGTAATATGTGGCAGCATGTTTAGTGGTAAAACAGAAGAATTAATACGTCGTTTAAAAAGGGTAAAAATTGCTAACTTAAAAGTTGAAATTTTTAAACCAGCAATTGACACTAGATATGATGAAACCCAAGTGGTCAGTCACGATTCCAATGCAATACAAAGCACTCCTATAGAAAACTCACAAACCATTTTATTAATGGCTAATGATGTAGATGTTGTGGGAATTGATGAAGCCCAATTTTTTGATGCCGAAATTGCAAAAGTTTGCGAAACATTGGCTCACAAAGGCATTAGGGTAATTGTTGCAGGATTAGACATGGATTATCTTGGGCGACCTTTTGGACAAATGCCAAACCTTTTAGCAGTTGCAGACTATATAACTAAACTACATGCCATTTGCGTACAATGTGGCAATATTGCCAATGTGAGCTATAGAAAAACAAGTCAAGAGGGTCAGGTATTACTTGGCGAAAAAGATATTTACGAACCAAGATGTAGGGTTTGTGCTGCTAAAAAATAGATTTTTGTTTATTACAAATTATTAAAAATTTCTTTAAATTATTTTTTTGGTCTTTTCAAACTTACCTTTAATGCCTTTTTAAAAAAAAGACCTAGGAAAAACTGATTAAAAAATAATTTAAAATGAAGAAAATTTCCGTACTTCTAATAGGAGTAACTGCATTTGTTTGTTCAACAAATGCACAATTAAGGATTGGCAAAACGCCACAATTCAAAAAAAACATACCTACAAGCAGCACAAATTCCACTAAAAAACATAGATGTTATACCGCAGAAGCAATGAAAGCTTTTGAAGCATCAAACCCAAATGCCATTAACACTACACAATTCGAAAATTGGTTGAGTCAAAAAAATATTCAAAGAAAAAGTACAATTACAAATGGCACAGAAGGTACAATTACAAATTATGTATTACCTATTGTTTTTCATATTGTACACAATGGAGAAGGTGTAGGTACTGGCACCAATTTATCTCAAGCAGTTATTTACGCTCAACTAGCTCAAATAAATAGAGATTTTCAAAACCTTAATGGCAGCATTTATGGTGTTGCTTCTACAACAGGAATTCAGTTTGCTTTAGCCACTCAAAATGCTAGTGGAGCAACCTTAGCTGAACCTGGAATTGATAGAATTAATAGAAATACAAGGGGTTGGACTGCTCCGCCTTTTGATGCAACTGGAACGTATTGGGACAATACAGTTAAAGCTAATAGTATTTGGGATCCTTCACGCTTTGTAAATGTTTGGATTGCCAATTTGGCAACAGGAAATGCAAATACAGAAGTATTAGGTATTGCAACTTTTCCTGCTAGTTCTACACTAACAGGCTTGGACAATTTAGAAACCAACAGTACTGCTGGTGTAACAATTGAAGTAACCACAGTAGGTAGTTCTTTATTATCGCCAGATTGTGGAGCAACAAACCAATTTGATATGGGACGAACTGTAACTCATGAGCTTGGACATTTTTTTGGTTTAAGGCATATTTGGGGTGATGGAACACAATGCAGCAATGCTAATGATTTTGTTGCCGATACCCCTACACAATTATTTGATAACTCAGGAAAACCAATTCACCCAAAACCCAATACGTGTGGTACACTAGACGAAATGTTTGATAACTATATGGATTATAGTGACGACCAAGTAATGACAACTTTCACTATGGGGCAAGTGGATAGAATGCAAACTGTAATGGCTAATAGCCCAAGAAGATTAAGTTTAGCAAGCTCAACAGTTCCAAAGGTTTTTCCTTCAAGTGCATCCAATGCTATTGGTTTTACAAATTGCACTGGCCAATTTGTTGTAAGGGAAGAAGGCAATACTGGAACTACAAATAGATATAGAGATTATAATATTCCTCTAGCAATAATGGCTGGTGCAACTGGTAATGCAACCATTACAATTACAACAGCTTTAATTAGTGGGGTTCCTTTAGCTGTAAATGGTGTAGATTATCAAATTTTAACACCAACTGTAACTGTAGCAACTGGTGATTATGCAAAAAATGTAGTTATAAGAGTAATTGATAATGCACAAGTAGATGCTATACGTGGAGTTCAAATTGGTTATACAATTAGTGGATCTGGAGTAACTAATCATAGCACCAATCAAACATTAAATTTTTATATCACTGATAATGATAATGTTTATGTAGGAAACAATACTACCAACGCCCTATTTGAAGATTTTAGTGCTGGTACAAAACCTACAGGTTGGGGCTTTTATAAATCTTCAGCTTATACTAGTGAGTTTGTGGTAGGTACAGCAGGTAATGCTGGTGGTACATCACCAAATGCTTATGTAAGCAGCAACCCTTCTATAACAACACCTCCAAATACTTACTCAACTTCTTCCACAGGTGTATATGCATTATTAGAATCACCACTTATTGATGGTGGTAGATATTCAAGTTTTGGCAATTTAAACTTCAAATATGGAATTAAAGGAAGAACTTATAGCAACAGCACGGGCACAGGGCATTATGGTTTATTGTTATTTACAAATGACAGTGATCCAAACTATTCTTTAGGAGTTTATGGCACTACTAGTGGAGCTACAGGTTATGGACCTTGGGGAAATACCACTACAACACAGTTTAACACAGTAAATACTTCATCTGCAGCATTTAAAAATTATAGATTTTATGTAGATTTTTATTTCGAAGTTTCAACTGCTTCAAGTGCAAGTAATCCAGGTTTAAATATTGACGATGTTGTATTGCCTGCAACTCCATTTGGCATTGAATCTGCTGTAAAAAATAGCTACACGTTTAACATTCAACAAAATCAAAATCACAGTTTCCGAACAAATGATGCTACAAACAAAACTATAGCAGCAATTGTACCAGCGTCTGGAAATGTAAGCAATGTTGTTGCTAGCATTACAGAAGCTGGTAACGATAGACTGAACTTTTTAACTGGAAGTACAAATTATTTACGTAGCCGTAAAGTACTTAAAATAGTTCCTAGTGCAACAGATAATACAACACAAATTACAGTTACTTATTATCTTACACAAGCAGAAGCTAGTATTTGGGGATCTGCTGTACCAAACCTTAAATTAATGAAAATTATAGATGGTGTTAGTTTAAATGGAAACATAAATACAAGCAATGCAAGCATTGGCACAACTACCTATTTAGATAGAATGACTGCTGATGGTTATGCATCTTATACTGCTACATTTACTGGTTTTGGTCAATTTGTATTGGTTGAGCAAGGGGCAGTTTTACCACTTCAATGGGGTAGTTTTACAGGTAATATTGTAGAGCAAAAAACAAAAATAAACTTTACTACATTTAATGAAGTAAACGTAAAATATTTTGAGGTTGAAAAAAGTATTAATGCAATAGAATTTAAATCAATTGCAACTTTAAAAGCTTTAAATGGCTCAACAAATAATTATCAAACCATAGATGCTTCTATAAAGCCAAACAACAAATATTATTATCGTTTAAAACAAGTTGATTATGATGGTAAATTTAGTTATAGCAATACCATTACAGTAATGTATTTAGCAGATGGAAGTTTTATTAATGTTTATCCAAATCCTGTAAAATCAATGCTCACAATACAGTTAAATGATATAAGCAATGGAGAAACAAAAATTTCTATTGCCACAACAGAAGGCAAAGTAATTTATCAATCAAAGGTAAATACAGGCACCACACAAATTAATACAAGCAACTGGAGCAAGGGGGTTTACGTTTTAAAAGTTATAAAGAACGAAAAACAAACTGTAACAAAAGTGATTAAAGAATAACAATAATAAATTACGCACATAAAAAACCAATAAGCAATCACTTATTGGTTTTTTTATGAGTTCAGCCCTTCAATTCTACTATATTAGCAACTCAATTATTGCTGCATGTTTAGTAAACTTCCAATTTCAAAATCAGCTGC
>Ga0075156_10000771_pt1 | contig 16924 bp, 11 predicted proteins | sample JI81AbrownDNA_FD_70966 | JGI IMG/M metagenome (GOLD analysis project Ga0075156, IMG submission 70966) | Wastewater effluent complex algal communities from Wisconsin, to seasonally profile nutrient transformation and Carbon sequestration -... | ecosystem: Engineered > WWTP > Effluent > Algae...
ATCTCAGCTTCACGAGCCAAAAACGCCTCTGGTGAAGCGGTCATCCCAATGATGGACATGCCCCATGCGCGGAATGCGTGTGATTCTGCCTTTGTGGAAAAACGCGGACCTTCAACTGTAATGAGGGAGCCGCCAATGTGAAGTGTTGCACCGCTGGCGCGGACCGCGGATTCCAATTGGTCAGAGAGGTCGCCGCAGAACGGATCTGCGACGCCCACGTGGGCCACGAAACCTTCGCCAAAAAATGAACGGCTTCGGTCTTTTGTGAAATCGAAGATGTTATCTGGGATCACAATATGGCCGGGTGCGTAATCCTCCCGTAACGAACCACATGCGCTAATGCTGACTAGGCGTTCCACCCCCAGTGATTTGAGCGCGTAAATATTTGCGCGGTAAGGTACTTCAGTAGGTGTGATGTGGTGTCCGATCCCGTGCCGGGCAAGGAAGGCGACCCGCATCCCTTCAAGTGTTCCAATGGTGATCGGTGCGCTTGGCTTTCCGAACGGCGTATCTACAACAATTTCTTCTGTTTGCTCAAGTCCGCTCATATTGTATAGGCCAGAGCCGCCAATGATAGCAAGGGTTACTTGTTTATTCATGTTTTTTTCCTATCTTTTGAGTGGGTTCGTTGATGATGTTTTCCGAAAGACTCACCGTCAGGCGGGTTACCCCACATTTTATTTCATCACCAGAGGTGATCACGGTGGGCATATTGACCTGTGTCCCATTCAGGAGCGTTCCGTTCGTGGATGCCAGATCTTCCAGCCACCATTGGTTGTGGTGATAGGTCAACTGGGCGTGGCGTGTTGAAATTGTATCGTCCGTCAATGGGATATCGCAGCCCGGGTCGCGCCCAAGGATGATCTCGGATTGGGCGAAATACTTCAAGGACGAAGTACCCGCCTCCTGCCTAACTGTAAGGCTGATACCAGGAATACGGCGATTTGCAAGCGACAAGCCTTGTCTGTTTACTTCACGGTACAGAAAAAATAAAGACCACCCAAAAAAGCCAAATAGAGCCAACGTAGTTGTCAGCCGTAGAGCCAGAACAATTGACCCGCTCATTTTTTTCTTAGTCTTGCAGTGGAATGTTCTTTGAGTATAGCAGTTGGACGGTCAGAGGCAGATGTGGTATTTTGGAATGGGGATGTATCTTTCAGGTCGGGGCGTGGAGGCGGGTTATCCTGACCAAAGATGAGAGCTACACCAGCCAGAGAGACCACATCACCCGGATAAAGCACGCTTTGGCTTGTCCGTTGGCCGTTCACGAAAGTGCCGCCAGTGGAGTTAAGGTCAAATACCACGAACCGCCCTTTGATGGTGCGAAGCTGGGCATGGTTGCGTGAAACGCGGGGATCATCAATGATAAGTTGATTATCCAATCTGCGGCCAATATTCACAACCGGAAGGACAAGTGGAAACACCTTTACGCCTTCAACGATCAAAAAGGCGTTTTCAGGGATCTTGTTGTTATCTTCAAGGCTTCCAGTTTCCAGGGGCGTTGCATTAGTTTCAGACATAGATTCGATCCGATGTGATGCGATAACCTCAGCATCATTTAAAGGTATTTTCTCGTCAGTGGATATGGTAATTGTTGGTGATATTGTAAACTTGAATCCCGCTTCCTGAGCCACGGTCATGATTGAATGCAACAGTATTGCAAGTAATTGTTGGTCACGCCACTTTCCTGAGGTAATTGGGTGCATTACCAGGGTGAATACATCTGGAGCGACTAAGCTGCCATTTTCTAGTGAAAGAGTGTTCAGGTGTATGGCTGCCGCCAGCTTTTGGATGATCACATCCTCCACTTTTTTCCCGGGGAGCAGGCTAAGTAAATCTACTTCCACCAGTGATTGGAGACGGGCTTCAATTTCTCTCAGATTCATGTGTACCTTGCTCTTAAGTCATTATAGAATGCGACGGGTAATTATGCAAGTCCGATACTAGCCGCAAGGATTTAAAACGTGAGTAGTGGATATGAGATTTATTATGCAGATTTTAACGGAAAAGACATGCGAAGAATTGTATTCAACTGTGTTGTCCTTTATACCAGTAAATAAAAAATGTGCCATGAGGTTAGATTATAAAAACAAAGGTTGTTTGCAGTTGGGACAGGTTTTATCGCTTTTCTTCACCACGTACCCGCATTTTTTGCAGGTATCGGGTTGGGCTAAACCCAATGGAGCGCCACAAGCCGTACAGGAGGCTGCGCCAACGGGATTGGCCGTGTCACAGTACTGGCAGGTTGTCCGTTTGAGTTTGTCGGAGAGGTCTGTCGAAACACCGACCGATTTGACGTATTCAAGGATCACTTTCCAAATTCGTTCATTGAGTTGAAGATGTTCGATATCCTGGGCAATATCATCCAACCGCCCGAGCAGGCTGAATGGATTCCGGAGTGCGGCGAGGGCAGTTGCTCCAATGCTGGCCGCTACACCCAGCCACGCCTGCTGACCGACTTCTATAATGATCCCATCCTCTGTTCTCTGAATGGTCACAGTCATTGCGGTCTGCCCGCCGGATGCAGCGTCAGGACGTGATCCAATTTGCACAACCATTTTGTCGCTTTGCCCCAGAGTTTGCGCCCGCAGATTTCCCTGATTAAATTCACCAAGCAATGCTTGGGCAACATCCACAGGCTTGATAGTTCCGTGAAAAATTTTTCGGTCCATGAAGTCGATTATAATCGCCTTTGCGATTCTCCTTGAAGAGTAATACGAAATGACTAGACACTGGTTTCACCTCACCTTGACCTTTCTGGCAGCCTTATTAATATTTGGGATGGTTTCCGCTTCCTCCTTAACCGTGGCACTGGCCCAACAACCGACAAATGTCCCAGCCTCTGGCATGTTTATCACTGTGATTACTGATGAGCCTCAAATCAATGTACGAATGGGGCCAAGCTCCTATATTTATCCCATTGTAGGCACGCTGATCACCGGTTCCACTGCCCCGGCCCTTGGCAGGTCGCAAGGCGGTGATTGGATTCAGATCGAATTCCCGGGAGCCCCAGATAATAGGGGATGGGTGTATTCTCCACTTGTGCAGGTTTCCCTCGGTGCCTTGCAGATCGTGGCTGCGCCCCCAACTCCGGTTCAACCCCCAACTTCCACTGTGGACCCAACACTTGCCGCGCAATTTAACATTGCCCCAACTGCCACCCGGCTTCCAACATTTACGCCGCCGCCATCAATAATGACACCCGCTTATGTGCAACCTGTTTCTGGTAAATCAGAAGACTCGGTTCCTTTGGGAGTGATCATTCTTGCATTCGCTGTGTTGGGGTTGATCGGTCTGCCGTTATCGATAATGCGGCGGTAGTGATTAATGCCTTCATTTAATTCTAAGCTCCGCATCATCCTAATAATTTCAGCAATTTTTGCAGGGATGGTAAGTTTCTTTTACTTTCCCTCGCCAACTTCCATACTAGCTCAGCAACCTACTGGGTCGATCCCGACCGTAACTGGAACTCCTTCTGGAATGATAGTTGCCGTGAATCTGGACATAGAGATCGTCAATGTTTACTCCGGCCCGAGTAATTATTTATACCCATCCATCGGAATTTTGCTAAAAGGCCAGGAAGTACCTGCATTGGGAATATCCGAGGATGGCGATTGGATACAGGTAAGCTATCAGGGCGTAGTCGATTCTGTTGCATGGGTGTATGGACCTTATGTAACGATCAAGAAGACAGGCAAATTAGCTGTTCTCGAAGCGCCAGCCACTCCAACTCCCGCGTCCACGCCAACAATTGACCCAACTTTGGTGGCAGCCTTTGTGACCCCTGTAGTGCCGACAAGGTTGCCGACATTTACTCAGCCAGCCCCATTGGTTATTGCCACTTTTTTAAATGATGCATCAACAACCAATAGGATTCCACTAGGGTTATTGATCTTTGGCTTGGGCTTTATTGGCGGCTTCGGAGCATTGATCTCTTTCCTGCGTGGACAATAAAAAAAATGACCGGTGAAGCCGGTCATTTTTTTTATTGTATTATTTTTCTTAGTTACTGCAAGAACAAGCGCCGCCGCCACCGCACCCACAGGAACTTTCTGCGCTATTGCTGCTGCATGCGCACCCACCCTCAGATTTTCCTTTGGCATTAGGGCTGTTAACTGCAAATCCCGCACCATGTTGGGGGTCATTTACGAAATCCACGGTTGCATCGCGAAGATAATCAACGGAGACTTCATCAACAACCACCTTCACGCCGTTTGATTCGAATGTGGTGTCAACATCACGAAAATTATTGTCGAGAGCCATGCCGAAATTCACGCCACAGCAACCGCCGCCCGCGACATATACGCGAAGAGCATATCCTTCAAGCTTGCGCTGGGAAAGGATATCTTTAACAGCCTGGCTTGCGGCTGGTGTAATTGTGAAAAGTTGGGTTTCAATTTCCTGGAGCATGTTTGTTTCTCCTTTTTGATTATTAATACGACTAATTTCGCCAAATATTATCAGGTTTAGTGTGTGTTGTCAACTTGTGGCTGTCAATAGATTAATACGTACTCATTTTCTTGACACAATCTATTTGCGACTGTAAAATCCGTGTGCTCTTAAGGCGAAATGCCTATCTTTTATTCATTCCTACCTATGAAGGGATCAACCAATGTACTATATGCAAGGACTTACCTCTTTGGAGGCGATAGCGATCTGGGTTGTATTTGGCATCGCCATTGTCGGTTTGTTGTACGCAATTCTCCTCCGTTCCCAGATCCTGCGTGAAGACAAAGGCACTGAAAAAATGCAGGAAGTATGGGGCGCAATCAAGGACGGTGCAAATGCCTATTTGCAGAGGCAAATTCGCTCAATTGTTCCTTTGATCGTTGTTCTCACTTTTGCGCTTTTCTTTTCAGTTTATATTGTTCCTCCAACTGCAGAAGCTCTGGAACGGTTTTCAGGACAGACTCCCGATCAAGTCCGCTTGATCATTGGGCTTGCCCGCGCGCTCGCCTTTGTGATGGGCGCAGGCTTTTCTCTTACAGTTGGTCAGATCGGCATGCGTATGGCTATTGAAGGAAATGTACGCGTTGCTGCTGCTTCAAAGAAATCCTTCGGTGATGCGCTTCGTATCGCCTACCGCGCAGGTACCATCACCGGTATGCTTACCGATGGTTTGGGTCTGCTCGGCGGCACCATCATTTTCATTATCCTTGGTATTGCTGCTCCAGATGCTTTGCTTGGATTTGGTTTCGGCGGAACCCTGCTCGCGTTGTTCATGCGTGTGGGTGGCGGTATCTTCACCAAGGCAGCTGATGTAGGTGCAGATCTGGTCGGTAAAGTAGAAGCAGGCATCCCTGAGGATGATCCGCGCAATCCGGCTGTGATTGCTGATCTCGTGGGAGATAATGTCGGCGACTGTGCAGGTATGGCTGCTGACATCTTCGAATCCTATGAAGTAACGATCGTTTCGGGCCTGATCCTTGGTCTGTCTCTTTGGCATGCAACTCACCGCCTTGAGTGGATCATCTTCCCGTTGATGGTTCGTGGCATCGGTGTACTTTCATCGATCATCGGTACGTACTTTGTTAAGGCCGGGAAGACTGGCAAGAGTGAAGATGCCATGAAAGCGATTTTTAGTGGCTTTCTAACATCTGCTTTGATCTCAGCTGTATTGTTTTTCATCGCCGGTTTCCTTTATTTGAATTCTCCTGAAATGGCAGTCTGGGGCGGTTGGTGGCGTTTGCCCGCCGCAGTGGGCGTTGGCGTTTTGCTTGCCATTGTCATTGACCGTTTGACCGAATACTTCACAGGTACTCACGCTTCCCCAGTGAACGATATCAAAAAGTCGGCGGATACTGGCCCTGCAACTCTGATCTTGAGTGGTATCTCCATTGGTTTCGAGTCATCCGTTTGGTCGGTGCTTGTGATTGCGTTAACCATCATTGCTTCCATCTTTATATTTGGAACCATCCCTGACGTTGAAGGTACTGTGCGTGCCACTTTCGTCTTGTATGGTGTGGCGATGACCGGTATTGGTATGTTGACCCTTACAGGCAATAATGTGGCGATGGACTCATTTGGTCCGATCGCTGATAACGCCAATGGTATTGGTGAAATGTCCTGGTCGGGTAAAACTGATAAGGCGACCAAGGATGCCCAGCAGATCATGGCTGATCTTGATGCAGTAGGAAATACCACAAAGGCCATTACAAAGGGTGTTGCAATTGGTTCGGCTGTAATTGCAGCAGTTTCGCTCTTCGGTTCTTTCCTTGTGGATGTTTCCCGCGCCCAGGAGAGTTTCGACATTCCTGCTGCGCAACAAATTCAATCAATTGGTATTCGAGTCGATGTGCCTCAGGTATTTGTCGGCATGTTGATTGGTGGCGCTTTGCCCTGGCTGTTCTCCTCCTTTGCCATTCAGGCCGTTACCCGCGCAGCCTCCCTTATTGTGTTGGAAGTTCGCCGCCAGTTTAAACTGGGTGTATTGGAAGGTAAAGTAAAGCCTGATTATGCTCAAGCAGTTAGCATTTCCACAACTGCCGCTCAGAAGGAACTTGTATCCCTCGCTTTGCTTGGCATCGTCACTCCGATTGTGGTTGGCCTGACCTTACAAGTTGAAGCGCTTGGCGGCTTCCTCGCTGGCATCATTGTCTCTGGCCAGTTACTTGCTGTATTCCTGAATAACTCCGGTGGAGCTTGGGATAATGCCAAGAAGCTGATCGAAGATGAGCCTAAAGATCCGAAGAATAACCTCGGCAAAGGCTCCGAACGCCACAAAGCAGGCGTAGTGGGTGATACCGTTGGTGATCCGTTCAAAGATACAGCCGGCCCCGCTCTCAACCCGATGATCAAGGTGGTCAATCTTGTTGCCGTGATCATTGCTCCTATTGTGGTGCAGTATGCCCAACCGGATCTGTCTGTTGGAACAAGAATCGGCGTGTGGGTTGTGGCTCTGATCTTGATCGGTGTGCTGGCTTGGGCGGTTATCCGCTCTAAAGCACCTGCCCAGTCGATGGTTGCAGATGTTGAAGTGCCGGCTACCAAAGCAGTCGCAAAGAAGAAACCTGTTAGCAAGAAGAAGTAAATCGTCGTGTAAAGTCAGCTAGCAAAAAGAACCGCCTTCATAGTCTTTGTGAAGGCGGTTCTTTTTGCTACACATTCATCGTCATCTGGTGGGATATAATTTCTGCTCTGTAGAATGACAAAGCAGCCGATAATTTGCTTTAAGATCACAAGAGAAAACCGGGTTGACAGCCATGCCATCTATGTATACTTTTCAAGATATTTTCGGATCTTTTTATGCTGTATTATTATTTGCTTTGATTTTTGTTTTTCCCGGATATGTAATTGGCTGGTCGCTTAACCTGTTTGAGTTTAGGAAGCGACTGCCTGGTGTTAAGCTCGTCATGGGGGCAACATTTTCGAATGCTTTCAGTCCTATACTTGTTTTCCTGATCTATCGATTTACCTCTTCCAGTGTTGTGATCTCCCTGCTGCTGGCAGTAGCCCTGATATGGGCATTCCTTCTTTTCCGGGACAGACAACAATCCGGCCCTAAATTTATTTATTCTTCAACGACGGCAAAATTCCAACGACTGGCCTTCTTTTCTGTGATCGCCTGGGTGGTATTTTCTATTTTAATGCTGGTGGAAATACAAATCGGAGAACGGCTTTATTTCAATACTAATTCGTATGACATGATCACTCGTGTTGCCATGGTGGAAGCCATCACACGGACAGGTGTTCCGCCGCTTAATCCCTCCTACTATCCCGGACATCCTGTAACATTGAACTTCCTGTATTACTTTTGGTATATTCTAGGGAGTATTGTGGATCAAGTTGGGGGATCCCGGGTTAGTGCATATCACGCGATGATCGCAAGCATCACTTGGTGTGGAATTGCAATTGCCTCCACGATAGCCACTTATGTGCGGTTACGAAATGGCGCATCTCGAATTAATTCATGGCAAAATTCGATTCGCGCACTTAAGTTTTTAGCTATCAGCGGGTTAGACTTTGTCGTTGTAATTTTTTTCATGGCTATTATTAAGTCAAAGTTGGGCTATTTGCCTTTTGAGGGACGGATTGAGGGCTGGAATATGCCAATTATGTCCTGGATGAACGCAGTGATGTGGGTACCCCATCATGTTTCGGCAGCGCTTGCGTGCATGACTGCAATGATGATTTTTATTAATTATTCTTCATCTGTGAGATCTAAAAAGCTAATTGCGGCGGTGTTAATCGGGCTTGCCTTTGCTTCCGCGTTTGGATTGTCGGTTTGGGGGATGTTCGTATTCGCTGTATTCTGGTTGGCATGGATGGTTGTGATCTATTTTCAGAATCAAAGGCGTGAACTCGTTTTGTGGATGGCGTTGGCTGGGGTTTTGGGGATGATATTCGCTTTTCCCTTCATTGCCGGGTTGTTTCAGGCGGAAGCTTCTTCGTATTCCGGCGGGGGAATACCTGTGGTGTTTTATGTTCGTCCATTCGTTATTAGCGCCTTTCTGACTTTTCTTCCCCAGATTGCATTTTATGCCGTTAATTTTTTGATGCTGCCATTGAATTATCTGTTTGAGCTTGGCTTTTTCTTTATAGTTGCCATGCTGTGGATAGGATTCCGCTTCCGTGAAAAAAGTTTTGAGCAGAATCGATATTATTTGCCAGAATTTGTTCTGGTTGCGGTAATAACAATATTGATGTCATTTTTCTATTCAGACATTATTTCGATTAATGACCTAGGGATCAGGGGATGGCTGCCAGTGCAATTTATTTTGATTGTTTGGGCTGCGGATGTAATGAGGGAAAATGGTCATAACCAGACTGCCATTTCGCCGCAAATTTCTAGTGAAACTCGTGGCGCCAAAATGGTTGGTGCTGTAATCAACGCGATGTTGGTCGTAGGGTTTTTGACTACGATTCTTGAAGTAGCAGCCCTGAGGACATGGACCATGTTGATAGACGCATCTATTGTCGGCTTCCCAAATGAATTGAGCACAGACGTTTTTCTGGGCGAACGTACATATTTCGGGCGCCTTGCTTATGATTATGTGAACGACAACATCCCCGCTGACTTAATTACACAAAGTAATCCATTGGTTTATTTAGATCATGCATCCGGGGTATATGGAACGCATCAAATGGTTGTTGCTTCCCGTACGTCGTATGGCATTCCGCCTGATGTTTTTAATAAACTCGCAAAGGACATAAACGCTATTTTCACAGATGCTGGCGTTTCGAACTGGCCGTCAATTGATGGTTTGTGCAGGCAGCATCTGATTGACGTCCTGATCTTCAATGATGTTGACCCAGTATGGAACTCACTTGAGTTGCTGTCGGAGCAACGTGTGCCTCTCTATCGAAATGAATACTACGCAGTTTTTGCCTGCGGAAGATATGCGGATCGTTAAACTTCAATTTCTATTTTGTAAATCGCTTTTGCCATTCAAATAACTTATTCAACGCCTCAATCGGAGAGAGCGAGTTCACATCCAACCCTTTGATCTCATCCAGCAGCGGATTTGTTTCTGGGAATAAAGCTACTTGCTGTGCAGACTGCGGATTGATCTTCACTGCTCGGCCTGATGTTTTTTCGAGTTCGGCCATGATCTCATTTGCACGCTGAATAACTGGAGAAGGCAGGCCAGCCAATTGCGCCACGTGGATGCCGTATGAACGGTCTGCGCCGCCTGGGATAATTTTGTGCAGGAAAACGACTTTGTTATCTGCTTCGCTGACGGCTACATTGTAGTTACGGATGCCAGGCAACAATTCTGCGAGTTGAGTCAACTCGTGATAATGCGTGGCGAACAAGGTCTTTGCACGCAATTGTGGATGGTTGTGAATGTACTCGATGATGCCCCATGCAATCGAAAGTCCATCGTATGTGGATGTGCCACGACCGATCTCGTCCAGAATCAACAAAGAGCGTGATGTGGCGTGATGCAGAATATTCGCTGCTTCCACCATCTCCACCATGAAAGTGGACTGTCCCGCGTGAATTTCATCCTGCGCGCCGATGCGGGTGAAGATGCGGTCAACGAGGCCGATCCTTGCAGAGGCGGCAGGCACGAATGAACCCATCTGCGCCATCAACACGATAAGCGCAGCTTGCCGTAGATACGTGGACTTACCAGCCATGTTCGGTCCGGTGATAACTCGTACGATCTCGCCTTTTTCAAAGATGACATCATTTGGGATGTATCTGTCTGATTTCAATAACTGTTCCACAACAGGGTGACGCCCCTCGTGGATTTCCAATTCGCTACCTTCGTGGACCTCGGGCTTGGTGTAGTTTCCGAGAGCAGCCGCCTCACCCAAAGCGGAGAGAACATCCAGTTCCGCGAGGGCTCTTGCAGTGGACAGTAATTTGTTCGCAGCCTTCGCCAGCTCCGCACAGATTTCCTTGAACAGGCGCAATTCGATCTCGCGGATGCGCTCTTCGGCGTTCAACACCAGCGTTTCATATTCCTTCATCTCTGGCGTGATGAACCGCTCAGCATTGACCAATGTCTGCTTGCGGATGTAATACTCTGGCGCTCTCTCTGCCGCTCCGCGTGAAATTTCAATGTAATAGCCGAAGACTTTGTTGTAGCCGACCTTGAGAGTCTTGATTCCTGTCTTTTCCCTTTCAACTGCTTCCAGGTTGGCAATCCAATCTCGGGCATGTTTGGATGCTTCAATAACTCCATCTAATTCCTGTGAGTATCCAGCGCGGATGATGCCTGTGTTTTGCAGCGTGGCAGGCGGGTCATCGTCAATAGCGCTTTGCAGCAGCGAAAGTTCATCCTCGCAAACTGACCACTGACCACTGATGACTGACGACTGACGACTGATTACTTCTTTTATAACTGGAAGCTGCTCCAGCGTACTTCGCATCGCTACCAGATCACGCGGCTGTGCCTGTCCAGCGATGACTCGATTTACAAGGCGTTCCAAGTCCGCAAGTGGTTTGAGGGCGGCGCGAAGTTCGGCGCGGATCATTCCCTGCTGAACGAAATATCCTACTCCGTTTTGGCGGGCTTTGATCTTTTCCACATGCAATAAAGGCTGACTGACCCATTGATGGATAAGCCGTTTGCCCATTGGGCTAATTGTGAAATCGAGAGTCCCAAGCAGGGAACCTTTTCGCTCGCCCCGCAGAGTTTCATCCAATTCCAAATTGCGGCGAGTGGATGCATCTAGGGTCATGAATTCGCTGAGGCTGTATGAGCGCAGGGAATTGAGCAGGTTCAGTGCGTCAGGCTGTGTTTCTTTGAGATAGTGGACGATTGCGCCGGCGGCACGAACCGAGAGACTGTTAGCTTTTATTCCAAAGCCATCCAGCGTGGACGATTTGAATTGATTGAGCAACGTCTCATTACATTTGCCCGCTTCAAATTTCCATGAGGGCAAAGCAGACAAGTGACCTGTGATTCCGTCAGGCAAAGTTTGATTATCGGGATAAATGATTTCGGCGGGGCGGAGTCGGGTTAGCTCGGCACGCAGGGCTTCAAGCGGCAGCTCGGTGACTGCGAATTCTCCAGTGGTGACATCTGTATAAGAAACAGAGGCAGACCCCTCGTTAAGAAAGATCGAGGCGAGGTAGTTGTTTGCATCCCCGGGCAGCAGTCCCGGTTCGGTCACAGTCCCCGGAGTCACCACACGAACTACTTTGCGCGGAAAAATCCCCTTCGCGGGCTGGTCGCCTACTTGTTCGCAGATCGCAACGTGATGACCTTTTTCGATCAGGCGTGCGAGATAATTTTCAGCGGCGTGGTATGGAATGCCCGCGAGCGGAACACGTGTGCCGCCGCCAACAGGACGAGAAGTTAGAACAATGTCGAGTTCACGGGCTGTGATCTCGGCGTCTTCATCGAAGGTTTCATAAAAATCACCGAGACGGAAGAAAACGATCGTATCGGGATAGTCGCGTTTAATATCCAAATATTGCTGGCGTACTGGAGTGACATCATCATTGGGCATTCGCCAATTTTACTATGAGGATGGGAGTTGGGCTATAATCTCAGGTCGTTGCAAGCTTTTACCCAAAAAATCTCCCGCGCAATCGGGAAATAAAAATTAAATTGCGCAAGCAATAAAAAGGATAAAACCATGTATAAACTTGTTCTCGTCCGTCACGGACAAAGCACCTGGAATCTCGAAAATCGTTTCACCGGCTGGACGGATGTTGACCTCACCGATCTTGGCCGCGCCGAAGCTGCCGAAGCGGGTAGTCTTCTGCGTGAAGGTGGCTATGATTTTGACATCGCCTACACTTCTGTGTTGAAGCGCGCCATCAAAACTCTTGGCATCGTTCAAGATGAAATGGATCGCAACTGGCTGCCCGTCATTCGCGCGTGGCAATTGAATGAACGTCACTACGGCTCATTGCAGGGATTGAACAAAGCAGAAACTGCCGCGAAATTTGGTGAAGAGCAGGTGAAGGTTTGGCGACGTTCCTACGATGTTCCGCCTCCTGCATTGGAATTGACCGATGATCGCCACCCGAAATTTGACCGCCGCTACGCCACTTTGACTCCCGAACAGTTGCCAGCCACCGAGTCGCTTAAGATTACGCTGGATCGTGTTCTGCCTTACTGGCATTCCACACTTGCTCCTGAAATTAAATCAGGTAAGCGCGTGTTGGTCGTCGCTCACGGAAATTCCATCCGCGCGTTGGTGAAGTATCTCGATAACATCTCCGAAGCCGACATCACCGAGTTGAACATCCCAACCGGTCTGCCTCTTGTCTATGAATTGGACGAAAACCTCAAGCCGATCAAGAACTACTACCTTGGCGATCCCGAAGAGGCAGCCAAGAAAGCCGCGGCAGTGGCGAACCAGGCTAAGGCAAAATAGTGTTGCCTGCTGAAGACCGCGTTCACGGAGCGGATCGCAATAGGATATGAAATCTATTGCCTTACTTTTTTGATTTTCATGACTGGGTTTGCATATTTGAATTATGTGTTGGTCTCAAATATGCTCCCAGCTTGAAAATCGCTGGCGTTCCTGCCTGTGTCTGTACGTATCTGGTCGGTTGAACGGAATATCCTGTGATTTGAGACAGGAGAACAAATAGACGTAACTTATGACCTGCTGGGCGTAAACAGGAATTCAATTTGATCATGAGAACAGTCCTGCTTGAAAGAATCAAACCCTATTTTCAATGGCTGGTATTGATTGCCGGGTTATTAATTCCTGCAGTTATTATTGCCCTGTTCCCCAAGTTGTTTCACGGCAGCGATGTGGATGATTTCTGGCGCTGGTCTCAAGCCTGGGGTGAGAATTGGAAAAATATCTACATTGATTGTGATAGGTGCAATTACCCGTTTATGGGTACGTTGGTTTCAGGCGGGGTGATGCATTGGATGGGGATTACAGAATTCAAGCAAATTGTTGCTCCTTTTCGCTACTACCTTGCTGTCATCGATGCATTGAACGTTTTGGCGGCTTATGTCATCATGACGAGGCTTAAAGTCAAATACGCCCCGCTGTGGGCGGGAGTGATCGGACTGCTTCCATCGTCGTGGATGGGAACTTCAGCCTGGGGGCAAATAGATGGGATTGGTCAATTATTGATCATGTCGTTCATTATCCTGTTCACGTGGTTCACCTTGAGTGGCAGAGTGAATAACACCCGATATTATTTGTTTGTCATTCTAGCTGGCATTCTTATGTCCCTGGCGACTCTCACGAAACAGTTGATCCTGTTCAGCTTACTTTCGCTCGGCTTTATTACTTTATTGACGATCTTCCTGTATTCTCGCAAACTTTCCGGTGTGATTAGTTCGCTCTTGGTTCTTGCCATTGCCTTTGTCCTACCAATTTTATTGATCGATCTGCCGCTTAATTTGAAACCCACTTACTTCTCCCACTTGCAATATGTCCTTGCCACGGGCAGTCAGCATGGAGATACCATTTCATCCTTCGGTTTCAATATTTGGACATTTCTCGCAAAAGACCCGCGCGGTTCTTCACATGACCCGCTCAGCATTCAATTAGGCTCTACTCCCTTGTTTTCGGTTGTGCCTTATTCAGCGGGAATACTTTTGTTCCTGTTGGTGAATGTCTTCCTGTTGTTTATGTACTCCAAATATTTTTATGGACAATACATGCACGGTGTTCAGTTATTCAATACCGAAAATATTTCATTGCTTATTTTGCATCTTGCGCTTGTGAACTTAAGTTTCAACCTCTTTCTCGCAGGTACGCACGAAAGATACCTATATCATTTTTATCCATTCATTATCATGGCCTGTATGGGGCTTGGTTTTTTCAAACGAGGTTTCGTTTATGCACTGCTGGCAGGCGCTACATTCTACGGCGCTGTTTTGTATGGATACCTGACCCGGTTCAATCTCCAGTTCGGGCAAATCCCTTTTGCGATCCTCGGCGTTTTTCATTCGATCGTTTTTCTTTATCTGGTCTTTTTATTAGTGCGATATTTCCAATTGAGCGGACTTAAGTCCGCAGCGCAGACATGACACTGTCCCCTGATTTTTTATCTGAACTAAAAAAACGCTTCACTGGCGACCTTCGGCTTGATCCTGCTTCAAAGATCCTTTACTCCACTGATGCATCGATGTACCAGATCGAGCCGCTGGGTGTTGCAATTCCCAAAACGCAGGACGACTTACAATCTGCAGTGGAACTGGCGGCGAAATACCAAATTCCCATCCTGCCGCGTGGATCAGGTTCCTCTCTCGGTGGACAAGCCATCGGCGAAGCGTTGATTCTTGATTGTTCGCGCTACCTTGATTCCATTATTGAGATTGACCATGAAACTCACTCGGCAATTGTGGAGCCTGGTGTAATTCTGGCATCTCTAAATCGACAAGCCGCAAAGCATGGACTGATGTTCGGCCCCGACCCAGCTTCGGCAGAGCGAGCCACCATGGGCGGCGTGATCGGCAACAATGCCACAGGCGCACATTCGATTTTATATGGCATGTCTGCGGATCATTTGATCGAAGCGGATGTTATTTTGAGTGACGGGAGTTTGGCGAAGTGGGGAGAGATCGCAAAGGATGAATTAGGAAGGATGAAGGATGAAATGGGGGCGAATGGCAAAATTATTTCTGCGGCTTTGAGGATTCGTGAAGAGTATTCCGAGGCAATCGTAAAAAAATATCCGAAGGCATGGCGCAACTCTGCTGGTTACCGTTTGAATTATCTTTTACCTTTTTCTCACTCTAGACCGCCTCGTTGGGAAGGGGAGTATCCAAATATTCATCCTTCATCTTTGAGCCTTCATCCTTTACTCGCTGGCTCCGAAGGGACTCTTGCAGTGATACGACGGGCCAAGGTGAATCTTGTCCGCAAGCCGAAGCATACGATCCTGGGCGTATTGGCTTATGAGAGCATTGCCTCTGCATGTGACGATGTACCGCGTTTACTGGAATTTCATCCGAGTGCGATCGAGTTGATTCCGCGTATGATCTTGCTGCTTGCGCGAAGCGTCCCTGCGTATGGACGTCAGACGGGGTGGATCGTGGGCGACCCTGCCGCAGTGTTGGTGATTGAATTTAGCGGAGATCAACCGTCGGCTTTGAAAGAGGCGGTGCGCGGACTTGGGGATATGCTGACCATTGCTGAATCCCCGGAAGAGCAGAGTCGCGTTTGGAATATCCGCAAGATGGGGTTGGGCATTTTGGATTCACGTTCGCAGGCGGCGAGACCGGCGGCTTTTATTGAAGATTGTGCTGTGCCTGTGGAAAGGCTTGGCGATTTTGTGCGCGAGGTTGAAAGGATACTCGCAGAGCATCACACGGAAGGCGGTATTTATGCCCATGCTTCCGCGGGATGTTTACACATCCGTCCGATTCTGAATTTGCAAAGTGGGGAGGGCGTTCGAGCGGTGCGGAGCATTGGCGAAAGAGTCTTTGCGTTGGTGATGAGCCTCGGCGGTTCGATGAGCAGTGAGCATGGGGATGGGATTTCGTCGGGCGAGTTTATTGAGAAAACGTATGGTGCTGAAGTTTCGGAAGCGATGCGCATGTTGAAGCAGGCCTCCGACCCGCATAATTTACTGAATCCGAAAAAGATGCTGGACGCGCCGCCAATGGATACGCATTTACGTTACGGTGAGAAATATCACGCACAGGCATGGACATCCGCTTTGCATTTTGAGCATGAACATGGTTTGGCTGGCGCGATTGAGCATTGCAATGGACAGGGTGTTTGCCGAAAGACAACAGGCGTAATGTGCCCGTCTTTTCAGGCAACGAGAGATGAGGCGAACTCGACGAGGGGCAGGGCGAATTTGCTGCGGGGATTGATGTCATCGAACGTCGAATATTCGAATATTCGACATTCGGAGCTTGAGTCGGCAACGTACTCCGCTCTTGACCTTTGCCTTGCTTGCAAGGGTTGCACTTCGGAATGTCCGAGCGGGGTGGATATGCCGAAGTTGAAATACGAATTCATGCACGAGTATTACAAAACGCACCGCAGACCATTGCACGATTATTTGTTCGGATATTTTCATCTGGTCTCGAAATGGATGCAGCCTGTGGCACCGCTTGCAAATGTGTTCATGCAAATGAAGTGGTCGAGCAAATTGATCGCGAAGATGGTTGGGATTACAGATAAACGTCCGTTCCCTGTGTTCTCGTCCACAAAAGCTAAACCACAAAGCCACGAAAACGCAAAGAGAGAGACGGTTTTATTTTTGTCGGATGTGTTTTCGCAGTATCTCGAGCCGCAGGTGGCGCAGGCAGCCTACGATATTTTGGATTTTGCCGGGTACGATGTGAAGGTGCTGCCAACGGTTGGAGCGGGGGCTTCTTTTCTTTCAAAGGGATTTATTGACGAAGCGCGCGCGCACGCAGAAAAAATTCTCAGCGAAATTAAAGCTTTGGGTGGCGGATCAGATGTCAGCGTGGTGGGATGCGAGCCGCCTGAGGTGTATTGTCTCAAGCATGAATATGTCGGATTATTGCCAGAGCGCCGCGCGGAAATTGAATCCATTACGAAAAATGTCTGGTTGGTGGATGAATTT